>Ga0116231_10012185_pt1 | contig 12786 bp, 9 predicted proteins | sample S1TSphgellanicum_2_FD_89695 | JGI IMG/M metagenome (GOLD analysis project Ga0116231, IMG submission 89695) | Host-associated microbial communities from peat moss isolated from Minnesota, USA - S1T2_Fd - Sphagnum magellanicum MG | ecosystem: Host-associated > Plants > Peat moss > Unclassified... | reverse complement strand
TTGACTGCGGCTTATCCTTTTGGTAAATTTCCCAGGTCCCAATTAAAACTGACTACGGCTCAACCTTTTGGTAAATTTCCAGGTCCCAATTAAAACTACGACCTTTTTTCCTTTTGGTAAGTTTCCAGGTCTCAAACTGCAGCTTTTTTTGTAGAGTCATTATTAAGTAGAGGGAAAGATATGGGTACCCGGGGTGACTAACTAACCACATGTTGAGATCCGAAACGTCGACTGACATCTTAATCGACAGATTACTATTACACAACAGACTCCAAAATCCAAATGCCAAAAGCGCTGCCTAACCGACCTTCCCTTTCTTTCCGGAACGCTTTGGGAATTAACTTGAAATAACACACATGTGCATTATGCACAGGGTTACCACTAGTATATATATAATCCAAAAATTTTATTATTTCAATAGTTTTTTAAAAAACTTGAAATGGCCAATAACGTGTTCCTTGTTCATGTCCATGTTATATAATAACATCAAAATTGGTATTAACACAAATAGTGATCAACTATTAGAAACCATATGGGAACATATGAAGGAAGTGAACAAGAGGGAGGTGATATTATTAAATTTTAAATTTTCATCTCTTTTATCATTATTTTTATTTTTGTCTCACATTTTCAAAGTGAAACTTAAATTAAAATTTAAGATCTATTTCATTATTAGAGTACATTCCACAAATCCCAAGCTTTTTCCCTGGCCACAAGGTTCTAATACTCATATGTATGTGTATATGTACATATTTATCCTAGTTAAACATTTTTCTACTAATGTGCCACCATATTTTATTATATTACATGTTGAATTGATAGGTGCTTAAGCGTGAAGAACACCTTGTGCACATATCGAGTCATGTTGTTAATTATATTTTGTAATGTGATGGCATTGTACCTTGGTGGCACACATAAATAAAATTGCACATAATTTAAATTTCACAATCCACCAAGACATGGTGGTTAAACCTAGGTGACACTTAATGACTAAAATTAGGCTAAACCTAATGGTTAAATTTAACAATTAAACTTCAATTAAGCATAGTGGCAAAACTTATGATAAAATAAATAGTTAAATCTAATGATTAAATATAATGGTTAAACTTATACTAAATTAAATAGTTAAATATAATGGTTAAACTTATACTAAACTAAATAGTTGAATCTAATGATTAAATATAATGGCTAAACTTATACTAAACTAAATAGTTAAATCTAATGATTAAATATAATGGCTAAACTTATACTAAATTAAATAGTTAAAATTTGATTAAAATTTTGGTAAACCTCATAGTTAAATTTAATGATTAAATTAGGTAGGTAGGTGAGTGAGTAGGTAGGTAAGTAGGTAAGTAAGTAAATAAGTGAGTGAGTAAATAAGAGGTGAATACATAGGGTAACAAACCATGTCACATTTAACTAAAGAACATTAACCATGTTGATTAAATGTTCCATTGGTCATTTTGACTAAAGTTATACAATTTAAATAGATGTATCTAATCAAATAAATCATTATAATTAAGTTGATTAGTCAACAAATATATGCGTCATCCACATCTTTGACCTTTAGTCAAAATGTATGTAATGACCATTAATCAAAAATGACAAATCAATCAACTTAAACCTCTTAAAAAATCATGATTTGTAATAATGAAAGAAAGGAAATGAAAAAGTTCATGTGTCCCTATTTTCCATTGTTTTAGTTTTCTTCATGGAAAAACGAATTGTAAACTTTATCAATAATCATACTATATGCAATAATGTTCCATGTTGAAAGTTTATGAATACATGGATTTTGTGAAAACAATCAATGGAGGTGGAGGCTATGGATTGATGGCAAGTCAAGGAGTTTTAGTAGTGAGCAAATTGTAAATGTTTCTAGCAATTCTTGTGCGAGTAGTTGTTAATTGTGTTGACAACACTAGAGTAAAAGTCTATGTCATCTCCATGAAATGAGTCAATGATTAATCAAATAAATTTCAGGAAATTGTTGTCAAAGATATGGTGATGGCCATTGTGAAGAAGGGAAAACATGATCTATGAAAGAAAGTGATGCCTATTGTCATCATTTGCTAACCCATACAGTACAAAAAAAACCCAAAATATGGTATAGATTTTATATGAATTTATTTGTCAAATTATCAAATTTCAGCTTTGTTTTTGGTTTATCCCTTGATTGAGGGTGATACTCAATGATGTATGTATCGTTAACAAAAAAGACGAGTGATTGTGCATCATATCAATGAATGAATTTCAGTGTTCTTCTGGTATCAACTTTTGAACATACCAGCTTGATATTGGTATTGTTGGGTCCCATGGCTGGTATGAAGCATGTGTATACATGACATTGAGATTGATATGAGGCAAGTATATATACATGAATGATATCAGCTTAGGTCCTTCTTAAGCTTGTATTGATACAAGGCAGGTAGGTATTGCCTCAGGTCATATGAGTCTGGGCAGGGCCCTTGATAAGACCTGGTGCTATATACCAGACCAACTGGGTCCAAGAACCAATGAGAGATGAGGGGTGGAAGCTTGGGGGCCAGTGATTGGAAAATGAGGCTAAGGGTGGGCAGCAGGAAAGTTTTATGGTGCCCATGAGGCTACCATGAAGGAACAGGGAGAGGAGTTATGAAGGCCATGGCACTTCCACCACATGTCATCCATGTAGGGGCTTGTTTTTGGTCCAGGGCCCTTCAACTGCAGGTTTTAAAAGCTTCCAAACCTCCCAAATAGGAGGTACCCCAGGCCAAAAATGTTGACAAACAATTTTGGAAATAAAAGTTCCATGCAGCCAATGAAAGACTCAGCATAGACTCATGAGGGGTCCAGGTTTTTTTTTTATAAAATTTATTGGAAGGAGGACGAGGATTTTTTTTTGCTTTTTTTCCTTGTTCCCATCATGTTGCCTATGTGTTCCCATGAGGTTCGCAAAGGGTTCCCCAAAATGTTCCCAATAGCACCTCACTTTTATCCCATATGGTTTTGCCCAAAGTTCAACTCTCATGTAATATGAACATGAAAAGGTAGGCCATAGGGAGCACATTTGTTTCCATTTTGCAACTAGCTGTCCAAAGAGGTGCTTCTATTGGGGTTTGCCCAATGTTGCAAAAAAGAATTGTGATAGGCCAATCAATATGGCCCCCTTCAAAAGAAAAAAAGTGTGAGCACACCCATGAAGTAATTAATATGAATCACACTAGGTCAAAATTTGCCAAATTTATAATGACCATTATCTAAGCTTGGGGATGGGGGGAAGGGGGCGCAATGCCTATTTGTAGAAAGAAAAAATCAGGTTGGAAGTTTACTTATGTGCCAACAAAACTGACTTCAAGGAGCACCACCATTGACATTTCTAAGCATGCATTAGGTGGGTTGAGCATGGTCAATATGTGTGACACCTTATAATTTTTTTGCCACTAATTCCAATGAGAGCTTGCTTATTTTATCATTAAGGCAAAAATGAGTGTAGTGCACCACAATGATTTTGAGTTGTATACCTAAAGAAATCATTCCATGAGACAAGCTAGATGTGGTGTTTATACTGAAACCTAGCATGAAATGCAACCCATGTATTCTTCTTGTTCACCAAATTATGCTAAAGTTTGAACTTTTTGCTTCTCATGGAAAAGCAGATTGACTAATGTTTTGATGCTCACTTCTTCTAGCATATGACCAAAAACCTTAAAATTGTAAGAGATGAGCTTCTTGGGCTCACCATTGGTTTATGTATACTCATTGCTCAATCCATTCTTTGGGAATTTTGCACAACAAAATGATTGTTGACAATGTCTTGATCTCGAGTGTTCAGAGCAACCCCACCGGTGCACTTTACAGCAAATTTTGGATGAACAAAAGTCAAAACAGGCCAGTTTGGCTCAACAAAATGGTTTTGGCCCAACATTTTTGCTCAGGAAACTGAGATTGGCAAAAGGCACAACAAAGCCTAACGACTAGGTACCGTTGATTGGCTAGATAGTTTGATTACTCCAGGTGGGTTGCTTTACTAGTCTCTCGCCTTTTGCAGTGCCAGTGCCAGTTTCAGTTTGATGGGTGAAGTTGGGAAAAAAACAGGCAGCTCTGCCACCAGAGATTCTCTGTAAAAATGATGTTTTAAATTTTTCATTCAAGAAAGAAATGGCAACATAAATGTATTGCATATACAGTGGTAGCTTAGGCACTAATTATATTATTTGCAAATATGTTGATTTTTAAACATCTTTGCCAAAGAAACATTGTGTGAAGGAGAATAGAGATTATTTGGGAATACTCAAGAATATTTCACTTGTTGAAACGGAATTGTGAAAATTAATTATTTATTCAAAAAAATGTGTTAAAGTTGCCACGGTATATTATTTTGAATTTAAACTAAATGGTTGGAATTCCGTTGATTTGAATGTGTAGCTTTACTTATATGAGATTTTTCATTTGCTGTTATGCCAAAGCATTACCAACCCACCATTTGAGCATTAAAAATTAGGCGCAAAAAACATTTGAGGGCTAAGGTAGGACTAACTAGCAATTTAATAAATTTTAAGAAATGTGGCAGTCTAATCTCTAAACATAATGGGGCAATTTGAGATAACATTAAGCACGAGGTGTAAAACTTTAACTAACACTTGCATTATCCATTCAACCCTAGCATTATTCCTTGCCCCTTATACCTGCAAAATGAGTTAGGGCAATGCCTTTGGGCAATGCCTTTGTGGGATACTGCAAAAAACAATTGATGGGGAAAGTAGTACTAACTAGCAAAAGAATTTTTAAGAAATGTGGAAACTAAACAAATGTTGTTCGATTATTGGCTTTTAGACCTATCATATGGATACCAATAAAAAACATTCTTTTTTTTTTTACCAAAGAAAATTCTATTTATTAACTAATCAATTACACATTCATTTAAAAAAATTCATTTGCCAATTATGAATAGGCTGGTTTTCAAAGTTCAAAACATGGTACATATGCACAAAGGTTTATATGTGAAATTTTTAATTATGGTTACTTGCAAAAAGAATACAATCTAACCTCCAAGAATAAAGCCAACATGAACAAAATTCAAAACAAAGGAACTTGCAAAGGAATTGAACCCTAATTTTATGAAGACCTTTGTCCAATTGTAGCACAAGTTCCCTACCCAAACCACAAACCCACACAAACACTCCCTAACAACACAAAATTAATCATCATCAACTTGCAATTTTTTAAAAAAGGTATGTTCTTTAATCCAATCGTAGTTTTCCTTTACCAAGGACTCTTATGCTTTCATGTATTGTTTCAAGTTTGAATTTGGCCTATAATTGAAGAGTGGGTCATCAAGCCAAATTTTCACCACAATAATAATTGAATCCATGTTTTGTACTTGCAAGCAACAATGCCTTAAAAATATCAAAATCTAACAAGATTAAACATCATTCAATTTTAATTTGTGAACCTAGGATTTTAATCATCTACTTTGCAAGGAAAAGGGCATTCAAAAATTGGCCCTTATGGATGCACCACCAAATTAGTGCATCTGCACATGCAAATGGGGCAATAGGAAGAAGCCTCTTGAACAATTTTTTTTTCCATTAACTTGTGTTGATGAAGATTCTTCAATTGAAGTCCCCACACCAAACATATTTTCTTCAAGATTCAATCCCACAACACTGAGTATACTATTGTAGCATATGCATTGGCAATAGGGTTCAACTAATCAAAACACACCATTAAAAGAGGAATGACAACCTTGACATTACTTTTAGATGCTAGTTGGATTGCATTCCCATGTTCCACGAAGATTTCCATAATGGGCAAAAGCTTGAAGTGTGGATTCAACATGATGCCCATCATGTGATGAACATGTCATGTATCAAAAGACTTTAAAAACTCCAAAAAGGATATGATCACCTTCATAACCTCTAACTACATATTTTTATGGAAAAGGAGAATCTTGCTTTCAAATTGTTCAAAGATTTTAGGCCCACTAGAAACCTACAAAAATTTAACTTTCATGTTCATAATAAATGCAATAGTTATTGTCAAAGCATTTGACAAGAACTAATGGCCCCTTGACTAATTCATCACACATGTCAATACAATAGGGTTCAAACCAAATGTGATTGCTTCAACAATAACCCACATTTGGGCTTTAGGTATTTTTTAGTTATTAAAACCAAAAAAAATTGCCTTCCATAACAAAAAATTATGGCATTTTTAAACTTAAGAGTTATTTCAAATATAATGACCTTATTGGTGAATATATTTTCATGGGAATTTTTGATTTTTGATGCCACATCCTACTTTCAGAACAAGCCTACTCTCACTCTTGCTTCCTTTTCTTGGACTTTTTGATACAAATAATGGTTTATTGTAAATCAACATAAGTTTTTTTCACATTCACATTTCTTAACCCAAAATAGATTTTGTCATTTGTAGCCTAAATTTAGACTTGGAGAAACAAGGGTTATGCCACCTCCATGGCCTAGACTTGGTAAAGAGGACATATGCATCATTAGTAGTGATGATGACTTCTCACTTACTCCCCATAAAAACAAAGGTAAGCAAGCAGGTGTCACCGAACTCTCCATTTTTAAAAGTAATTCCTGTGTACAACATGTTCCCAAGGACAAGGCAAAACAAGACTATCGCACCAATCTTTAATTCACAGTCTATTGCAAACTAATCTATTACATTTCCATAAAGAAATCTGATGAATTTAAGTAGAGTTAAAGTGGAGGCAAGGGCATTAGCCAATGCATAAACATTCACAATTGAGGGTGATTGTGAACCGCCTCCTCCTCCAAAAGAAGTGTTAATGAATGGGTTGTTTGCATTGTTGTTAGAGACGGACACAATTATGGATAGGACTCTTCAGCAAGATCCCAAAGAATGCATGGCAATCCTTATGAACATGGAAACAATAAGAATTTTGCTCAACAATCTTGTTGCTACATTTGGCCAATGGTATTTATATCTTACTGTAAGTTTACATCCACCACCCCTCCATGTTTTTTCAATTCTTGCACCCAATTTTTTCATTCTCATCTTGTATATGGTTTGTCCATGTGTTAATTAACTTTTGCATCCTACTCTAGGAAATGGAGGTATTGACAAAAGTGGTCAAACATAGGTTATTGTGAAAAATTGTTTGGCTACATGGACAACCAATGGGGTTGAAGAGAAGACAATGGAGAGATTTCAAGAAATTAAAGGATTTAAGGACTACTTTCAATACCTAACATTGAAGAAAGAGTATGAGGCCAAGAAGTAGGTGTTTCATTGACCTTCAAGAAAACGAAAAGATGAATATGTTCTACAACTTCAAGATTTTGATGAAAAAGTAAATATCCATGAATATATTGCAATTAAAAAATCCCAAGTTAGATCGTTGTTAATGTTCATGTTACATGGAATATTTTAATTTATTTTTTTGATTCATCCTTAACTATATCAACTAGATAATGTAGGAAAATAATCAAATGATACACATTTTTAATCTTAAAATTTAAATGTTATGAATGCCCTTAATATTTAAATTCCTAAACCTTAAAACATTTAAAAACCCTTTTAAATAATTTTTTAAAAAATTATTGGCAATGCACATCATAATAAATTGTTAATTTTTTAAACCAAAACCAAGGGTTCTTCATAAAAGTGAAAAACTACCCAACATTAGTTCAAACTTCATTTTAAAAATTTGATTCAACCTCTAGTTCTAATTGTAGATAATTTTTTGTAATTTGATGGAACATGTTGTCAAGTTCAAAACCTACCGATTCACATGTCCTTAAACTTACAATTTCCAAATTTTCCAAAATAAAATCCAAAATTAATTCAATTTCAATGTGGGATTCAAGTTCACAAGTTTAAGCGCAATTTAAAAATATCTTGAAATTTCATTGAACATCTGTAAAAAACATGATATTGAAAGTTATAATCAAATTATCCTTAAAATCATGTTTAATTCAACCTTTTTTTAATGCCCAATTTTCCCTTGTTTGTTTGTTCATGCCCATTTTGATGTTATTTACTAAATCTCAAATAATCATGAACAAAGACAAACTTAACATCCAAGATTCACAAAGGGAAGACTCAACACATTTTTTTTTTCAACTAAGGGTTGTCCAACTAAATCTATGTTATATGTGGTTTTTAGGTTGTAGTGTTGGGTTGGGTTATAGGCCTAAGGTTTGAGGGCTTAAAATTTGAGACTTTAGGCTTAATGTTTAACGTCAAGATTTTAAGGTTGGGGTTTTAGGGTTTAATTCTTATAATTTTGGGTCATTACACCAAAACCTTGGTTTTATTATTACATCCATGACTACATTTGGTTTCAAATACACCACTGATGAACCTTCTTAATCACCCACCTACATATTTATTTATATAACTTACATATTATTAACTAATTATCTTCTTATCAATGTACATATTACCAACTTGTTTAGCTTAGCCCAACCTACTTAACCTTATAACTTAACATACCTACTTCAACCTACCTAATGTTCTTATTTTAGCCTACCTAAAGTATCTAGCTTTAATATATGCATCATTAATTTAATTTTGATAAATAGTAATTAAATTAACGTCAATGATTAGTATTATATATGTAGTTTTGATTATTATTATAGTCATTATTTGTAAGATAATATAAGCATGCAATATGGTTCCAATCATTGATTACAAACTATTATAGTCATGTATATGACTATAATCACCTATTGTAATGTGCTATAGTTATGTCACAAGAAGGAATCATGGGTTTTGCAACTACACAAATTTACTAGGGTTTTAGTGAAATGAAACAAAAATTGACTAATATGCAATTTGTATGGTTTTGGTAAAAAATGACAAATTGATTAGGAAATTTTTATTGAAAGTTGTTTTAGTCATTTTGAATAATCACATTTTTTGACATGGATATTATGAAGTTGCAAGGTAATATGATGTGGACATTATGTTTATTTATTTTAGGTCATGGAATCAACAAAATATTTTTTTATTAAAACCCAAAATTCACCAATTTTTTTTATTTTTCAAAAAGATAAAATCTTACAATGGGTTCTAGGACATATAACCAAAATACAAAAGGATCTTAACAATTTTATATTTCCATATATGATCTATAACCAAAATGTGCCCAAATCTTCTTATGGATTATTTTGAACAACACCAAAAATTTGAAAAAAAAATATTCTTGATGTCATGATAAATATCATCATTTTAAATTCATTTAAAATTTTATTTTATTTTATTATTGAAATATTTAAACATAAAATTATAACAAAACATACTTTAAAAATTGTTAAATCATGATTAAAAATTAAAACTTAAAATTTTAATCTTGATAATTTAAATAAATAAAAATTTTAAGTGTGTATACATATATAATGAAATTTTTTTAGAAAAATTTAATCAATGTTTTTTGGCATGGATTTATTTTTTCCCTTGTACATTAAGGTTAAAAAATGGGAAAGAAGTTTAGGAATTATTTTCTATGTGACATCATGAACATTTATAATAATTTTTTTTCCATGATGCCTAAAACAAACTAACAAATTTTTAAAAATAATTTACATAAATATACAAAAAAATAGTTTACTAAAAGTTTGTAATTTAGAGGTTTATAGACACCTTAGAGTTTGCATGCATGAACATTTTAACTTAAATATTAACCCATTCAAATTTGACTATGAGATCTACTAAATTTTTACACATCCATTTCAAGAAATTGTGATGAATGCAAAATATAACTTATGAATAACTCAACTCATGTGCAAATGTTGATAGTTCAAAAGATGTGAAAAAACTCAATAACACATTCAAATATAAATGTTAGGCATTAAGTCATGTGTGTTTCAATATATAATAATGTGTGCAATATGCAACATTTAAGTAATGGTTTAATCAATAGGTTCAAAGTGGATGATTCAACTCATGTATATTGATAGTTCAATAGATGTGAAAAAAATCACAAAAATATTGAGTATAATTGCAAAACATTTAGTTGCATGTGTTTTAATATATTGTAATAAGTGTAAGATGTAACCTATGAAGAATAGTTTTAACATATTAAAAACAAATGGTTCAATTCATGTACACATGTTGACATTTGAAGAGATGTCAAAAAAGTCACAAACTCATTCCAATATAAATGTGAGGTTTTAAATTGTTACATGGGTTTTAATAAATTATGGTAAGTGTAAAATGCAACCCATGAACAATGGTTTCAACATGTTAAAAATTTATGGTTCAATTCATGTACTATGTTGATAATTGAAAAGATGTAAAAAACATTACTAACCCATTATAGTGCATCATGTAAATAAAGTTAAATGCTACCCCAATTTCCATGTCAATAATTTGAAATTATTAAAAAGTAAAATAAGGTTCAAATTATACTCATGTGTGAACAATGTAGCGAATGTTGCAACTATAAACAATATATTAATTAGTGTAACAAGCCATTTGCAAACTTAATATGGCCAAATGTGGTCAAAATGTAATAAAATCAAATGGTCATTATAACGTGTGAGGATGGAAAATGATAAGATTTTTTCTTGTATATAATAATAAACATGATTACGACTAGTTAACCCATGGAAGGACATGTCATCCATGACTACATGATTAACTTAATAGGACATATCACAAAATGTCCTAATCATGAATGGTAGGTTTTGGCATAATGGGTTTTAAATTTGAAATTTTAATGTACTTTAATTTTTAGGGTTCATGTTTTAATGATTTTGGGGTTGTGGGGTGTAGGTTTAATTTCTAAGGTTTAATAGGGTTGGTAGGTTTAAATTTTTTGGTTATATGGTTTCAAGGTTTAACTTTTAAGGTTTATGTTTGGGGCTTTTAAGGTTTCATTGTTTAGGGTTTGGGATTTTTTTGGTTTGATTTTTAGGATTTATGGTTAGGGTTTAAAGGTAAAGACCATGGTTTAGGACCTTAGGGATGAACGTTACTTAGAAATCGTATTTTAAGGTTGGGCTTTGTGTGTATGTAGAATGATTAAGTTAAAAATCAACCCCAAAGGGGCGGATTTAGGTGTAGGTTATCTAGAAAGTAAGTGTCTACAATCTAAACAAAGATTTTCATGGGGACTATCATAACCTAGCCTTAGTTTCATCATTAAATGATCCATGAAACCTTAAAATGAAATTATGTAACATGTGCATGAAGAGGTCTTGAAAGTGATCATTATTTCACATTTACAATCACAAAATTTGTGAAAGCAAAATAGATTCATGACAAAAATTTCAAATGGTTACAAATTAGTATAATAATGTTTTTGTTTTTGTTGTTGGAGGTTGTTGATTTAAAACTTAATTAATTATTTTGTTGATTGCTAACATTTTCATCAATTCTTTCATGTATGGTTGCTATGTGGTGCTTTAATTCTTTATTATGATCCATTTAATAAAAGTACAATATTTAGCAACTAGTTAATGACAAAAATGGAACTAACTTGCATAGGTTATTGTTCTAAGCTAGAAGTGCCTACATTTGTAATAGTTTTTTTAGTGGACAAATAATTGTTACATAATCATCATTTGGTTATGATGTTTTCCTCGGTTTAGTTTGTGTTTTTGAAATATGATCTTTGTAGTTTCAAATAGCCAAAACAACAAGCTATTTTAGGGTCAATAGGTTGGTGAATGAACATTTAAGAATTCAAAGGAAGTCAAATCCTCACACATTTTTCCTCTACTTTTGAAGTTGAAAACGCAATTGTGGCTTTCTAGCTAGTGCTTCCACAATTGCAAAAATTGTTCAATTTGGTCAAGGAATGTGAAAGATATGGGGTGTTCAATGAAAGGGGCTTTACTATTGGATGATGAATGAATTAAAATAGATTAGGATTTTGAGCTTCAGATCTCTCATCATTGCATATTTGCTTTTGGAATAAAAAAAAGTTTTATGAAACCTTAGTTGGCCACCCATCAAGTTTTAAATCATTTTATAAGGACTAAAAATGAGGAAGATGCAGGGTTGGAACTAGAGAAGGGTCTAAAGCTATTTTTTCAAAAAAAAATTGACACAAACTATTAGTCATCATTTTCTATGTGTTCTATGTTGATCTTTTGTTTGATTATTTTGCTACAAAAACATATGGAGGGTGCAAAAAAATTCATGTGCTACCTTTTGTAATATGTTTCGTTCGTGTTCCCATGGTTCCTTGATTGGCATTCACCCATTCTTCATAAACAACTTCAAAATGGTTATGAATTTCTTCCTAGTCCTTTGGTGGTTCATAATATGGTGGATTTGGAATTACCAAGCATGTACATGGGTCACCCATCTTATTACAAATTTTTCTCTTTCCTCCAACTCCATGCTTTCACTACCAAATGAACCTTAAAAATTTGAATGTCAAGAAGTTTGGAATTAGTATCCCTCCTTTTCTAGCACTTGTTGCCTCAAATTTGGAGATGCGTGTTTTTTTTTATAGATTTTGGTTGTGAATTTGAAAAATTCTTTGAAGAATCTCCTTACCCAAAGTACCAATCTTAGTCATTGTAGCACTTCATTGCTAATACAATTTGAATTTTTTTTGAAACATTTATCTTTGTTAAAATAGTCATGTACCCTTGCAAGTTTATCTTCTATTTATGACGTTTGTGATTACACATGCATCGATGTTACAACCTCCATTTCTTCATGTTCACGACATACTTCCGTTGCCGGCACACACATTATTTTTGGATATTTATTCGTTGTTTGATCCAATTGCTTCGCAAGATTCTTGTAATCATTCCGTTCACTTTTTCCTTCTCTAACCAAGATCCTATAATA
>Ga0116231_10012183_pt1 | contig 12788 bp, 8 predicted proteins | sample S1TSphgellanicum_2_FD_89695 | JGI IMG/M metagenome (GOLD analysis project Ga0116231, IMG submission 89695) | Host-associated microbial communities from peat moss isolated from Minnesota, USA - S1T2_Fd - Sphagnum magellanicum MG | ecosystem: Host-associated > Plants > Peat moss > Unclassified... | reverse complement strand
ACTGTGACAGAGTTCATTCAGCAATACTTCACTTCCATATAACAATAATGAAAGAACTACTGTCAAAAACCCTCAAGGACCAAAGCTTTGATTTGTATGCAACTAGCCCTTTGAAATCCACATTAAATGCAATTCCATCTTTTTTTTCATATTATACACCATAGGTCATGCAAATTCCTAGTCTCACACACCTGACTTAAATTGATTGCTAGAGGTTAACTATTTCAACAGTTGAAAATTAGTAAACCCGGCAGTCATGAAGTCAGTAAACTGATCCATGATGATTTCTCAGGAGGTTTTGAATCTGATCCAACAAACCTCACTTCTTAACAAACCAACACAATTGATGACTCCGATGACTAGGAGTGGAAGACCAAAACACCTATCCTTCACCAGTCAGCTATTATGCACTACACACAACACAGTGTTCCATGATTTGCCTTAAATAAAACAACACACTAGAAAGCCTGCATTGCTAATAAACTATACCTGAATGCAAATATTTCATGCAATGAGTGGTTAATAGGTTTCCATGGGAATGGTCTACTTCAGAAAAGGTAAGCTGATGAATGGCATAATGAAGTTTCCCTTCATGTCCACTGTACAAGGAAAAAGAAATACAAGCATTCAATACATGAGAAAAAAGTTATTCACTTGAATCTCATCAATCACCCCACACTCAAAATGTCTGGTGACATCTGCCCTGCAAAACAACACTGGCAGCAGCCTCCTAAGAGACTATCAGATTACAGAGCGTTTTTTCTCAAGTGACACAAGGAAGTTGAGAACCTATAGATGCAGCTAGTTGTTTTGCTCATCTCGGTTCTAGAATTCGCGATTTCGGTACAGGATTGGTGCAATGAAACGCGTTCGCAAGCAAGAAAGTCGCGCATGTAGGCACGTATACTAAAAGAGCGCGCATAATTGTTCAATTACGAACAACTTTTTGACGTCCCACATCAACGCTTTGCCATCACTTCTTGCACGAAAGATATAGCTTGCCTACAAACTTATTAGAAAGCTACAACAAAATTCCGAATCACTTGCTTGAAATTAACACATCCTTTCGCAGTTCTACTACTGAATCTTTTTTAATATCCAAAAGCAAAAAAATAGCCTTCTTATTATCTGAATTCAACGAACGACGGCAGCACAGTGCATCCATTTTACAAAAAAGGGGCAAAAATCCAGTAGAACTTCCATACTACGCCTTTAGACGGGGAAGAATAAAGAATAGATAAGAATATATGCACTCGTAGAAGCGAAAAAATACAAAAAAGAAACCACATACAAAGAAACACACAGAGATTGAGAGAGATTCAAAAATTTGCAATACTTGCCTGCTTTCTTGAAGACACCAAGGCTCTAGATACGAATTCCCTGGACGGAAACACTGGGAGTTTCAAATCCTCCGGATTCTCCTGGGTGGCGGCTTCTTTGTGCTTGCCGAGCGCTGGTTGTTGCCAAAGCTTGACATCCATGGTAGTAACTGACTTCTTCACATGCCTCAGAGTGGTACTTAAGCACCTGTGCATTGCATTCCTGTCGTCCATAGCGCAGCGATACAACAAGAGCAGCCCCGCAATAACAACGGCGGAAGGAAAGGAACGAAGGAACGAAAGAGAGAAAAAAAAAATAGATCCCACGGGGTTTAGCCACCCACTTCGTCTCAGTATCCAGGTCCCCAAATCATGTCCTCAAATCTGCAACATTGCAAAATATGCCATATCTAGGTAGGTCCCAAACCATATCCTGAAATCTGTCACGTCCCAAAATCCCGCCATATCCCACACTCTAAAGAGCAAACCAGGTGATGACATCTCAACAGAACCCTTTTCACATGTGGAAATTATGTGATGTTGTTCTTTTTACTACACATGGGTCTTGCTATATTAAATTAAATTAAAATTGTGGCCCATTTTAATTGGGAGGACAATATTTGGGTAAAATACATATTTTTCTCAATAAGCTTTTACTTCAGTATGAAGTATGTATTGAAGATCAATTTGTGTTATCTCAGCATTGATAAGATTTTATTCATTGAATGCGTGTTGAAAAAATGTAAATTATGTCAAAACAATCGCAATGCTAACTCAATACATATTGTTATAATGCCATCAACATATTGTATCAATGACCATATTAGCATTGAGTCTTCAACATATAGTCATCAATTTGATGACTTATTAATGTATGTTGTGCCAATGTTGGTCATATTTTTTTCATTGATTTAATATTGATAAGATGTCAAATGTTTTAGTGTTATATCAATGCCATTTCAAGACATGTTAAAATGTCACCTTAACATCATATCAATGATTGTATCAACATTGAATGTTGAACATATTGTTAAAGTGTTGTAAAAGCACTCATACAAAGAAGGGGCAAGTTTGTGATGTGTGGACAAATAGAACTCCATTAACATAAGTTTCTTCTCCTTGCTTTGCACCTCTTAATCCCCAACTAAGGTCACAAATTGCTTTTAAAAAAATCCAAAAACATTTGTTATAACAAAGGCTGAATTCTAGCAAAAATGACCTTTTAAACCCCAACTAGGGTTACAATTTGCTTGGGAAAAATTCCCAAAATGGTAAATTACAAAGAAGGTCAAGTTCAAGTGGAAAAAACACACACACAAACACACACATTCAAAAAAATTGTCAGCAAGTCCAGGATAAAATTTACTTCAATGAAAATCTATTTGTCCACACATGGAAAATGAGGAGCTCCAATTCTAAAAAATGTGAAAACGATGTCACATGATGTCACGGGTCATGGGCAAGATCTACAATAATTTGCCACACATAAAATCATTTGTTATTTGAAAAACACAATCATAATCTAGTTATCTCTAAGTAATAATTGTTGCTTACAAATTCTTCAAATAGATGTACTTAAAGTTGAAGTGTCGTTATGTTCCAAGGTTTGTTAATGTTGTCCATAGTTCTATGAGCCCATTTTGCTCAAGGTTGGTTGAAGAAGGTTTAGTTCATGTTTTGGAACAACAAAGATTTGAGTTTTTAATCCACACCATTCTTGTATGTTCAATTTTTGGTTGGCCCACCATTTGTTGTCTAGGTGATGTTACGATATGAGTTGTTTGCTTGGCACGTATTTGCCACTATTGGAACATATAGTTATATACTTGAAGTATGTACTATGTATGTAAATTCATGTACAACATTCTTTTTGTTTCATATGTTGTTTTTGCAAGAGGAGTTTGACACACATGACCCTAAGGCCCACCACTTTTTCAAGTTGCCATTTCTCAAAAAATGGTTTCAAATTGTGGAATTGGGGTTGCCAAGGACATTGTATTTGTTTTCATGCACTTTAATATCTATGTTGTTTTCAACCAAGGTGCAAGACTTATCCCTACTTGTTTCATCACCTATCTTATGGGGCACATTGTTGTTGAATGTTTTAATGACTTACAAGTTGGGTTTGAATGTACAAAACATAAACAAAAAAATATGTTTCGTCAACATTAATGTAAATGAAGTGATTCACAACTTCGACAACAAGAACAATGATTCCTTGATCATTATATTAATATATGTTTCTAACAACTTCAATTCCTTGAAATGTAAAACCACTCCTACTGAATATGTTTCCTATTATATATTATTTTCATTTACATTCATAACATCAAGTTTGGACTCTCTTATACTTTCTTCCTACCCCTCAACTAATGGAAGTCCATTGCTTTCAAGGTTTTATACTTTTGAACCCTTTGTGTAAGTGTAACAACTCTTTTAAACTATGTTGATGTTGGTCTATTGTGTGTGACGTCTTGAGATGGGAATGTGGGTTAAACATATTAATATGGAATTTTCTTCTTCATGTACATTCAAAGAGGTTAACTTGATGTTAATTTCTCCTTGTTTTCTCATTAAAAGTCGATTAATATAAGTTTGTCATGCCCAATTTGAATGACTTTAGGTCTATCATGTCCAAATTAAATGTTTCAAATCTACCATGTCCAAATCCAAGGTATAAGGTGTCCAATTTCAAAGTTTTAAATGTCCAATTTATGGGATTCCCTGTTTGCCTATTTAATTTATAATTTGAAGGTTTGGGGTGTTCAATTTGACAAATTTTAGGTCTACCATCTCTAATTTTAAGGTATATGGTACTTAATATAAATGTTTCAAATCTACCATGTCCAATTCCAAGGTAGGGGGTGTCCAATTTATTGGATTTTAGGTTTTCCGTGTTTAATTTTTGAGCATGGGTGTTTAATTTAAGGGATCTAGGTTTGCAATGTCTAATTTCAAGGTCTAGGGTGTTTAATTTCAAGTTTCCAAGTTTGTCATGTCCAATTTCAAGGTTTAGAGTGTCTAATTTGAAGGTTTTAGGTATGCCATGTCCAATTTGTGGGATTTAGCTAGGTCTTCCATGTCAAATTTCATAGTTTTAGATGTCCAATTTAAAAGTTTCAAGTTCATCATGTTCAATTTAGGGTCAAGGGTGTTCAATTTGAAGGTCTTTGGTTTGCCATGTCTAATTGTTATTATTATATCAATGTTTGTTGATTTTAATCATGTGTTAATGTAGTCCTAAGTTTTTACTAAACCAAGTCCTTTGTTTTTCAAATTATGTTGTGCCCAAAAGCCCTCTTCTAAGGAAAGATGTGTTGCGAAGTCTATTATGTATCCAACAATTCATTTACATATGCAAGGGTGATACAAATCAAACTTCAAGATTAGAAATTGTAAAGGTGATGGTCCAAGTTAGACTTTAGGATTACAATTTTTTTTTTTTTCATACCTTTTGTTGATTACAAACTATAGCATGTTTCAACTTATCATACATTAAAACAAAATATGACATAACAAACATGTGATTTGTTTCAAACAATGTAATTCACATTCTTTTTCTACTTGTGGACAAATTATGTGTTGAAAAACAAATTTAGAAATCATGAAAAATTGAATAACATCAACATTTAAAATTTCAACCTTAAATCCAAGTTGTGCATCTAAAACCACATCCTTTCAAAAAATTGTGATGAGTGCAAAATGCAACTCATGAGTAATGGATTTAACAACATTCAAAGTGAATGATTCAATTCATGTAAAGATGTTAATAATTTAAGAAATGTGAAAAAATTCACTACACCATTCAAGTATAATTATAATATATTGAGTTGCATGTGTTTTAATATATTATAATGAGTGCAAAATGCAATTTTTTCATGTTTGTTTATTTGATTAGTATGTTGTATATAAATAGACATTTTTCTTATTCATAGGATTGCAAAAAAAAAAAAAATTGATTTTTCATTTCTTTACAAAAATGCAATTTTGGCTATTATGCAACTTAGTCTTGGATTTTTCCATGCTTCATTTTTTTGGCTATGTAATGGTTTTACAATGAACACCATTAAAGTATGTTGAAAAAAAATTGTCCATTTGTAACCTTGTTCTTATTAATTTCCTTGACATTAGTTGTCGCAACCCTACTTTGAGAGTGTGTGAGGATGAAACTCACACTCCTGAAATGGGGTCTTGGGAGTCCTCGGGGACTCTCGAAACTTCAGAGTTCGATTGCAGGGGTCAAAACACCTCACATTTGAATGTTTTTTATATCATTGGAAAGTTATCAAAGTGTAGATGTCGAAAATGGGCTTGCATGGGCCATTTAGACATCTGCAGCACAAGTTATGGCAAAAAGAAAGGTTGGGAGTCAAACTGGTAGTTTGACTCCCGACCACTAAAAGTCGGGAATTGACCCAACCCCAATGCGTGCAAGTGGAGTGTGACACACCGTTGGAAAGCTCTTGAGGAGAGCTACAAGTTTGCTTCATACCTCATCCAAATTGGAGGTCTGAGCAAAGAGTTATGATCTCGCAAAATACTGAGAGTCCAAACTAGGACAGTTTTGGGACTCCTCCTTGAGAGTCCCGGGACAAAAAGCCATTTAGATGTGGGTGTTGTGGAAAGGCACAAAGTATACTATATGGGGGAAGGTGGTGGCTTCCCCCGAGTTCGGGCCATGGTGAATCTTGTGAGTCCAGAGTTACCCGTGACTTATCTTAGCACTAAAGGTGCTCCAAAATGTGAACTAGGTTGGTTTGATGCAGTTTTGAGTAAGTAAGTAAAGCTTGTCACTCTTCCTAATCCCATCCCGGAGCTTCAACATGCCCCTCTACCCCTTCTAGTGCTAAGAGCTAGGAGCGTGCCCTGAGTTCTTCATAATTTCATTGTTCGAGTAACTTAGGCCCATCTTGGGCCTAATTAGGAACTTGGGAGTGCGTCATTAGTCCAATCTTTTGTTGTAGGGGTTTTTTGTTAGTGCATTTCATGGTGTTCACCCCATCAACATTTTTTTTAATACTCGTATTTTTAATGATCGCCTATTATTAAATTTTAATGTCGAAATTAAGAGGTTTTAAAATCTTGTCATCTCGTTCATTTCGTTGTGGAAATTAATAAATGCATTTTCATCTTGTACAATCTATCATATATAATTGATTAGATACAATTTCAAATTTTGTACATCTTGAACATGGACAACCCACAAAAATCTTCAAGAATCTAAGTAAAGCATTTCTACTTTCCCCCTCATGTTTTTAATATTTGTAACATTTATTAAACATGTCTCATGGATGCTCACAATTGAACTTTCTTATGTTAAGAACTTAATTGATTTTTAAAACCCACATTTTGAATCATGATATTTGTCTATAATATTTTTACAATCTTCAAAATTCCTAATACATCTTTCTATCTAAGCTTTGAATCAATTTTCATTTTTGCATCATCTCACTACAAACTTCATTTATTCATGTTGGCACACACCATTAAACCTTGCTATAATTCCACAATGTGGTGGGAGTCTAAATTAGAAAATCACATGCTAGTATACTTAACATTTTTCTTCCAACCCAACTACTAACTATTCATCCCACGTACCTATCTTCTCAACAACTTAAAATATTTTATTTCTAGGTGCCCTTTTCACATCAAGTTGCACTTTGTCTCCATCTTCTCGTCCTCCTCAATCCACACAAGCCATTGCCCTCATTGCCACCTTTGTCACCAATTCAACCTCATCTTTTTAGCTTTCACGACATTCCAAGAACAAAAAACTTACAACAAAAAAATAAACAATTCACACAAAGTAACAACAACAACAAACATGGTAATATACTTTAACAAAAGCATATAAGGACACAACATGTTGAAGAGACATTGACATCATTTGTAGAAACTCATGCTCCTAGTCATAAAAACATTGACTTTTTAAAATATTTTATATGAACATTCCTACAACACTAATGAAATGTTTTTGTCAACCTTGAAGAAAGGTCACACACATGCCATTACATATTTGCCTCAAACTATAATACCTTTTAAGATTATTTTCTCATTCATACCACCTCCATTTGTTTAGTATAAAGGGAGTTTTCCACTACTACCACCTTCTCCTTGTCCATTTTTTTGCAAGTGTAAGTACCTTTTGTTGGAAATTGACAATGGATTAATGAAAGAATAGAAATGATAAAAACACTAATTTTTACCACAAGCTCTCCACCTAACATTAAGGTCACATAGATGTTGCTACAAACCTATGATCCACCCTCGAGCTTTGGCCTAATCTAAATAGGAAGTGAACACCTTCATGCAAATGTTACCTACCTTAAAAGTGCATGCACATCCACATGCACAAAGCCATCATCTCATGCGTTGAAATATTTCACACTAAATTTGACTAAAGATATTTAAATAAACTTACTTAACATACCTCATAATCCCAAAAGAATGTGCATGTAACACAAATACTTCAAGTAATTATAACTTGATAAAAGTAATTTAAATAACTTGGTAGGAAGTTGATATCCAACACCCCATTCAACAAACTATCAAGTTGCGCACTTAATCACACCCATCAAATGTCAAAAATATTCATGCTTGTTAGCAGAAAATCCCTTGGTCAAAATATCTACAACCATATTCTCCATGTTGTAATACACCAATTTAACAAAATCTTCTTCAATTTTTTTTCACACCAAACAATGATGAATTTCAATATGCTTTGCGTGAGCACAAAAGACTAGGTTTTTTGAGAAAGATATGCAACTTTGATTGTCATCATATATGACAATGGGTTTCATTTGTGGAACACCAATCCTTCCAAAAAGTGATAAAACCACATTGCTTGCCTTGTTGCTTGTGAAGCTACCATATATCAAGCTTCTATTGATGACATAACAATAAAGGCTTGTTTCTTGCTATTCCAACTAATAACACATTTCCCAATAAGAAAACATAACTTGATGTGGATTTACAGTCATCCATATTACCAACCCAATTTGCATCACAATAGGCACACATTTGTGTGCTTCCAAAAATAGTATCATATTTTTAGTATTGGGACATTGGCTTTGGTAAACATTCTTTTCAGAATGCACATGGCCCATATTGTTTCCATCATTTTTTTGGTTATGATAAACATCCCTTTTGGAATGCATAAGTCTAGCCCCTCATGTTTTTGTTGGAACCTTGGCTATGACTTACATTTATTTTGAAATGCACCTGACGTTAATTATGGTTTACATTCTTGTTAGAATGTGCATGGCCTTTCATGTTCCTTTTGAAACCCTGATTATGGTTTACATTCTCATCACGATGAACCTAGCCCTTCATTTGCCTTTCAAAACCCTGGCTATAGCTTACATTCCTTTTAAAACATGCCTAGACCAAGATATGGTTAACATCCTAGTCAAAATGCATTTTACCCACAATAACATCCTTGATGTTTCTTTTGAAACACAAACAAAAATCCATTGTGCCTTTCAAATAATGGAAAATTTGTTTCATTACAATCTAATGTGATTGCCCAAGATTAGCCATAAAATGATTCACAACCCCCATTGCTTGTGCAATATCAAATTTTGTGCATACCATTGCATGTACATGAGATTTCTAATAACATTTTGAAACAAGATAACTCGCATTATTTCTAGGTTTGCATCATTTTGAAGACCCATATCCTTCAAAAGCTTGCAATTGGTCATAAAAGGAGTTTGTACTAGTTTATTTTCAACCATTCCAAATTGCTTCAATATACATTCAATGTACTTGCTTTGGTTCAAATAAATTGTTTGGTTTTGTTGAATACAATTGATTTGTATTCCTAAACAATAATAGATTTCACTCAGAGATCCATCATTTCAAATTTCTTCGAAAGATTATCCTTGATCTCTTTCAACAAAGTCAAGTCATTAGAGGCCAAAATCAAATCATCAACATACAAAGTTATGATCACATAAAAGTTTTCTTGAGCTATCTTAAAATAAACACTATGGTTAGTAGAGTTCTTTTCAAACCCTTGAAATAAGAAATACGCATTAATCTTGTGATTCCATTCATGAGGAGATTACTTCAAACCATACAAGGATTTTTGAAACTTACATACCATGTTTTCTTTACCCTTGACCACAAAGCCCTTTGGTTGTTGCATATATATTTCCTTTAAAATATCTCCATTTAGAATGGTAGTTTTAACGTTGATTTGATGCACCTTGACATAGTCAATGGTTGTAACTACAAGTATAGCTTGAATTGATTATATTTGTGCAATAGGGGAAAATGTTTCATTAAAATCAATACGTTCAACTTGTGAGAATCCCTTGGCCATCAAACAAACCTTTGTGTTTTACAATAGAGCCACCAACATTATATTTAATCTTGAAGATCCATTTACAATCACTGGTTTGTGATTAGGTGGAAAAGGAATAAATATCCAAGTCTTATTGTTTGGTAAAGACTGAAACTCAAAATCCATGGCCTTTTTCCAACGTTATGAATCTTCACCCTTCAAAGCCTCACAAAAGAATGGGGCTCATCAACATCATGGTACAAAACACATGAAGGAGTCAGATATTTTTCAACCATTGTTGGAATTTTTTACATTTGTTGAGGAATTCTTCCATCTTCCATCTTTGGTTCTTGATTTAGAACCATCTATTTTGATCCAAAATCCAACCTTGAAACCATTGTTTCTTTGTTAAAGTTTTTGGATTCATTAAAGATAACATCATGACTAATGATAACGTATTGGCTTATAAGGTTGTACAATCTATACCCTTTAGTATTTTCACAATAACCAATGAATATGCATTTGACACCTTTGGAATCCAACTTTGTCATTGTTTCCTAATTTGGCACATGAGCAAATGCAACAAACCAAAAACACACAAATGATTTATGGAAAGTTTGTATCCACAACAAACTTCTCTTAGTGTCATGTTGGAAATGTTTTTGGTAAAGATTTGATATGGATGTATCTTGTAGTTACCATTGTTTTTGCCCAAAATCTATGATCTAGTTTCATATGTTGTAACATACATCTCAAATTTTCAACAAGTGTTTGATTCTTCCTTTTAATGACACTATTTTGTTCTGGTGTGTATGAAGTGGTTGTTTACTTTACAATGCCATTCTGCTTGTAGAATGTATTGAAAATTTTAAAATTATATTCCCCACCTCCATCACATTTGATTGCCTTGATCTTATTTCCAATCAGATTTTCTAGCAAAGTTTTGAAACCTTAAGTTTATCAAGCATACCAAATTTAATTTTCATGGTATAAATAAATGTCTTTTTAGAGAAATCATCAATGAAGGTTAGAAATATTTTGCCCCTCCATAAGATGTTGCCATGGGACCACATGTGGGTTTGTGTGCACAAGCCCAAGAATTTCCTTTGCATGAGAACCCACACTCAAAAGGAATGGGGTACAATGATGTTTACCATACACACATTCATCATAGAAATTCAAGTCATGATCTCCATTGAGATCCATGCCTTCAACAAGGTTATTTCTTTCCATGGTTGTTAAAGTCAACATATAGACATGTTTGAGTTTATGATGCCACAAGTCACTCCTTGTAATCTTAGTGCTACATTTGCAACCAATTATTGAGCAACTCTAACCAACTTATATAACCTTCCTTCTTGAATAGCTTTAACAATCACCTTGTTTGAATAGAAGATTTCAACCAACATTTGGTGGCTTCAAATTTCACCTTAAAACCTTGCTATGTTAACTAATAAATTGATAATAAATTATTTACCAACTTTGGGACATACAACACATCTCCAATACACTCAGAAATCCCATTTGGTGAATTGTAGACAATAATGTCTTTCCCACATACACTACTAGAAATCATGTCATTTGCAACCAATCACTATGCAACTAACATGCAACTAGTTGTCGTTTGCAACTATAAATTTGGTATTATATAAATTTTCAGCCATAGGGTTGTGTGTGCAATTAACGTGCAACTAAATGTGTACAACATGGACATGTGTCATAAAAATGATGGCCTAAATTTATACATACTTAAATTATAATACTTAATATATTTACATAGGCTATGTATAATAATATTATGTGCCTCTAGTACTAAGGTTAACCACATCTTAACTTAAGCTAACCTAAACTAACCTAAACTAAAATAACCAAGGCTAAACTAATCGAAGCTAAATAAACTAAAAAGTTAAACTAACCATGGCTAAATTTATTAGGTTAAATTATTTATGGCCAAAATATATAAAACTATATTATTTATGGTTAAAATACATATGGCTAAATTAATTTAGGCCAAATTAATTATGGCTAAAAAAATATGGCTAAATTAAGTTAGGCCAAAATAATTGTGGTTAAATTAAGTTAGGCTAAATTATTGATGGCTAAAATAAATTAAGTTAAATTAAATTAACATGAAATAAATATGGCTAAATTAAATTAAGCCAAACCAATTATGACTAAATTAAGTTAGGCTAAAATATTTATGGCTAAAATAAATTAAGCTAAAACTAAAATGGATAAATTAATTATGGCTAAACTAAAATGTACTAAATTAATTAAGCTAAACTAAACCATGGTTTAAATATATTACAAGTTTTTAAATTTTATTTGTCAAATATATTTAAATATTTATTTTGGCAAGTAAAATTATTTTATTTTATTTTATTTGGAATCTTTTTCAAAAAATGTAAATTTGATTAAACAAAAACATTATGTAGAATCAATTAATATGATAATATTAAAATTTATTATAAATATTCATAATTATCAATTAATTTTTATTATAATTATAATGATAATCAATTATATATATAATATTAATAGGTATTACATATTTAAAATTTATTATTTATGTTAAAATATTAGTGTAAATAAGCTACACGAATTAACCTCCAAGTACACAAACATCGTAAGATAATTACTAGTTTAAGCTATATAATAATGTTAAAATCATATTTTCATTGAGTAATCATAATTATTAAAAATATTCTATAATCATCTTTGAAGTGCAAAAAAAGAAGGAGTAATGAAAAATTAACAAGAAGAATAAGTTTTCCAAGTTACAAAACATTTTTGTTTTTTTTCTTTGGACCCTTCTTACTTTCAAACCTCATAACTTTCTTATTTTTTATTCATTTTAAATGATTTAAAATGCTATAGGAGCGCCATCTGAAGTTCTACAAATTATGTTGGAACTTTAATAGCAAAAAAAAACATAAAAGGAACTTTCTGGGTGTTTAAAAATCGGCCTTTGTAGTGTTAAATGGTTTTTTTCCTGAGTTTTTGACCCCCTTTACTTTGGGGGGGCATAACTTTCTCATTTTAAATCTGTTTTTGACAATTTTTAGTGTGTTAGATGCGCCAAGAGGAAGGCTTCAAATTTTGTTTGGACACTAGAAGCAACAAAGCCCTCCCCTAGCTGCTATACTCTAATACATTAGTTGCATCTAATGTGCAACTAAATT
>Ga0116231_10012182_pt1 | contig 12788 bp, 11 predicted proteins | sample S1TSphgellanicum_2_FD_89695 | JGI IMG/M metagenome (GOLD analysis project Ga0116231, IMG submission 89695) | Host-associated microbial communities from peat moss isolated from Minnesota, USA - S1T2_Fd - Sphagnum magellanicum MG | ecosystem: Host-associated > Plants > Peat moss > Unclassified... | reverse complement strand
CACCATAGTTAATTAATTTTTTAATTATATCTAATACATAATTGATATCATACTTTTTTAAAGATTCATTCATAAATATATAAAATAAACAATTTCTACTGTAATTATCTATACAATTCAAATTTATCTTTTTTTCCATCAACAAATCAATTATCTCCAGTGTTAAATTAGGATTCAAAAATAATGTAATTATTGCATTTATACCTATCAATGTTTGATATGTAATTATCGTATCCAATTTATTTATCATTCCAAAATTTTTATCATACATTTTTTCAATATCTATCTTTTCTAATAAATATCTTAAAATTTTAATATCCAAATATGGATGATCACATAAAACAGTTATTGGATATATATTTAATGAATTACATTGATTTATATCTACACCAAGGTTTATAAAATAATCTATTATTTCTATAACATCTTCTATTTTATATTGATTTAATTTATATTGTAATATAAAAAAAAATAAATTATCTCCATTTGAATTTACGCATTTAATATCTACACCATTATCAACCATATATTTATATGTTTCCAATGGTACCCCTTCTTGAAAGCTTAACCATATTAATGCATTCTCATTATAACATGATTTATAATTTAAATCACTTCCCTTTTCATGTAATAATTTAATTATTTTTAAATGATCATTAGGTACTGGACCTACGATATTATACAAATATCTTTGTAACATATTAGTTTTTAGTATTTCAGGATTTTTATATTTAGGATCACATCCTTTATTTATTAAGTATTCTATTTCTTCAAAAGTAGTTTGATTATGCATTGCATTATATAAAATTGTACATTTATTTTCATCTTTATATTCAATATCAATTGCATGATTATTGAATAAATATTTTATTATATCAAATTTACCAGAAAGAGCTGCTATATTACACGCTATTTTTGACCAATTTATATGATTAGTTTTTTCAGCTAAGACCTCAATCATATCTAAGGTTACCATTTTATTCTTCGATATTATATCTAATGGAGTTTTTCCATTAACATCCACCATATTTGGATCTATGTTCATGTCTAAACAATATTTCAATACGATAAAATTTATATATTTATTTTCACATAGATGATGTAAAATGTTTTTGGATGATTTATTAATCTTAAATAAGTCAAATTGTTCTAAATACTTAATTATATCAATAGTTAATGAATGATATTTAAACAATAGTAATGGAATAGTGTTTCCTTTTATATCTTCTATCTGTAAATTAGTATTTTCTTGGTTCATCAAATGTTTAATTAGAGAAAAATCTACATGACTATTTTTACATAATAATAAAAGAGGATATATTCCATTAATATTATAGTTAATATTTGCTCCTATTTCAATGCATCTTAATATTATATCCATTTTAACATTTTTAGAACAACATTCTACAATTAAACGATGATTTATATTATATTTATTATAATCAATAACATCATCATTTGATTCAGTATCACTTGTAATATCAATATCTTCCATTTAATTATATTATCAAGTTATTTTTTAAATCGTGAAAATAATAGATTATTCTAAAGTTATATATATGACAACATCATTCTCAAAGAAAATATTGACTCGTCATTTGCAGAATCCTAAAATAAAAGTACTAAAGAAATTTAAGGGAACCAAGGCAATCAATATTGCAAAACTAATATTTTTTCCCAATGATCCTTTAAAGGGAAAAAAATGGTTGAAAAATCTAACTGAAAGTGAAAAGAGAAATGCATTTGCATATTTTTATTCACGGTTAAAAATCAAAAATAAAATAATTGTTTTTCTAATTATTATTGGTAATGAGAAGACGGGATCGGTATCAGGTCAAAAATTTGATTATGATACAGGTATGAAGATTATAAAATCATTATAAAAAATTGAAAATCCAAAACTTACAATATTATAATGATTTATTATTATTCCATGAACACCATCATAAAATTGTTTTCTAATAAAGTTCCAGAAAGACGAGATCCTAAGGATGTTAATTATAAAAAAGATATCTATTCAAAATCCATCAAACTTGCCAAACTGTTATACCATAAGAAACTAACAATTGATAAATTACAAAAAAATATATTTAAATATCCTACTATTCTATCGGAAGAGTATGATAGTACTTTCATTAAGGATATGAATGAGATTTTCCAATTACAAAAATATAATGAATCACAATTTCGTATTCTATATCTAATAAAATCGGATGTATTTAGAAGGATAAAAGATATCAAAAAGATAACCTTTTATGGAATACTAATGTATATCATGCAATTTACTAACATTGATAGAATTGATAGCGATTATTGCCATGATATTTTAAAAGCTATCTGGAATAGTCTAGAAGAAATCAATAAGGATTTGATGCTATATCATTTTAATGTTAATTCAATATTTTTTAATGATAAAATAATTGATCTCTATTTTAACTTTTTAATAACTAAAAAAGTAGATTTAAATGTAAGAAAAGATCTTCTATTCTCAGATGAAATTGTACCAAAGTATCTATATTGTGATCATTATTTAAGATATATAAATGTCGAAAGATATATAAATTTTATCAAAAAATTAATAAATACTGGGTTGAATATAAATCATAAAAATAAAGAGGGTAATAATTTTATTCATAATATATTTGAGCAAACAACGATCACATATTGTGATTTTATATTCAGCCAAATAATTGATAATATTAACTATTTTAAGAAACATGGTTTAGAATCTGATCAGGATAAAAAACTGGTAGATATTATTTTGAAAAATAATGATGGAAAATCTTTTGCAAGATTACTATGTACTGGCAATGTCTGTATAACACAAGAAAATTTTAATAGGTTTTTGGAAATTATTGAAAATGAAATGTTTCACAATGAATATGTTAGTGTACACGATGATTTAGTTTTTTGGTTAATTACAGCATTGAATTTTATCAAATCAAGGAAAGAAATAGATATTTCTCAAAATCTGAAACATATAATTGATATCGGTTTCAGATTATTTAAAGGAAATAAAGTTGAAGTAAATAGTAATTATCAAGCAGATATATTGCATTTGAATGATACCTTAGCAATGTATGGATATAATATTTTGGGTCTTTTATTTAAATTTCCGAATAATCGTGTTAATGACGCACCCATCAAATTTATTCTGAATAAATATAAAAAGGATATAAAATTCCAAGATATTGTTAAAATGATCAAACCTGTCAAAAGTGATGATAAGAGCGAATATTACACTAAAGGTCTTTTGGCAAATATTATTTATGTTTATAAAGATCAATTGAATTTTAATATAGTCAAGGCAGTATTGTTAGATGATCATACATTTTTAATAGATTTATGCATTCATCCGGGTCTCAATTTAAAATCATTTAAGGATGAAACTGGGGATATCTTTTCATTTTTAAAAGAAAATGATTATTTTGATAACAAAGATGAACTTATCGAAATAAAATTCATTAAGAATTCCAGAGAATTATTGATTCAACATAAAGAGTTTCATGAGAAATACATTAAGGATATCTCTAATACAGATGAATTGATGAATGATTTTAATAATTCTATTGTATCATTGTTGAATAATATGGATAAAAAAAAAGTACATAAGATGTTAAAACAGGTTGATGATAATGGTAATACATTCTTACATTTGATAGCTGCGGATAGGAATGATGTTTTGATCAAATATATGGTTTCTAATTATGAAAGTGTCGATATTAGAAATAAGAAGGGTCAGTTGCCAGGGGATGTTTATAAAAATAGTTCAATTGAAGCTAGATTGGGTATCTCTAATGGGGATAAATAAAGTTAAATTTTTTAAGAATAAACAAATCTTTATGTATCATCCTCTTCTTCCTCATCGTCTGAATCCTCCTCTCCTTCCTCATCGTCTGAATCCTCCTCTTCTTCCTCATCGTCTGAATCCTCCTCTCCTTCCTCATCGTCTGAATCCTCCTCTGCTTCATCCTCGCTTTCCTCATAAAGACCTAGATACCTTACATCTAAATCAATAGGTTTGAAACAAAGGCACTTACCTTGATAGTCGATGCTAAATTCCAACTTATTTTCGTATTTAAATAGATCCGGATGGATAATTGGACATCTATAACTTTCGGGGTATCTAGCATCATACGTAACAGATAATTCCCATTTAAAGTTGTCTACCAATATCTTGCGACAGGAGCATTTTGTTTCAATACAGATCTCGAGAAATCTTAGTTTATGAGCGGCATGAATTATGTGATCATCGGGCATTAGGTCTTCATTGATAACCCCCATGTAAGGAAGAGTTTTGTCAGTATTATGAGTCCGAAGAAATTCTATACATCTACGAACATATGTATCCTTCTTCTGTTGTAGTTCAGCTTGTTTCTTTTCCTCTTCGATCTTTTCCTTTATCTTCATTCTGAAATCATACTCTTGATGAAGAATGCTTTCTCTTGTACTCATTATTATTTCGGCTCTTCTTATTTCTTTATCGGAGAAATATTTTTTTGTACGTGTCCATCCATATTTATAATCCCTTGGCAACTCTCTAAATAGTAACCAACTAACCCTCTCCAATCTTTTCTTTAAATAACGCAAGCATAATATTTGGGCCAAAAAATGAACAAAATCTTTAGTGAATTTTGGCCAGAGGTCTATAATTCTAGACATATTATTCTCACAAACCAGACGTTCTCTTTCTGATATTTTCTTTTGCTGTGCAGATGCATTTTCATAATCTTTAATTATTTTGATCATATAATCAAGAGAACTTCTTAAATTTGACCTTTCTTCCACCATCTCTTTTATTTTTTCAAGATCTTCATTCGCTATTTTGTTTTTATTGTAAAAAATGCCTCCAATACAAAGATATGAAACTATATTATCATTTTCACTATCTTCATCGTCTTCAGCTTCATCCATTGTTACAATTTGCATAGGAGGATAGTGTTCATCGACCCAATCTTGAGTACAACATCCCTCAATAAATTTATGCAATTGTTCGATCATATCATCATAATGTCTGACGTCATCATATTCATCTAACATCTTTTTCAATTTTTCATCAGAGATTACATACTTCCCATTGACTTTCTTAGATAAAAAGTTCTTAAAAATGTCAATAGGATCCCTTTTCTTAGGTTCGGCAACAACCTCAAAGTCGACTGACTTTAGGTTCAGCTTCATGTTTCCAACCCAGTTTTCAGCAACGTTGACATAAAATTTGAATGTTTGATCCGAAATAAGACCAGTGTCGGAATGGACGGTAAGAGTTAATTCATTAGTAGACATGATGACTTAGCGAATTAGCGAAGATACAGTGTTAGCTGTTAGTTATCACACGAAGGGGCTGTTTAATGGAATTAGTTATTATTTGGATTTTCAATTTTTTTATAATGAATATAATGAATGTAATGAATTTTTTCGTTCATTCTTAATGAATATTATCACTCACTTAATTATTAAAATGAAAAAAGGAGGTTTAATGCAATTGCTAGATAGTATCACTGATAGGCGTTTATGTGGATCTCGAAAGATATTATTGATGGATTATTATAAAATTATAGTTGCTCAATTAGCTGAAAGGGATATAATAAATAATCCATCTACCATCAATATATTTTTTGAAAATTCTTTAATCAAATTGGTTGATTTTAAAGAGTTGAATTGATTATAAATAAAACTTTAAGAATAAATCTTTTTTTCATTATGAATGATTATCCTAGATAGCAACCCTATCATATTTGTAAGAGCATTTTCAAAACTAATAGTTAAATCGTTATAACAAGAATTAGCATGAATAAATTCATGGACCAGTACACCTAAATATCTATCCATTGATTTTAAGACAGATCTTTTGATAATAATTAATTTTTTATTGAAGTCGCATAATCCATCAATACCACATTTTAATGTTTCCGATATTTTTATTTCATAATTTTTATTATTCATCTGTGGAACCAATTGTAATAACATGATTCCAGCATCATAAATATTTTTCTCATCAATATTTAATTGTGAATAATCAACAAAATTAAAAACATGATTATCTTCCGATACTTTTATAAAATTTTTCAAATCATTTATTGTTTTATTATTTATATCATTTATTTTTTCTAAAAATTTTTTCAAGTCATAAGGTATAAGGATAATTTCGAATCCTTCCCTCTTTATATTATCTATTGTCACAAAATCATTCTCCATATCTCCTTTAGTTATGAAAACAGTCCTACCATCTGCATTTTTAATCCTAATTGCATGAATTAGGATTTCTTTCCATTTTATTTCATCGTGACTTTTATCAGTATCTTTCATCTGAAGCTCTGTAGCTAACCTATTCATAACATGTTTGTTAGTGCTAGTTAATAATATTGACTCGATTCTTTTAGCATAGACTGTACGGCCAACATTGATTCTCTCACGATTTAAAGCATTTCTTAAACTATTTGGCACTTTTGTGATATTGTAACTGTATAAAAAGTTTGGTTCTTCTGCAATCTTGACTCCATTAAGAAAAATTGTAGCAATAACACCATCATTGTAATATATCTCTCCATATTTGGTTTCATCTAATTTGATCAAAAATAGATATCTCAAAAAGTTCTTCTTTGCCTCCCTCATATCATTATCTTTTAGGTTTGTAAATGAAAATTCAGTACCTTTGAATGTTTTATCATTTTGTTCAATGATGTTAGCATGAAGAGTGATTATGTCTGAAAAATCTTTTTTATTTGATTTGGTTATTTTGATAATATGATGAGTGGATTTTATTTCAAAATCTATTAAATGTCTATTAAGAACTGCCATAGAATCTTTAAGACCAATACCAAATTTTCCTGTTACATACTTATTGTTTAACTTTTCAACATTCTCATTGAGAACTAGATGTTCGTATTTCAATCCTCTTCCAAAATCCCTAATTATCCATTTATTGTCTTCCTTATAAATCTTGATATCTTCAGTTTGAGTTAATATTTGCTCATCAATTGCATTGGCTATTATTTCTCGGATAGCGTGATGGATTTTCCAGTGTTCTAGAATTTCATTGATATTGAGGTCAAATTGTCTGGTTGTCATAATTTATGATTGTAATAATAATTGAATAATATCTTTATAAATCAATTTTTTGATTAACCCTGATGGTAAATCAATTTGTCTGCATAAAAGTTGAAATTTTTTCTATATACCTAGTATATTATATTGTACGCAGATGGACGCAAAGATTCGAAAAGTACTAAGATATGCAAAATCCTTAATAGGTATAAAGTATACATGGTGGAAAGACGATGGTACTGATCCGAATGATATGTTCTTCTGTCACCGAATACCTACTTATGAAGAATTGAAGAAAAGAGGTATTAATTGTACTGGTTTGATCAATTTGATGAGACTTAAGATTGGTCTAGAAATTCCCAAAAGTATTGGTTTGGAAGGTGGAACATATTTTTGGTATCATTATTTCAGCAAAAAATGATACCAAAAGTATTGGTTTGGAAGGTGGAACATATTTTTGGTATCATTATTTCAGCAAAAAATCTTTTCTTAAAAAGTTTGATTATACTATGGACTATCCAATCGGTACTCTTTTTCTCAGAAAATACAGGAATGTTGAAGATCAAGGCCATGTAGCAGTATTATATTCTAAATATAATAAAGATCCATCTAAAATATTGTATGGAAATATCATTCATGCTTATGCAGATGATGATGGTGGCCAAGTCGGAATTACAAATCTTGGTTTTTCTCATTTTATTGATCCAGATTTAAAAGAAGGATATTATGAATTTGCAGTATTACCCCAACATTGGTTAAATTAGATTTTTTTATTTTCATCTATTCTCTTTAGAACTAATTCTAATGGATGCAAATTTGGATCATATTGTGTTTCACATTCATCTTCACATTCAATTAATGATTCTATTATAGCATCTCTAAATGAATTAATCACTATATGTGCCTCACATTCAACTGATTCAATATATTGTCGATGCATATATTTTTCTTTATCCAATGTTTGATTATCTTTAACTAATTTCTTAAAATATTCTTCTGGCAAATTATATACATTATCATTTGTCGTGTTATCATATTCATCCTCCACCGCCAATCGAAAATTTTTCCTATTCATCGCATAATATATGTTTAATAACATATAGGAGAACATTTTTGAAAAACATCCATTATGAAAATATATAAATGACCTAATTTCATCCATATCTTCATTTAATTGTGTATCTTCTTTATTATGTAATTTATGATACATATCATTTAAATAATCTCCAAGAAATTGCATGCTTAATTGCATAACTTCATCTGTCAATAAGTTTTTTTCAGTATTTGTTTTTCTACAAAATTGATAAATTGCTCCTTCAATTGATATTATTATATTTTTGAACATATCCCGAAGTAAATAAAATACATGTTTCTTATCTTCATCTGACATTTTATTTGTCTATTGTTTATTTCTTATATATAAGAAATTAGTAATTCAATATTTTATATAATATAATTATAATGGGTAATATAGTTTATCGGATTATTTTCTACAGTCCACAGGAAATAAATGATAATGATGAAATAAATAGTTTATTATACACAGATGAATATTTATATTATGATTCAATAAATGAAGTATCATTGTTTAGTTAGTGTAATAACTACATTTTTATCTCCAACTTTAATCGTCTTTTCTATAATCAATGTTTCATCTCTCTTAATCATCGGTTGGGGAGTATATAAAACGATTTCTTTTATATATTCCATATTATCTTCAATTAATTCAGGATTTGCTGTTTCATAATATACATTGATTTTATCCCATGGATGTAAACCAGCTTCTTTTCTCATCTTTTGTATTTGGGTTGCAATAACTCTACCATTATATAATTTTAATGTTTCTTCATTTTGATTTACATCTAATAATATTAATACTGTAGTAGATGTATTATCAACTAAATATTTATATTTGGAATCAATTTGATGTACGTCGAATTTAATAGATAATTCATTAGATGTTAATGTGCCGAATGGTGTATTTAATTGATTGGTTTGTATGAAAGTTTCAATTTGTTCAGCATTTAAATTATTAATAAAATCTTGTACTTTTTTGGAATCTTTTCTGAACTTTTGACCGATTTCTTTAACTTTCGGAATAATTATATTTTTCATATATCTAGTGCATAGTTCATATTGGATACTTAATAGATTAGTTTCTTTCATTAAATATGATTCCAATTCTTTAATATTATTTAAAAATTGTTCATCGGCACAAATAATTGCTTCTTTCAATGGATATTTTGTACTAATATTATTATTTGATCTCATTAATCTAATAATATCAATAGTTTTCATTAAATCGTCGATTTTATTAATTCCATCTATGTCATCTAATTGAATATTTTCCGGTAGATTGCATAGGTGTACGCTTTCCTTTTGATTTTCTTGAAGTTTACATAGTTCCTGGTACATTAATTCTGTCATGAATGGGAAAAATGGAGCCATCAATTTGCTTAATCCAAAAAGTAATTGATATAGAGTCGATAAACTTTCTTCCCATTGAACAAATCCATTTTTGCCTTTTAGATTATCACGGCTCAATTTGATATATTTATTGGTTAAAGTATCAATGAATTTCTGTAATAAGTTATAGACATTGGTTATATTAAATCGGTTCAAATCAGTAATAATTTTATCTTTGAATTCATTGAATTGGTTAATTATCCATTTATCGATTAAGTTTGATGATTTTCTTAAATTTATTTGGGCATTTTGATTTAGGGAAAATTTAGTATAGTATTCGCAGAAGAATTTGAAAGCATTAAACCATAATAGTTGTACGCTTTTGATACACTGGAATAATCCATTTTCACTAAATGCTAAGTTTTCACCCTTCATCACAGGTGAACTTAATAAATACATTCGGAGTGCATCTGCGCCATATTTCGAAATAATTTTATGTGGATCTGTATAATTTTGTAATCTTTTACTCATTTTTTGTCCGTCATCCGCTAAAACAATACCGCTTGCAATACAGTTTTTGAATGCGGGTTTGTCAAATAATGCCGTGGATAATACATTCAATGTATAAAACCATCCTCTAGTTTGATCCAATCCTTCCGCAATAAAGTCGACTGGAATATGTTCTTCTACAAATTCCTTATTTTCAAATGGATAATGATACATAGCAAAAGGTAATGCTCCGGATTCAAACCAGCAATCCAATGTATATTCACAGTGCCGTAAAATTTTACCACTTTCCGATTTAATTGTAATATGATCTACGAATTCTTTATGGAGATCAGTTAATTGATAGCCTGATAGTTCTGCTAGTTCTTCAATTGATCCTACACAAACACTTTCTTCACCATCATCTGATAACCAAATAGGAATAGGTGTTCCCCAAAAACGAGATCTAGATACTACCCAATCACGAGCATCTCCTAACCACGGCAAGAAACGACCAGTCTTAGCCCAATCAGGTAACCAATTAATATCCTTATTTAATTCCAACAAACGATCTTTGAATTGAGTTACTTCAATACACCATGAATTAACAGCTCTGTAAATAAGTGGCGTATCAGTTCTCCAACAAAATGGATATGAATGTTCTTTAACTTCTGTTTTATAAACTCTTCCCTGCTTTTTAAGATGAATAATTAGATCTTTTTCCGCTTCCTTAATATATCTACCTTTAAAATGAGTCACTTCTTTAGTATAATTTCCATTTGCATCTAATGGGCAGATTAAATTACCTCCCTTCTTATCGATAATTCCCTCATTCAAACAAACTCTATAATCATCTTCACCATGAGCTGGAGCTAAATGTACTAATCCAGTTCCATTTGAATCTGATTTTACCGAAACATAGTTATCAGCAATTACAGTGAAAATTTTTTGATTTTTTTGTTTAAGATGTTGAAAGTATGGAAAAATTGGTTCATAATGTTTTCCAACTAGTTCTTTTCCTTTAAATAATTCGGTACAGAAATCATAATATTCATGAAATTTTGATCCCTTATTTACAGGAAATACTGTGGTCCATAATGTATTTGCAACAATATATTTCTTGTTATTATTCTTATTTAATATGATGATGTAATCCGCATCTTCATTCACACAAATAGCCAAATTACTGGGGAGAGTCCATGGCGTAGTTGTCCAAACTAATAGATGTGTATCGTAAAAAGGACTATCTGATGGTTCATTAATAATTGGGAATGAAACGTAAATAAATGTTTCTTTCACAGTTTTATAATTTTGTGCTGCTTCAAAGTTTGAAATTGAAGTTGCGCAGGATGTAGAATAAGGCATAACTTTGAAACCATTATATACAAGTCCTTTTTGATATAATTGCTTAAATGCCCACCAAACTGATTCCATATAATTAGTATCAGATGTAAGACATTTATCATCAAATGATACCCATCTTCCAAATAAATCCATCATAGGTTCCCAATTACCTAAACATCCTCCAATAATATCTCTGCATGTATCATTAAATTTCTTAATACCGAATCCTAATATTTCATCTCTCGTTTTAATATCTAAAATCTTTTCGGCCTCCATTTCAAGAGGAAGACCATGACAATCTCCGGCAAATGCTCGAGGTACATAATTTCCTTTCATGGTTTCATAACGACAAATAATGTCTTTGATAACACCGACAGTTAAATGGCCATAGTGACAATTTTTTGAATTTAGGAAAGGGGGTCCATCTAAGAAGGATACAGTTTTATTTAATCGAGTGTTTTCTAATGATTTTTTGAAAATGTTATTTAGTTTCCAGTATTCTTGAATTTCTTTTTCTGAAGTTGGAAAAGAAAATCCGTTCTCAAATACTCTTAAAGCCATTGGATAATTATTGGATATATTAAAAGGATTATAAAGGCGTGATTATTTCAATTTTTTGTTGAAATCGAATGAAATTAGATGAGACAAAAAATGTAGCTATGAATATAGTTCAATTTTTTGTTGAAATCAAATGAAATTAGATGAGACAAAAAATGTAGCTATGAATATAGTTCAATTTTTATAATCATTTAAAGAATTATTACTATATTCAATTATATGGATATAATATTAGGATCAGATGATTATGGAGTGTTTGGTATAGATACTGATGATATAATTAAACCGAAAATTAAACCGGAAATTAAATATCCATTTACTGATGGATCTTTTGTGAGTAAATTTGATGATAATATAGAAATATTTAAAAATAGTAATGGATATTATCTGAAGTGTAGTGATGGGCAATTTAAATCAACAGTAGAAGAAGCTTTGAAACATGAACGTTATTTGAAAACTAAACCATTGAATGAAGGAAATAAAACTAATTGTTGGGTCTATAAGATTGAAAATGGGATTAAGCATATGGAATCATATTCCATGGGTGGTTGGTGTCCATCAACTTTAAAAATTTATTATTCGCCAGTTGGTAGTGATTTTAGATATACTAAATACGAAGATGCTGTGAATTGTAAAAAGTTGTTGGACTGTGGTATTCCAAAAGAAGAAATAAATAAATTGATTAAAATAAACCCAATAGGTGTTTAATAAACAAATATTTGCATTTCAATTCAGTGCTTCTTGAAATGCTTCACCAGGATCTGCAGGGTGTGCGGCTTGCCGTCGTCGTTCACTAGGATCTTTCGTTCAATCCAGTAGCTTGTCGAGCGCTGGCCTTGACCAAGAGGCAAGTTGTTGTAGTACTTCTGGATGACATCCAAGAAGTACCGAGACGTCCACAACCCCTGACAATCCTTAGTTGGATATCCTTGTGGTGTCATTGCATCCTT
>Ga0116231_10012181_pt1 | contig 12788 bp, 8 predicted proteins | sample S1TSphgellanicum_2_FD_89695 | JGI IMG/M metagenome (GOLD analysis project Ga0116231, IMG submission 89695) | Host-associated microbial communities from peat moss isolated from Minnesota, USA - S1T2_Fd - Sphagnum magellanicum MG | ecosystem: Host-associated > Plants > Peat moss > Unclassified... | reverse complement strand
ATCCATCGTCTGTCATTTCCCCTGGTGGCAATACTGTCTGCTGATCGCCTATCCGGGCCTAGGATTGGGATTGCTGCGCGCTTTCACCGAGCATCGCGCCGCCGCGGACTCGCAGCAGCGCACCGCCGCCGTCGAATCCAACGTCGTTTTCGGCTTACTCTATCTGTACAACAATTTGCACGTCGTGCATCACTTGAAGCCCACCATGCCTTGGTATGAAATTCCCCGCTATTACCGGCAGAACCGCGCCGCGCTGCTCGAGAGCAACGGCCATTTCGTGTATCGCGGTTATGGCGAGCTGGCGGTGCGCTTCGGCTTCAGGCCAGTCTTCAGCCCGATTCATCCGCTGCTTTGAGCGAGCGAGCACCCGCCGCTGTGAGCGACCGGGGCGCGCCGGGCAGCGATGAAGCGCTGATCGGCGCGCTGCCTTTCGAACCGGCGCGCAGCGTGTCCAGCGCGAAGACCCGCACGATCCTCGCGACCTCTGTCGGCAACATGCTCGAGTGGTACGACTTCACCGTCTATGCCCTGTTCGCCGGCTACATCGCCGCGAGTTTTTTCCCCGGCGATGGCGCCGATGTGCGCCTTGCCAAGGCCTTTCTGCTGTTCGGTCTAGGGTTCGTCGTGCGACCCTTGGGCGCGGTGCTCATCGGTGCGTATGGCGACCGCGCCGGCCGCAAGGCAGCACTTACGCTGACCATTCTATTGATGGCGGCAGGTACCGGCATCATCGCCGTATGTCCGGGCTATGCCTCGATCGGATCCGCGGCGCCGTTGCTGCTGTTGCTGGGGCGCGTACTGCAAGGTTTCTCGGCGGGCGGCGAGATCGGCGGCACCACGGCCTACCTGCTGGAGACCGGCGATGCGGCGGAGCGCGGCCGGATGGCCTCGTGGCTCGAGGCGAGCATGGGCATGGCGAATATCTTGGGCGCCCTCGCCGCTTTCTCGGTCACGGCGATCCTGAGCGAGCCCGAGGTGCGTGCCTGGGGTTGGCGGCTGCCGTTCATCGCCGGCCTCGTGATCGCACCGGTGGGTCTGTATCTGCGCCGCTCGCTCCCGGAGAGCGTGGAATTCGCAGCCGAGCGTGCGCGCCGAACGACGCGCCAGAAGCCGCGCGGCGGCCCGCTCGCGGAGGTCTTCGAGCACCACGCCCGGACACTGTTCACGGCGTTCACGGTGGCCGTGCTGTGGGCCGTCGCCGTCTACGTGCTGATGATATTTTTGCCCACTTATGTTCAAAGGCCGGACACGTTCAACTTCACCGCCAAGCAGGCCTTCGGCGCATCGTTGCTCGGCAACGTGCCGTTCGTCGCGGCGTGTTTGCTGTTCGGCCGGCTGTCGGATCGGATCGGGCGGCGCCGCAGCCTGTTCGCAAGCGCCGCGCTGTTGCTGGTTACCGTGCTGCCGCTGTTCATGTGGCTACGAGCCGAGCCGACGTTCCTCAATTTGGTGCTGGTGCAGTCGATCTTGAGCATCCAGGTCGCGAGCTTCGTCGGGGTCGCGCCCGCGGCGCTCTCGGAGGTTTTTCCGACCGCGGTCCGCTCGACCGGCACCTCGTTGGTGTATAACGCTGCGTTTACGGTATTCGGCGGTTTCGCGCCGATGATACTGACGGAACTCCGGCAAAGCTCGGGGGGCTCGATCTTCGTGCCGGCGTGGTACGTGATGGCGGCGGCGGCCGTCGCCTTGATCGCGATCCCGAGGCTCGTTGAACGCCATGCTCGATGAGGAACGCGATGCTTGAACAGGTGAAGGTATTGAAGCTCAAACCCTTGAGTCCCGCGATCGGCGCGCTCGTCGAGGGCGTGGATCTCGGCGAATCGCTCGATGCGACGCAATTCGATGCGCTGCAGGCGGCGCTCGTGCGCCATCAGGTCTTGTTCTTCCGCGGACAGGAGCTTACACCCAAGCAGCACCGCGACTTTGCCGCGCGCTTCGGCGCACTGCATGTCCACCCCATCTACCCAAACCATCCCGACGCACCCGAAGTCATCGTGCTCGATAGTGCGGTGACCGATTTGCAGGACAACGCGATCTGGCATACCGACGTGACATTCACCGAACGCCCGCCGATGGGCTCGGTGCTCCTTGCCCGGATGGTTCCCGAGAATGGCGGCGATACGCTTTGGGCGAGCTGCGCCGCGGCCTACGAAGCCCTGTCACCGGCCCTGCAGCGGTTTCTGCTCAACTTGACTGCCACGCACAACATTGCCCAGTCCTTTCCCGCGGAACGCTTCGGCATGGACGCCAAGGCCGCGGAGAGGCTGGAGGCTGCCAAGCGCAACAACCCGCCCGTCGCGCATCCCGTGGTGCGCACGCACCCAGTGTCCAAGCGCCGCGGTCTTTTCGTGCAGGAGGGCTTCACGACGCACATCAACGAACTCGCGCCGGCCGAGAGCCGCGCACTGCTCGATTTTCTGTTCCGGCACTCGGTGCGCCCGGAGTTCACGGTGCGCTGGAAATGGTCCGCCGGGGACGTCGCCTTCTGGGATAACCGCAACACGCTGCACTATGCCACCGATGACTACAAACCCGCGCGGCGCGTGATGAATCGCGCCACCATCATCGGCGATCGGCCGGTTTAGGCGCGCTCCGCATCCTCGAGCAGCCTGCGTTCCAAATGGCTGCAATACCAATCCACGAATTGCGCCGCGCCGCCTTCATGCAACGCTGAGTAGGGCGCGGGCTCGTAGGCCGGAGAGGCCACGCCGATTTGATTCTCCTGACAAACCCGCCGGTCCTCATCGTTCGTCGCCATCCACACTTCCGTCATTTCCTTCAGATCGTAGTCCACGCCCTCGACGGCGTCGCGATGCACGAGCCACTTGGTCGTGACCTGAGTCTGCATCGGCCCGAGCGGCAGCACGCGAAAGGAGATGGCGTGATCGGCCATGACGTGATTCCACGTCGTCGGATAGTGGAACAGCAGCAAGGTGCCGATGTCCTTTTCCGTCACGGAGTCGGTAAGCGGGCGGCGCACCGCCGCGTTGCCCGACATCGTATAGCTCACCGCCCCTTCGATCAGCGGCATGCGCGCCGTGCGATATTGCCCGTTGGCCGACAGCTTGAACTGGCTCGGCAGGCCGATCGATTCCCAATGGCGCCATTTTCCGGCGATGCGCGGGTTGTCCGCACCGCCGCTCACCCCCGTGACCGCCGGATCCTCATCGAAGGTGCGGATCAGTTCGGGGTGATTCCCGGCGCAGTGGTAGCACTCGCGGTTGTTTTCCCAGACCAACTTCCAATTGGCTTCCTCGACGATGGTCGATTCGAATGCGATTTTGCTCTCGTGCAGCTTGTGCGGCGCGAAGTACGGCTCTATCTGGCGGCGGATCGGCTCGAAATCCGGCGCCGTCGCCGCAACACAGATCCAGATGTAGCCGCCGACACTCGCGCTATGCACCGGCTTCAAGCCGTACTGCGACTTGTCGAAGCCGGCGCCCATGTCGCGGGCCGCCATCAGTCGGCCGTCGAGTTGATAGGTCCATTGGTGATAGGGGCACACGAGACGCGGCGCGTTGCCATGCGCGGTCGAACAAATTCTAGAGCCTCGATGCCGGCAGCTGTTGTGGAAGGCACGAATCGAGCCGTCTCGATCGCGCACGATGACCACCGGATAGTCGCCGACCTGCACGGTCAGGAAGTCGCCCGCATTCTTGATCTCGCAGTCATGCCCCACGAACAGCCAATCGCGATACCAGATCAGCTCCAGATCGACCTGGTAATCCTGCGGGCTGCAGTAGAAGTCCCTGGACAGGGGGGTTTCCGGCTGTCGCTGGCGCAGCCGGCTCAAGATGCTATCGCGCGCTGTCATACACTGCCCTCGCCAAGGATCCGCTAAAACTACATCCGCCAAGGGTACAAGATAACAACCTCAGGGCGGGTGCCCGGCAGCGGAAAGCGACGCTTAGTTCGCAATAAACGACAGGTTGCTGCCACGCAGCTGCGCGCGCCGCGCGGATTTGGGTAGCATGTGCTGCATGGAATTCAGCACCGACTCCCCGTTCATCTTGACCGCCACCTGCGCCAGCCGCATGGGCACCACCGCGGCGATCACCGGCTTTCTCGCCGCGCACCGCCTCTACATCATCGAAATGCAGCAGTTCGACGATGTGCTCACACGCCGCTTCTTCGTGCGGGTGGTGTTCTGCGGCGTCGCCGGGGAGCCGGTGGATCTTTCCGGACTGCGCGAGGCGTTTGCGACGGTCGCTGCCGCCGAAGAACTGCAGTGGCAGATGCACGACGGCGTGCAGCGTTCACGCGTGCTGATCCTCGTGTCCAAGCTCGACCACTGCCTCGAGGACCTGCTCTACCGTCAGCGCATCGGCGAGCTCAACATGGACATCACGGGCATCGTCAGCAATCACCAGACGCTGCAGCCGCTGGCCGAACGGCACTCGATCCCATTTCATTATCTACCCGTCACGCCCGAGACCAAGGCCGCCCAAGAATCGCGCCTGCTCGCACTCATCGACTCGACAGCGAGCGAGCTCGTGGTACTCGCGCGCTACATGCAGATCCTCTCGGATGAGATGGCGCGGCGGCTCGCCGGCCGGGCTGTCAACATCCATCATTCCTTCCTACCCGGCTTCAAGGGCGCCAAGCCCTACCATCAAGCCCACAGCCGCGGCGTCAAGCTGATCGGCGCCACCGCCCATTACGTGACCGGCGACCTCGACGAGGGCCCGATCATCGAACAGATCGTGGAGCGCGTCGACCACAGCTTCACGCCGGAGATGCTGGTCGCCGCGGGCCGCGATTCGGAGCGCCGTGCCCTGTCCACCGCGATCCGGCTGATTCTGGATCACCGGGTGTTCATGAACGACGGCAAGACCGTGGTCTTCAAATGAGTTCCGCGAGCGGCGCGGCCGTGGCGAGCACCGCCGCCGCGGCGACCGCCGCAGCCTCAGGGACCGGCGAGGGGCCGGCTACGGATTCGGGCTTGTGTTTGCGCTCCGCGCTCGGCGGATGACCGAAGTGGTTGCGGTAGCACTTCGAGAAGTGCGCCGTCGATTGGAATCCGCAGGCTGCCGTGATGTCCATGATGGGCATGGCGGTTTGCTGCAGCAATTGACGCGCGCGGCGCAGCCGCATCTGCAGATAGTAGCGCTTCGGCACGCAGTTCAAGTCGCGTTTGAACAACCGCTCGATCTGGCGGCGCGACAGTCCGGAGGACTTGGCGATCGCCTCGAGCGACAGCGGCTTCTCGATATGCTGCTCCATCAAGTGCGCCACCCGGATCAAGCCGCGGTTCGAGGGCCCGACCTGCGCGCGCAGCGGAACGTATTGGCGGTCCGTGTCCCTGCGCACCCGGTCCAGGATGAATTGCTCGGATACCAGTTTCGATATCTTCGAGCCTAGTTTGCGTTCGATCAGATTCAACATCAGATCGAGCGGCGCGGTACCGCCGGAGCTGGTGTAGCGATCCTCGTCGATCGTGAACAGCTGGTCGCTGATCTTGACGCGCGGGAACTCCTCGCGCAGCGCCGACAGGTTTTCCCAGTGAATGGTGGCGCGGTAGGAGTCGAGCAGCCCGGCCCGCGCGAGCGCGTATCCGCCCGTGCATAGCGCGCCCAAGGCCACTTGGCGATCCGCGAGCCGGCGCAAGACGGCGAGCAGCGAAGGCGTGACCGCCTCGCGCACGCCGATGCCGCCGCAGACGAACACGATGTCGGCACTGGCTAGCTTGTCGAGCGAGCCGGTGGGGGACAGCGTCAAGCCGCTGCTCGCTTCGGCCGGTCGGCCGTCGATGCTGACGATCGACCACTCGTAGATGTCCACGCCCATGACCCGGTTGGCCATGCGCAACGGCTCGAGCGCATTCGCGACCGCGATCAGCGAATAATTGGGTAATGTCAAAAACACGTACTTGCACTTGCGCAGCATGGCGGGGGACTGCATCGAGGCTCCTCGGCCGGCGGCCGGCAATCCCGCTATATTATGCGGGTGGTCGCATTTGGTTAAGCGCCAGTCGCAATTGTTCTAATGTTCGTCCACCCCTTCGTTAAACTGGCAACTCGAGGCCGCGTCGAGGGTGCCCCGCCAACGGTGGCCATGGCAAGGGTGGCCCAGCCACAAGGGATAATTTTTCGATGAAAACTCATGCACGTGTCGTCGTGATCGGTGGCGGCGCGGTGGGCGTCTCTACGCTCTACCATCTTGCGCTAAAAGGTTGGAGCGACGTGGTCCTGCTCGAGCGCACGACCCTGACTGCGGGTTCGACCTGGCATGCGGCAGGGCTGCTGCCCCTGTTCAACATGAGCTACACGGTCGGGCAGCTGCACAAGTACTCGGTGGACTTGTACAAGCGGCTGCCGGCCGAAACCGGCCAAGACGTCAGTTTCCACGTCACCGGCAATCTGCGCCTCGCCACCTGCCCAGAGCGCATGGATGAGTACCAGAAGTACTGCGGCACGGCCAACACCATCGGTGTGCCGTTCAGGGTGATCAGCCCGAAGGAAGTCAGGGAGCTCTGGCCGCTGATCGATTTGGGTGACGGTGAGGTCACGCCGAAAATCGTCGGCGCTCTGTATCACCCGGACGATGGCCACATCGCGCCTGCCGACCTGACCATGGCGCTGCGCAAGGGCGCCCGCACGCGCGGCGCTGAAATTTACGAGCAGACCGAGGTCACGGCCGCCACCAGGACGCCCTCGGGTGAGTGGCGCCTCACCACGACCCAAGGCGACATCATCGCCGAGCACGTGGTCTGCGCCACCGGTAATTACGCGCGCCAGACCGGGCGTATGTTCGGTCTGAACGTGCCCTCCATCCCGGTGGAGCACCAGTACATCGTTTATGACGAATCGCCCGAATTGAGGGCTTATCGCGGCGGCGGCGGCCGCGAACTGGCGGTGCTGCGCGAATCGGACCAGTCATATTATCTGCGCGAGGAGCGCATGGGCTGGATTCTCGGTCCGTATGAAGCGGGTGCGCCGGCGCGTTTTGCCGACGGCGTTCCCGACTGGTTCGGCAAGAGCCTGTTCGACGGCGATCTGGAGCGGCTGCTGCCGCACATCGAAGCCGCGCAGCGGCGCGTGCCATCTTTGAGCACCTGCGGTATCAAGGACATCGTCAATGGACCGATTGCTTATACGCCGGACGGCAGCCCGCTCGTGGGTCCGGCCTGGGGCGTGCGCAATGTCTGGCTCAACGAAGGCCATAGCTTCGGCATCACGGCCGCCGGCGGCTGCGGCTGGCAGCTGGCCGAGTGGTTGGTGGAGGGCGAGCCCGGCATCGACATGATGGCCGTCGATCCGCGCCGCTATGGGCCCTACACCAGCAAACGCTACGTGGTGCAGAAGAACGAGGAAACCTACCGCAACGTATTCGTCATTCACTACCCCGACGAAGAGCGGCCCGATGCGCGGCCGGCCAAGACCAGTCCGGTGTACGACAAGCTCAAGCGCATGGGCGCCGTGTTCGGGCAGCGCTACGGCTGGGAGCGGCCTTACTGGTTCGCACCGGCCGGCGTTGCGCCCGCGGATCAGTGGAGTTTCCGCCGCTCCAACTATTTCGAGCATGTCGGCAACGAGGCGAGGCACCTGCGACAGCACGTGGGCCTCATCGACCTCACGCCCTTCACCAAGCATGAGGTCAGTGGTCCGGGCGCGGAAGCGTGGCTCGATGGCCTGGTGGCCAACAAGGTGCCGACCAAGATCGGCCGCATTGCGCTCTGTCATGCACTGACGCGCCGCGGCGGCATCCGCTCCGAATTCACGATCACCAAGATCGCCGACGAGCATTTCTACGTGGTGAGCGCCGGCGCAGCCGAACGCTACGACAGCGACTACCTGCTGCAGAAGCTGCCGCGCGACGGCAGCGTCACGTTGCGTAACATCACGATGAGCCGCGGCTGCTTCGTCGTGGCGGGTCCTCGCTCACGCGACGTGCTGGCGAAGCTCGCCGACGTCGCACTCGACAATGCCGCCTTTCCTTGGCTCACCGGACGCGTCTGCGAGGTGGGGCTCGCGACCGATGTCTATCTGCTGCGCGTCAATTTCGTCGGCTCACTCGGTTGGGAGCTGCATTTCCCGATCGAATATGCGCACCACCTGTTCGATGCGATCATCGCCGCAGGTGCGGAGTTCGGCATCGGATTGGCCGGCATGCGCGCCATGGAATCCCTGCGCATCGAGAAGTCGTACCGCATGTGGGGCAGCGATCTGACGCCCGACTACACGCCGTTCGAGGCGGGACTGGACCGGTTCGTGCGCTTGAACAAGGGGCCGTTCATCGGCAAGGAGGCGCTCGAGTCTAGCCAAGCCCGCGGCGTGCCGCATCGCTTCATCACCTTTGAAGTGCACGATGTCGCCGATGCCGATCCCTTGGGCAACGAGCCGCTGTTCGACGGCACGGGCAAACTCATCGGTCGTGCCACGGCGGGTAGCTACGGTGCCACCTTGGGCAAGAGCTTGGGGCTCGGATACGTGAAGCCCGAGTTTGCAAGCGTCGGCACGGGCATCGAGATCGAGATCTTGGGCGAGCGCAAGCGCGCCACGGTGCTCATCGACTCGCCCTACGATCCGAAGAACGAGGACCTCAAGGGCTAGGGACTCGAGCGCGTGAGCAGACAATATTTTTCCGCATTTTCGCTGTTCCGGCGCGCACTGTCTCGCCATCGCAGCTGGCAGCCGCAGTGGCGCAAGGCCGAGCCGAAACCGCAGTACGACGCCATCATCATCGGCGGCGGCGGCCATGGCTTGGGAGCGGCCTATTACCTCGCCAAGGAGCACGGGCTGACCAACATCGCCGTGCTCGAGAAGGGTTGGATCGGCGGCGGCAACACCGGGCGCAACACCACGATCATCCGCTCGAACTACCTGTTCAACGAGAGTGCGGCGCTCTACGACCATTCGGTGAAGATGTGGGAGCACTTGTCGCAGGTGCTCAATTACAACGTGATGTTCTCCCAGCGCGGCGTGATGATGCTTGCCCACACGGTGCACGACATCCAGGTCATCAAACGTCACGTGCATGCCAACCGCTGCAACGGCATCGACAACGAATGGCTCGAGCCCGAGGAGGCAAAAGACTTCTGCCCGCCCTTGAACATCTCGGGCAACATCCGCTATCCGGTGCTCGGAGCCGCCTTGCAGCGGCGCGGCGGCACTGCGCGCCACGATGCCGTGGCCTGGGGCTATGCGCGCGCGGCCGATGCGCTCGGGGTCGACATCATCGAGAACTGTGAGGTCACCGGCATTCGCCGCGACGCGTCCGGTGCCGTGGCGGGCGTGGACACGACGCGCGGCGTCATCCAGGCCAAAAAGATCGGCGTCTCCGCCGCCGGCCACACCAGCGTGGTGCTCAAGATGGCCGGCGTGCATTTACCGCTCGAGAGCTTTCCGCTACAAGCACTGGTGTCCGAGCCCCTCAAGCCGGCGTTTCCCTGCGTGGTGATGTCCAACACCATCCACGCCTACATCAGCCAGTCGGACAAGGGCGAGTTGGTGATCGGCGCGGGTACCGATGCCTACACCTCGTACACGCAGCGCGGCGCGCTGCACATCAACCTGCATACCCTGGATGCGATCTGCGAGCTGTTCCCCGCATTCCGGCGCGTGCGCATGCTGCGCAACTGGGGCGGCATCGTCGATGTGACACCGGACCGCTCGCCCATCATCGCCAAGACGCCCGTGCCGGGGCTGTACGTCAATTGCGGCTGGGGAACCGGCGGCTTCAAGGCGACGCCCGGATCGGCGCATCTGTTTGCCTGGACCATCGCAAACGATGAGCCGCATCCCATCAACGCGCCCTTCAATATCGAGCGCTTTCGCGACGGTATATTGATCGACGAAGCGGCGGCCGCGGCCGTCGCGCACTAGGACGAGGCGCCCCAAGCATGTTGCTCATCCCCTGCCCCTACTGCGGCGAGCGCCCGGAGATCGAATTCACACACGGCGGCGAAGCGCATTTGATCCGCCCGGCGCCACCCTCCTCGGTCGATGACGTCACCTGGGGTCAGTTTCTGTACATGCGCGCCAACTCGAAAGGCGCCTACACGGAACGCTGGCGCCACGCGCGCGGTTGCGGCAAGTTCTTCAATGCCGTGCGCGACACCACCACCGATTTTTTTCTCGCCGTCTATAAGAGCGGCGAGCCTCCGCCGGCCCTACCTGTGCAGGTCGCATGAATTTTCGCACTGCCAGCGGCGGGCGCATCGATCGGCGCCAGCCGCTCACCTTCTCCTTCGACGGCAAGAGCTACCAGGGCTTGCGCGGCGACACCTTGGCCTCGGCGCTGCTCGCCAACGGCGTGCATTTGGTCGGGCGCTCGTTCAAGTATCACCGCCCGCGCGGCATCCTGTCGGCCGGCGCCGATGAACCCAACGCGCTGGTCACGGTGAGCCGCGATGCCGCGCGCAGCACCCCCAATCTGCGCGCCACCCAGGTGGAGCTGTACCGCAATCTGACGGCGGTCAGCCAGAACCACTGGCCGAGCCTGGAATTCGATGTCGGCAGGATCAACGACAAGTTGTCGCGATTCTTCCCCGCCGGTTTCTACTACAAGACCTTCATGTGGCCGCGCACCGCGTGGAAGTCGTGGTACGAACCGGTGATCAGACGGGCCGCCGGCTTGGGTGTCGCGCCGACACTGCCGGACCCTGACACTTACGCCCAAAGGTACGCACACTGCGAGCTGCTGATCGTCGGCGCGGGACCTGCCGGTATCGCGGCTGCACTGACCGCGGCGGGCAGCGGCGCGCGCGTCATCCTCTGCGATGAGCAGTCGGAACTCGGCGGCAGTCTGCTCGACGACCCGGCCGTGATGATCGATGGCAAAAGCGCGGGCGCGTGGCTCGAGTCGAGCCTCGCCACGCTCAAGTCCGATCCGAACGTGACGCTGCTGCCGCGTACCACGGCCTTCGGCTATTTCCCGCACAATCTCATTGGCCTAGATCAACGGCTCACCGATCACCTCGACGCACCGAATGGCACGCTGCCGCGCGAGCGGCTCTGGCAGGTGCGCGCGCGCACGGTGCTCATTGCGGCCGGCGCGGCGGAGCGGCCGCTGGTGTTCCCGGGCAACGATCTGCCGGGCATCATGCTGGCGGGCGCTGCGCACACGTATCTACATCGCTACGGTGTGCGCGTGGGCGCAAAGGCGGTGATCGTCACGAGCGGCGATGACGCTTATCAAACCGCGCTCGACCTGCAGGCCGCCGGCACGCCGGTGGCGGCAATCGCTGACCTGCGCTCAGCCAGCGATGCCCCATTGCCGGCCGCCGCGCGCGACGCCGGCATCAAGATCTTTAACGACGCCACCGTACTTGGAACCCGCGGCGATCGACGTATCAGCGGTGTGACGCTGGGTAGTTTCAGCCAAGGCGCGGTGCAGAGCCGCTTGGATCTCGACTGCGACGTACTGCTGATGTCGGGTGGTTATACACCGAGCGTGCACTTGTTCTCGCAATCGCGCGGCAAGCTCGTGTGGAGTGATACGCTCAAAACCTTCGTGCCCGGCGTGTCCGCGGAAGCCGAATGCTCGGCCGGCGCCTGCCGCGGCATCTACGGACTCGAGGAGGTGCTGGCCGATGGCGCCGCCGCCGCCGCGCGCGCCCTCAACCTGCGCGGCACGCCGCCGAGTTTCGACGTGCAAGCCGCTGGGCGCTCTCAGGAGCGGCGCCGCGATCCTTACCTTGGCGCACTGCCCTGCGCCGATACCTCGCCGGCCAAGAGTTTCGTCGACTGGCAGAACGATGTGACGACGCGCGATCTGGCCTTGGCAACGCGTGAGGGCTTTCATTCCATCGAGCACGTCAAGCGCTACACCACCAACGGCATGGCCACCGATCAAGGCAAGACGTCGAACCTCAACGCCTTGAGCATCGTCGCCTCGCAGTTGGGCAAACCGATTCCGCAGGTCGGTCTGACCGCGTTTCGCATGCCCTACACGCCGGTCACGTTCGGCAGCTTCGCGGGGATTTCGCGCGGCGATTTGTTCGATCCGGTGCGCACCACGCCGACCCACTCTTGGGCGCACGCCCATGGGGCGGTGTTCGAGAACGTGGGCCTGTGGAAGCGTGCGCACTACTTTCCCCGTGCCGGCGAGTCCATGCATGCCGCAGTCGCGCGCGAGTGTCGTGCCGTGCGCGACAGCGTCGGCATCTTCGACGCCTCGACCCTCGGAAAGATCGAGGTCGTGGGTCCGGACGCCGTCGAATTCATGAATCGCATGTATGTGAACAACTGGAGCAACCTCGGCGTCGGGCGCACTCGCTACGGCATTCTGCTGCGCGAGGACGGCTTCGTGTACGACGACGGCGTGGTCGCACGGCTCGCCGAGGATCGCTTTCACGTCACCACCACGACGGGCGGTGCGCCGCGGGTGCTCGCCATGATGGAGGACTACCGCCAGACCGAGTGGCCCGCCTTGAAAGTCTGGCTCACCTCCACCACCGAGCAATGGGCCGTGATCGCCGTGCAAGGACCGAACGCGCGCAAGGTCTTGGAGCCGCTGATCGCCGATGTCGACATCGGCGCAGCCGCCTTCGCCCATATGAGCGTGGCGCGCGGCAAGATATGCGGGCTGCCCATGCTGCTGTTTCGCGTGAGCTTCACGGGCGAACTCGGCTTCGAGATCAACGTGCCCGCCGATCATGGCCTCGAGGTGTGGGAAGCCGTGTACGCCGCGGGCGCGGCCTTCGGTATCACGCCGTACGGCACCGAGGCCATGCACGTGCTGCGCGCCGAGAAAGGCTACATCATCGTCGGGCAGGACACCGACGGTACCGCAACGCCGGACGATGCAGGCCTATCCTGGGCGATAGGCAAAAACAAGACCGATTT
>Ga0116231_10012180_pt1 | contig 12788 bp, 8 predicted proteins | sample S1TSphgellanicum_2_FD_89695 | JGI IMG/M metagenome (GOLD analysis project Ga0116231, IMG submission 89695) | Host-associated microbial communities from peat moss isolated from Minnesota, USA - S1T2_Fd - Sphagnum magellanicum MG | ecosystem: Host-associated > Plants > Peat moss > Unclassified... | reverse complement strand
TGTGCCATTAGCAAGTGCATGTAACTACATGACTTTGTGATTGCAATCACAAATGTCCATGATGACCACAAGTATAATCATAATGGACTATCTTAAATATCTCATCACTTAATCTTGGTCATCAGATCAACAACAAAACTAATAAAAATAATATTTATAAACTTATGTGGTGCTTACACATGGCAATCTTCAACCAATCATAAGGTTCCCTTTGTATTTTTAAAAACATTTTCTTTCCATGAAGTTTTGGAATAAACAATATTCATTATTTATATATAGACATGTGGGGCAACATTTTTTAAAACCAGTGAAATTTTGCCAATTTGCCACCTATAAAAAAGGTTGAGACATCCCCTACATGAACCTAAAAAATATGAGTTGTTCATTTTGCCAAGATTCTAGGGTTCAAGATTAGGATAACCTAATGTTTGGATGTGATGAGGTAACTACTTGCTAACAAGGGCTCCTTGTCATTGTGTCATTTCAATCTCAAGACTGTTCAATATATTGTCATTCTCTTACATCATACCATCACCATCTTTTGTCATATTTGCCTTTACTTAACAAATCCCATTGCCATTGAGCATCAAACTTGCTAAATGTTTAGGTTGCTACCTTTTTCATAGACTCAAAAACTTTTACACCACTACCTCTTGTCATTACAATGTTACGCATTCGTGTTGGAATTGCAAAATGTCTATGCTCATGAGCATGCATTGTGTGTTGAAGACCATTGTTTGAACATTGGCTGAGCTTAGTGAGGTCCATTGTAGCTTGCAAGGTTTGTTGCCTAGTGAGTTTCAATTTAACTATGAATGTGATGGAGGTGCAATTAGCAAGTCAATTCACACACTTGATCAAGTTTGAAGCTTCAATATAAGTAAAACATTTATCCGCATGGAGTTCTAATGGAAAGCCTCCTAGTCTTCACATTTCCAAGTGTAAGTCCCAAGTGTTCTTTTATTTGCATTCTTGTACAAGTTTGAAGTTCCAAGTCAAGTGTTTTCCTTTCTTAAGGTTTTAAAAGATTTTTTTAATTAAACGGAGCATGTACCTTTGTATATTGGTTGGGTTCAAGTATAATTTGTTCTCTACCAAGGTCCCTAAAGCTATAAATGTTGCTTCATTGAGTCAAGTTGGTCATGATGTTCTTTGCAAGACATCTTGTTGCCTTGTAAACCATGATGATGGCAATTTTGATGTAGAGGTTAGTGTTCTAAGCATTGTGCTACAAGCATCTTATTAAATCCAGACCTATTACCTAAGGTTAACCAACCAAAAGAGGAAAATAAGAAAAGAAGAGTGAGGGAATGGGAAATCAATTGGGTCTTTTAGGACAATCTAGTACATCCACAAATGTATTCTTCCATTTTTCTTAACCAAATCCATGCCTTGAAATCTATCTTGAACCTTTCTTTGAAGCTCCATGGTTCCTAACTTGCCTATGCCTTTAAAGCTTGTTTCAATAATTTAAAAACTTGCTTAATTGTTTTTCTCCAACTATCCAACACAAAAGGGATTTCTCATAAAATATGAACAAAATTGTAATAAAATGCCCATGGATTTGCCCTTAAATTAGATACAAACATAGGGATTAAGGGCTTGATTGAATGTGACTAAAATTAATCACATAGTTACAAAGGTATTCCCCTAACCATCTGTTAATACATAATTTGTATTAATACATATTTAAATAAATGACATAATTACAAGTTGGATAATCTTAAATAACCACATATTCCATAATCTTGAATGATATTAATATATGTTTTTGCTTTATGATGAAACTTAAGGTCAATTAGTAGATTTAATTTAAACTTGGATACAATTTTTTAAATTTAGCACAATGCTTCTAGTTGATCAATCCTCACACATGAGCACCTTTGGAAAAACATGACATTTGGATATAAATATATATTATTATATAAATATTATATAATAAAAGTCATCTTAAACCTTTCTAGGGTGAAAACACATTAAGGTGGACCAAAAAGGGTAACTCAAAATTCATTTTTTAAATGAATTTTAAGCATTTTAAAATATATTTTCAAGACCCCTTCAAATGATGTTAAAGATAACATTTTTTTACATGTTCAAGTTCATAATACCCTACTTTAATTAACCTTTTTTTCACAAGCTTTATGAAAAATTAATCTTGAAAAAAATAAATATAAACATCTAAATGGACTTTGCACAAGTTACTATATTGTGTTCCATAGTATTTTCACACAAAAAATCTTACTTGCAAAGTCCACCTATGATTCAATATTGATGTTTTTGGTGTGATGTTTTCAATGTTTGAAATATTAAAATTAATGCACATTTTCTATAGAATAATGTTTCTTAGATGTCTCAAGTGCATTACAACTATAAACAAAAATTGTGCTACCAAGAAAAAATTAACACCATGACATCTATAAAAGTCCATTGTAGTGTGCTTTCACCTCTACAACATACTTTCAATAGGGGTTTAAGGTCTCTTTGTTCCAAATTAAGACAACCAATTCAATAGACACTTGTATGTGTATGCAATCCTAATGTATGTTAATTTGAGCTCCCTTTTGTCTAAATTGACATATGTGTTAGGACAAAACTATTTTAATTACTAGAGTAGGCCAATGGTGGCACAATTTGGATTAGTGCGATTCATTTAAGTAGGTTGTCTTGTATATGTAATGCCATTTTTGATTCCTAAACATAATTTGGGAAATTTATAAATTGGTATACATATACAATTTTCCAATTTAATGCATGACTTATGGTAGATCCACTCTCATACATACTTGCACCTTTGGTAGAACATAACATCTACCATAAATGTAATATTAATCTATACTCAATTACTTATCAAAAGTTTGGTAGATTTTTTTCCAAATCCATTTGAAGGCCTCAAATGAAACACAAAATGTGGAGGTTACAACTACTCAATGTTTGCCACAATTTTTGTAGGCATATTATAATGTCAAAGGAGAGGTAGTTGCCAAATGCATGAATGTAATGGCATATTGATGCCCAAGTGTTATTTGAAGTTGAAAAACAAGAAGAATATTAATAGGGTTTAACAAGTTATGAATGTTCATGTACATGTTGCCATGGCCAAAAATCACAAATTTGTAGCATAAATTTAAAAACATTTGAGACTACATGAACAAAACCCATTTTTCTAGTGACCAATGGTGGTATAGACTTTTTGTGAGTGGCCAATTAACCTATGACTAATTAATCTAAATGGTATCTTGGGAATATCTAATTACCAATGGTAGGTGAAAGTACTTATTGTTATTTAATTACTTAGATAGTGAAACCACTAGATTTTTAAGTTAATTCTAAAAGGTGAAAGTAGAACTACCTTGCCATTTCACTTGAGTTAAGTTAGGAAAATATTAGGATGGAAGCTCGAAAGTAGGAAGAAGTATAGTTGAGGACTTCCAAATGGAAATCCTTGTGAGGATTCTGCTTTCCCCATCTTTCTCATGTGGGTGTGTGGGATCTTGGAGAAGATGTTAAAGGAAGTTTGGAGAAAGAAAAAAACCCTAGTTCTACTTGGGGTGTTTTGGGAGTAAAAAAATGTGGAGATTATTGTTTTACACTTTCATGCATGTTTTTTTTAATTTTTTTTACTATAGGTTTTTACATAAGAAGTGTTTTATGTTCTTAAACCATAAGAGGGTAAATGACCTCTCTAGCCAATTGGGAAGAAAGACGTAATTGGTCTACAATGCCTAATAGTAATATATAGGCAATACACAAGATTGCAGCAATAGTGAAAACACTTGCATCACCCATTTTCATGTATTTAATATCTTTTTTAAACAATTCCATGGGTAGTATCCCTTTTTTGAAAATTTTAAAGAAGTAATTATTGCTCTATCTTGTATTGTCTTGTGTTGAGATTTCTAATCCTATAATTTTGATTTGTTGATTTTCCACTCATAGCAAGAAATTATTCTATATGTAGGTACTTACATTTAGAAGAAGGTGGTATCAACATTTTTCCAACTTGGTAAACAATGGACAAAATTTTGAACTTCAACTAATAGCACATGGGCCATGGCTAGAAAATGGTTTCTTGTTATTGACCAATGTTAAACATTTTGTAGTTTTAATCCATCTTAGCAAAATTTGATTGGTAATTAAAAGAAAAGATCAAGAAACTTGTAGACCTTGGACATCTTCAATAGTTATTGACCCTACACTAGATAGTTAGAACATGGACAAAGACCAATTGTTAACTTTACACCAAGGACTAATGGATGCCTAAGAGGAGCAACTAGGAATTTAACAACATCCATTTTGGCTAATGTTTCTACACTTGACCCAAATGTTCAAATTCACATAATGGTTACTCATATTGCTAGATTTAACAACTTACAAAAGGGATATGATCAAGATTAAAACCCGCAAAACAATTAGCCCATGGAAAACCCACAAAATGATCCAAATTTCTTATATGAATAAGAACAACACTTTAATGGAAGTAATGATAGCAAAACCTTCAACCTCATCATATGAAATTTCTTCCACTAACATATCAAGTCAATAATGTTATTGTTATTGAACTTGAAAACAATTCACCTGGTTGGTAATGTATTAATGGATGAATTGTTGTCATTATTATGTCTAGAATTGTTGCAAAAAGGGAACAAAATGTTAGCCACCACTTATGAGGCCTTTATATTAATGAAGACATGTGGTTTAAGTTATGATTCCATTTATGCATGCACAAATGGTTGTGTGTTTTTTTTGGCCATCTTGAGCAATCACAAGTTTGTCCAAAATGTAATATCAATAAATTTGTGGATGGGTTAACATGTGTTTCACATAAAGTTCTTTGACATTTCCTTTTGATTTTGTAGTTATGCAAATGTATAGGTGTAGGACTTTAGATAAATTATTGATTCGGCACAAGAATGGAACAAGTTCAAACAATATAATTCATTTTGTACTAAATTCCAAAATTTGCCATTGATGCACATAACAAGAAGTTAGGGCAAACATTTGATGGGGTCAACCCATTTGAAGCAATCCTACCATTCTATGTGGTTAGTGATTCTATTCAATTACAATTTACCCCATTTGTTGGTGTTCAAGTTAAACACTAATGTTTTATGTTGGCCTTAATCATTTTTGGCAAGGAATTTGCAACCTCTAGAAATGTGGATGTGTATTTGGAACCTCTTATGAAGGATTATAAGTGTAGTGGAAAGGTGTTAAAGCATTTGATGCATACCAAAGGGTCTACATTCAATTTAAGGGTTATGCACATGTGAAGCATACATGACTTCCAACCTATGGATTGTGTTAGGAAAAGAAATTAGTCGAACACAATAAATAGATGATCAAGAGACAACCCAACAACATGTTCGTCGAAATATGAGGGCAATCAAATTATTTTTTATTGAATATAGTAATTAACCAAACTAACATTGTTTAATGTAGTGAATAGTTGTTTATAAGTAGTTATTGATAGAAAAGGATTGTAAGCAATTATAACTAACTACATGACAATATCAAAGGGCAAATTTGGAAAATAATTAGGTCTTTTGATTCTTCTATAATTTTGTAACTATTGTTATATTTTATCTTCATGCTTGTGTGTGTCTAGTGTATGTGTGTAAGTTCATGAATTGAACGCAATAATATTATTTTTTTATGAAGTTGAAAGGGATGGTGTGAAGGTTGTTGTTTTGGAAATAATTAGGGTGTTAAGAAAGTGATGAAAGTAGAGATCATTGATGTAACTCTTGAGTAAAATGTAATAAGAGGTTTCAAAATGATGTTTAAATTATGTATGTGGTTGTGGGTGAAAACATAGTACAAGGGGGCCAACTTAAGCACTTTCACGACATGTGTGTAAAGCATACACCTCCAAAATGTGTTGCATTTAGTTTTGGGTTTAACTTTTGGTGTTTGGGCTTTATATTTTGATTTTCACAAATATAATTTTATATACTATTACTTGAAAAAAATTAAAGATTAAATTCAAGGAATATTAGGTATATTTATGGTATATGCAATAATTTAGAACATGTGTTTCATTTTAAATTACATTAAGTTTTGGTTTGAATTAATTGACCAAATTTTTTTGAAATGGAATTAAAAAAAATGGCCCACCTCAAATCTCTTGACATTTTCAATTTGAAAGTGATTGTTTGTCAATATTTTAATTTACCACATATTTATAGTCATCACTTTGAAAAAAACCCATTTGTGATATGATAATTACCAAATTCTTCACATGGCTCACAAACTTATTCCAATCCCATGGATTCACAATGTTTAATAAATATTACAAATTTCATTTAAATATTTACAATCATTTCTTAAAGATATGTTCATTTTTTAGTAAATTGTGACATACAAGGTTTTTTGCATAAATATATTTTAACATCATATCATATGAAATAAAATGTAGTTTCTATGATATTTGATTTCTTTGGGTTTTGACTTATCATAATATGCAAAAACATTGTGAAAATCCTTCATGACAATGACATGGTTAAAGTTCAAACATGGTACCATTGAAAAATAGTATAATTTGACAACAATATTTGCCCCTTTGTAATGTGCTTAATATAATATTTAGGTTAATGAAATCATTTCCAAAGTTGGAGATCTACTTTGATTATTTTGGCACATGGTGAACTTAGAATATTAAAAAGGGGAAAAAACCCATTATCAATAAAGTAATTAAGAAATAATGTAAAATTTAATCATTAACATGTTTGTAAGATGTGGAACCAAGGGTTTGGTAGGATGCCCACCATGTGGTTCATTTACTAATTCTTGATCTTCAAGGCAATTCAATATGGTTATATATTGTGGGATTTATCATTATTTGTTATGGTTATTAGTGTCATGTCATATCACATCACATCAGTTTTGATGGGTTGATGTAGCCCAACATCACATTGGTTTCAAGTCAATGTAAGGTCAACCTAGGTCAAAGTAGTAACTTTTCATGTAGGGGTAAAACATTTACCCTAGAATGGTGACCAAAAAGTATGATCACAAAAAAATCCAAACCGTTAGATCCAACAACTTGAACCCAATCCCAAACATGAGTTAAAATAATAATAATGATATATATTTTTAAAACACTTGATTATTGAAAAATGGCGATTAGATTTTGGTTATGATTTGAATGGCTAAATTTTTTTGTCACAATCAATCCACACCCCAATCACACTCCAACAATCTGAATCTAATCCTGAAACCGAAAAAAATTAAAAAAATTTGATTGTGAAGAAGTGGTGACCAAATTTTGGTCACCATTTGAATGACCAATATTTTTAGTCACAATTGTTTCACACCTTAGTCATAGTCTAATGACTTGAATTCAACCTCAAAAACAAAAGGAAGAAAAACAACAAAAAAAATTTATTGAAAAGTATTGATCAAATTTTGATCACCACTTAAATGACCAAGATTTTTAATTGCAATTAGTCCACACTTTGGTCTTAGTCCAACAACTTGAATTTGGTCTCAAAAGCAAAAAATAGAAAAACATTAAAAAAAATCTTGAATGTCAAAAGTGTTAACAAAATTTTGGTCACCATCTGAATGTTGCCAATGTTAGGGTTGACCTGACAAATTGACATGTCACAACTAATGTTACATGACAACCAATGTATAAATGGCATGTCATGTCATTTTTGATAACCTTGTTATTTGTTAAGGAACCATCTTTATCAACAAATGAACAAGGTATTTTCAATGGGGAAATAAATACTCAATTTATACCTTTCACATAATTACATCAAATACCATATAATGGAGCAAGGAATGAGAAGTATGGCTACAAGGTTCAAAACATAAACATGGTTCAAAATTTGACCTTGTACATAAACATGGCCTCAAGTGGTGTATCTTGTTCATGTTTCCATATTGGGGGGCAAGTGTTTTAAAACCTAAACCTTGAATTTCAAGTTTTCTAAATGTTATTATCTTGTAAACTACCACAAGATCATGTTATAACCACAAGATCCAACATGCACATGTTGTCTTGCTAATATCTTGCCATGTTGTTTACCATTGGTGCACCAAACAAGAGGCCAGGCTAGGGTTTGAATTCTAAAACAAAATATAATTAGATATATTTACATTTTGGCTAGGGTTTGCTCATCTGTTGACATTAGATGTGATGCATTGCAAAAAAAACCTTTGTGGAAATGTGATAATGATTATATTTGACACCAAAGACACAATGATAGTTCGGAAAGACTTCAAAGATTGTGGTGTACAACCACATTTGTGGCTATAAGATGTTGTGAATGGGTTTATAAAACTAGTAGCCACATATGTGTTGATGAATGAAGAAAAAGAGAATGCAAATCATTATAAACTTAAGAACACCTACACATTATGTTTCCTCATTGAAAAAAAGAGTCAAGAATGGGGATTTGAAGGATTTAGTAACAAGTGATTGTGATGTAACTATAACTTTTGAGCAAGAACAATTGCCTATCAATATGATCAAAGGCTAATTCTTGTAAAATTGGAATATGTAGGTTGGGTCAAGGAGATATGCAAGTTGAACTACAAGGTGTTGAACATGGTTGTGTTATTGTGCAATTGGATCAAAACAAATATAATGAGAGTAGTGCAACAATTAAATGAAATGAATACGGTTTCATGCTTGTAGACTTTTCTTCCCTTATTTTTTTTTTAGACCAATCATTTGTTTTCCCTTTACATGTAGAGCAAGTTTTTTTTTTAATGACCCAAACAAAAGATTGTGGAAGGTAATATTATGGAAAGAACCCTAAGGAAGATGGGTAACAAAAATTACTCAAATGTACCTTATGGAATTTGATATGTTTAGATTTTAAAATGTTGATGATTACATAGGTCTACAAGCTCCTATATCTATTGAAGTGTTAATTCAACTTGCACAATTGTAAGAGGTATCATTATTTCAAAAAAAAATTTGGTGGATGATGTGCTTCCCAACGGGGGAGGGGGGGGCAAGGATGCTAGTTCATGAAGATGTGAGTAGGTGAGCATGAACAAGTGAACATGGGTGAATATTTTTTGAAATATTATTTTGATGTCGACAAAATATTTGGAAAATATTATTTGACACATGGGACATAATATTTGGTGATGTGAAGGAATATTTTGCCATGTGTTCATGGATGAAAGATATTCAAAGATGAAACTTTGGATGAAAAATGAAAATGGATGAACTTTTTCATGAACGTTGGCAACATATTTTTGTGTGAAAAATTGAACACAAAGAATAGGATGGAAAAAAATTATGTTGGTTTATTTTGAAAAATTCATGAAATGTTGAAGTCATATTTTATATTAGTTTAATATGAAATATATTAAACTCTACAACATCTAAATCATATAGAATGTTAAATTAAATCTAATTCAGTGGCATATAAACTTGTTGACCCACCAAGAAGTATGTGCCAGTCCAAACACTACTTGTTCACTACCAAGAAGCATGTGCCCATTAAGAATTAAAATAATATGAGGTAGTTGATGACACTTTACATTATTTAGACCATTTAAGGCTATTTTTTATTTTCATGCACTTTTCAACCTCTTACATCTATGACCATTCTTGCTATTTGTACATTCAAATTGTAGTTTTCCCCCCTTTAATACTAATTTGCATGATCTATACGTCAATTTGCATTTACTTCACCCTTATTGCATAGTTGCATCCTTTCTACTTTTACCACGTGTTTGTAATCATTAAACCTCTATTTTACAATGGTAAGAGGAAAATTGACGTCAATTATCACACCAAACACCTTGGAATCTATGATTGAATATATATTAATCTCAAGCTTATTAGATAAAATATGTGAGATGACAAAAAAAACCTTGGAATATCTAAGAGATGACACCTAGCTAGTCCCCTTCCGACATTTATTAGAAATCAAAACATGGGGAACAAAATGGTAAAGGGCAATTGACAAAATAAATGAATGGGTGGCATGCGATGGGCAAATGCGAAAATAGACTGAGAAAATTTGTTTAAACATAATGTAAACATTTCCAAGGATGATATGGAAGACTACAATTGGATGATGTTTACACATGCCATGGATGTTTTCAAAAAATGTGCGAGTTTGAAGACTGATTCCAAAATATTTTTTCACAAATTTACTTAAAGATTTGTTGACAAAGGATTTGGTAACCTTTGGCAATTTATTATGAACAAAATTCATGAAACCTTGAAAAAAACTACATGCAACTCAAGGCAGCCGAACTTAGGTGCCACAAAAATTTAGGAACAAAAGACATCCGGTGAATTGTTGGATGATAGGGCCAACCTCGAAACCACGAGATTTGTACAATAGTTGAAAACAATGATGTGTCAACAAATGAAGGAGGAACCAAAATCCCATTATTTGCATTACATTGTGGTTCAATAGATGTGTTAACACAAATATTTGTTCAAAGTATGTGATCTCATAATGAAAAATTCAATTATGAAAAAAAAAAAAGAAAAAAGGGTTGAACTTGAACATTGAAGTTGCTTGTTGAACTAATCTGTAGTGATTGTTGAGACAAACAATCACTACAAAATCATATTATAACAATAAATGATTATCATAAGCAAATACATGATTTTGTGGCTATTGAAACACATGTAACTATTTTGCCATTTGGAGGTGTTTTAACATGTGCTATTGTTCCAAACTCACCACTACCAACTAAATGGTCCAATCAAAAGCAATGGTTGTCATGCTAGATTTAAATGTTCAATTTGAATGGACAACTACAAATATGTCACCAACTTGACTTCTTCCCAAACGTGGGTTATTTTGTGGATTTAGTTTAGTTATATTTAATTCTTGGTGATTTTTGTCTTTACTTTGTTTTTTGTTTGATTGTTTTCTAATTTTTTTGTTTTGTGCAAGAGGTTCATCTAGAAGGTGATCAACACCTTATTGTTGTTGATTCTATTATTTTTGTTAATGATGGAACTTATGTTGCTTATGGTGTCTTTGCCAAAAAAAAAATTGTTGCATATGTTGTTGGTTTAAAGATAGCATAAGAAGTACTTGCTGTTCTTGGTCTAGAAATACCATGAGAAAAACCTATTGCTATTATTGTTCTTGGTCCAAAAAATCACATGTTGATGATTTTGGTGCTATTCAAAACATTTTGCAAGCTTGACAACCAAACATATTAGTTGGTGATGGTTATAATTTTTAGAATGATCATTTCAATGTTGAACTTTTTGAACACAATCAATGCTTGAAAGCTATTCATCGTCAAAAACCACTTAAGGTTCTCAATCTTAACATGACTTTTTGGCACCTTTCTAGCCATCTACAAAATTGTCCAATGACAAATAATTTTGTGGTTTATCCAAAAATGATTCTTAAAATAACAACATATGTAATTAACAAAGCATCCTAAGATTTGGTGATGATCTTGATTTCTTCATTTGAGCTTTGTGTTTGATTTGAACTTTGGCAGTCCATTTTAGTTTAAAGATACATACTTCATACTTCATTTGAACGTTGAGTTTCACCAATTGGTTTTGAGTTTTGGCAGTTGCTCTTTAATTGAATTTTAATTGTTTATGCCATTGATTAGTGGTTTTCATTTTGAAATGGATCTTTCATGCAATTACTTAATTTTCAAAATTTATTTTGATGTTATAATATTTTTGTGAATAATGAAATTTGCAACTTTTGAATTTTTTGAGTTTATAGTTGGTTGTGTTTAAATGTTGAATTTCAATATATAAATATGATGATAAAAAAGATTAATTAAAAGAAGATATGAAAAGAAATGTAAAAGAGAGAAAAAATGATACAAAGAAGAAAAAAACCAAAAAGAAAAAAAAAACGAGTAATAATTTTGAAATTTGGAATGCCCTATCACAACCTCAACTGGCCTTCTAAAATTTGGAAGTTATAATGCACATATTATCATTTTACGCTGGGTGAACGTCCTAAATTAATAAAGGAAAAATCACCCTATTATTTACAACAATAGTTTTCAACATGTTGCCAAAATTTGGAAGGAATCCTAACTGCATTTTTTTTTGGTGTGAAATTTTGCCAAAATGATAAGAATAGGAATAAAAGGGAAATATTCTTGTTTTTTCTGAAAAAAACCGGCAAATCTTGAAAAATAACTTTTTTGAAATTTTTTTTGTCAGATTTGAATTTTGGACTTTAGTTGTAGTTTGGTAGGATTCTTTAACTAGTTTTTTTAATAAGGTACAAACTTGTCATCTTTTAATGTGAAATCCCTCTTTTAGGATGCTAGCCAATGACACAACAATAAAAAATAGAAAAACATTTAACTCATCCTAACCTTTTCTACTTTCCCCTTTGACATTAATAGTTTTTTTTCTCAATTTTGTGATGTTTATAGATTGGTGATCATCCCACAAGGAGATTTAGCCACATTTGGCTATAGACCAGCTATGAAAATAAAAAAAACTATTAAAATCCTTTTATATCCTGGCTATTTGCTTGGAGAATGTTTAGAAACATGCAGATTTTAAGCAAATTTTTTTTTCGATTTGGCAATTCAATTTTGAAAAGAGGAATATTCGACATAATTTGTTTTTGAGAATTGTTGTCGCCAAATGGCGAAAATTTCGTCACAAAAAGAAAACGCTGTTTTGACCTGTAGAAAATATTTGGCCAAGTCCTCTGGTGGATGATTGCCAACGCGAGACGCTGAAAATCTCCAACCACCCCCCCCCCCCCCCCCACCCCACCAACACAAAATCACAAAAAACGAAAAAAAAAAAAAAAAACAACCCGTCAGGACAACACAAAAAACCAACACAAAAAAGG
>Ga0116231_10012179_pt1 | contig 12789 bp, 11 predicted proteins | sample S1TSphgellanicum_2_FD_89695 | JGI IMG/M metagenome (GOLD analysis project Ga0116231, IMG submission 89695) | Host-associated microbial communities from peat moss isolated from Minnesota, USA - S1T2_Fd - Sphagnum magellanicum MG | ecosystem: Host-associated > Plants > Peat moss > Unclassified... | reverse complement strand
TTAAGGTTTGACCCTTTGGAGTGGAATTGGAAAAAAATAGAAAAATCGCAAACAACAACTATCTTTGATTATTCAACCAAACTGGAATACAAAATCAAACATTAGGGAAAGGGATTGAGATTCCTATTAATGCATTTTTGGCTAAAAAAGGCTACCATACTAGCCAAAGAACAAAACTATTCACACGCATCTAGCTCATTTGGATACCTAGGAAGACCTCAACCATGATTTGGTTGATACTAATAGGTGGATTACTAATGGACAAGTAGTGAATGAAAATTGGTCAATTTGGAGATTATAAATATGTGAAATACAAGAATTAGAAACATTTGAACATCTCTTCTTGAATTGCAACTGGGTTTTTGAAACTTGGCTGAGTTTCAACAACTTTCATTGGCAAGCAAGACTTCCCATTAAGCTTTTAACTTGGTCATTCATATGGGGTGACCCACCTCCTCTTCACAATAACAACTTTCAACAAATCCAATTTGAAAACACCATCTACAATCCAATAATACACTTTGAAACACCTTGGAACATGTTTCATGCTGGAATCTTGTGGCACATTAGATGTCAATGTTGTGAGCATGACTTGAAATAGGAAATTTTCCACTTCAGAAAAGTCATGCTTGGAGTTTGGCATTGAACAATCCACATAGGCATGGAAGCTTGACGTAAAATTCACAACACACAAGAACGCTAGAATTTAGTTCAAAACCTTAAAGGATGTTTTCTTAACAATTTGGTCCAAAGGGGGTATCTTTGCAACTTTTCATGGATCACTCAAAAGATATATCAGACCCCCTCCTTGTTCATATTTCAAAATATGGTTAAACACTGCTACCAACCTCAATAATTCCCTAGGAGTTTTCCATCATTTGATGACATAGATGACTAGTTATTGAATCAAAACCCATTTCTAGATGCAACACACACAAAACCATCAACAAGCCAACACCAACCACTAGATGCAATTGTTGAAAGCACATCATTAAACCAAATTAAAGTTCAGATGGATTTGGCAATGGACACCTTTTTTCAAGATGCTTACAAGGACTTTTAAGCTGAAACCATGAAACTGGAGATCAAGTTCATACCACAAAGCTTCATCATTGATCACCCCTCTCAACAATTCAAATCCTTCCCCTCCCAAGCAACTCCCTGCAATTGCATCCACATCAACTCCACCCACCTCTCTATTCTACAACCAACAAACCACCTCTAATAAGTTCACATTCACCTCTCAACAACGACAAACATTTCCCAAGGCCTACTCCAAAGGTACATAAATCTTTTAAACAAAAGCCTTTCAAGTTTGCTAGCTACTACTTCTCTAAAAAGAAACTTTGAAAAGTTCAAAAAATTATGAAATCTAAAAAACCTTTAACTTTTGGGGAAGAACAAGAGCCTAATGCTCCATGTCCTCCTGATCATTAGGAGCCCTTCCTTTATTGCCATGGGCACAAGAACCTTCAACCCCCCCAACCCATTATTGGGCCCCTCTCTTTATTAACCTAGGCACAAGAACCCTCAACTCGCCTTGCCCATTATCATGCCCTTTTCCAAGGAGGTACTACATGCATGGTTTTCTACACACAAAGACTTCACCTTCTTACTTTAAGCACACTACACTACTATGGTTTTAGCTAATTCACCCATAGCTTGGGCTTTTATTCCAATTCCATGGACCTTTTTTTTTGGGCCCTTCACCCTCCTGGGCCTTTAGCCGTTTTGTACTTGTTATTTTTATCTTAGGTGGGGTCATTCAGTTCAGCAATGTAGCCCTCTAGATCCCTTGGCCGTCAAAAAGGTTTTGGGTTCAAACCCATTGGTGTGCAAGTGAAAGTCCTATTGGCCTTCTACTATTAAGCTTGACTTGGGAATGCCAACAACTAATTAGGTGGGGTTTGCACATTGTGCTTCAACAAAACAAAAGAAGAAAAAAATTGAACATGAGTTTTTTATGATTATATTATTAGGACACACTTATGTGCCATGATCAAAGTGGAGTGCTAAACACCAGAAATGAGCATTGTTCGACATAAAAAATGGATGGTAATGTTCAGCCCTATGCAAATTGTTTGATTATGTTACAAAGTTTGATTAGTATGACTTTTTTTTCTAAAATAAATTAAAAACATGATTTTTTTTTAATGTTTGAGTCTATGTTATTGGTTGATACTTTCCTTCTCAACATAGAGATGTTAGGTTTTAATTCGGCCTAAACAAAATAACTAATGCTCTTTTGGTATTTTTGTAAAACATCTAAAAGTCAAAAATTGTGTAGTGTGGTTCGGCATAAAATTAAGCAAAGCACAAAAAGACAAACTCTAAAATGCTCCAAATAAAGCTCAATGGGAGGTATTTAATGTCTCCCCTAGTCCAAATTCCAAGTATCTATCCAAAGAACATTTAGTTGGGTGCAATCACAACAATGGTTTGGCTACAAGACTTTGAAAACTAAATAACTTTGTAGACTACAACATGTACTATTTCCATGGGTGGATGGAGAATATTGTCACAATCATGGTTGGGCCACAATAAAACTTTGAAAACTAGTTTACTTTGTAGATACAACATGTAATATTTCCCATGGGTGGATGGAGAATATTGTGTGCATGAATGGTTTCTATTCTTTTGGTGTGAACTTAAGGTCCAATAAGACCACAATTGTTGCACATGAACCCGATTATGGAAAATTGCTCCAAATTTTCTAACCAAGATGACACAAAAACTTCAAAGTCTTGGGGTATTTCTTTTCGCCTTCTTTGCCTCAAGCATCACACGATCATCACCACCACAACTTCCTCTAACATATAAATTTCATGCAAGTGGATGTTAATTTGAATTTGTCAATTCAAAACATTTGATGGGGTGCTTGACATCATTGTCCTTTTTTGCAAGTTCATGTTTTGTACTAGCATGTTATGTGTGTAAGAAAATATTTTTGTCATTTCACAAGTGCATGCTATATTGTGTTTGCATGCATACCATATGTGTAGAAGTTGCAAAACATTTGTCATTTTGAAGGAGAATCCCCTCACCCCGCACTAAAATGTTTTCAACTTGCACCTTTATTGATTTCCCCACCAACCTCCACATTTATACCATGCATGTCACCTCTCAAGATGACAATAATCCCCGTTCCCAAGGCAATTAATATTGTGCAATGACCTCTCAAGATAATAGTTTTGCAAAGAGACATAGAGTCCACCTTTGGGAAAACAACAAGAGAAGCAATTGCAAAGATACATAGAACCCACTTATGCAAAGGGTATTGCAAAAACTCATATAAAGAATCATCAAAAAATTTGTAAGTATATTTTGAGCATTTGTCAAATGCAGCAAAGACACATATAGGACCCCCACCTTGACATGGTAGCATTTCCTCTTTCCCTGATTTGCAAAAGTGCGTGTTTATGTGTGTATTTATGTGTGCATGTGTGTATATATGTCTTTATGTTTGTTTGTACGTGTGTATGTATGTATGTGTGAGCAAGGAAAGAGAGTTTCTTGAGAGTCAAATTTCAGGTTTTGGGTGTTAAAGGTGCTAAATTAACAATTTGCTCAAGTTGGTAGCAAAAGGCAGGAAGGCAAGGCAAGGCAAGGCAAGACAAGACAAGGGCAAGGACAGGCAGGATGTGTTATGCTGTGGAGTGTAAGCAATGTGGCAAGACAACATGGGCTGGTTGTGGCAGGCATGTGCCAGAGGTGTACAAATCCATTCCTGAGAACAAGGTTTGTTTATGCAAGGATTGGCCAAGGGTCTCCTTCCCTGAGCAAACCAGTGAGGAGAATGCAACTGATGTGGGTCATCAGGCTGCAGAATCTGCTTCTGGAACTGGGAAGAGTGCAACTCACCTGCTTGAGACTGAGTGTGCTACTGCAGTAACCCTTGCTTCAGAGCTTTGTTCTTTGTTCACAATATCCTGATTTTTCTCTTCCTTTCTTCACCCCTCCCCTTCTCGTCCCCTTCACCACATGAATTTGTGCTGCTGTTTCACAAATCTCAATGCTTGGATTTGTAGTAGCCAATGAAGAGAGTTCCAAAAATTTTGGGTTTCAGAAAGCTTTTTAGGTTCAGGTTCGTGGAATGTTTTTTTTTGGGGTAAGCCCTGGAATTGTTTTCAGTTTCTGCCAATAGTATTGCACCCTTCATAATGCAAAAATTGATATGATTGCCTCAAGACTTAAAATCTTGTTGAAAATCTGAAGTATCGAGAAATCCCGTCCATTTTTCCAATGAATTAAAGAAGTGCTGGAAGTATCAAAACAAAGAGGAAAAGTTCAAATAACAAATGGACTGCTGCTATTTCTCAACAGGCAACTTGAAGATGGAGCCAATCAATGACATCAAGAGGAGACCAGAAGAATGGTGCAAGAGAAGGAATTCAAATTGTTTTGTGTACCTATTTTTCACGAGCAATCTGGCCAGTTTTGGCTCTGTAGTTCATGTACTTTTGATCACAAACTTTACAATGTTTCCAAACAACCAAGATCATTACTCTTTTCAAATTTTGTGATGTTTTCATTGCATATTTAACTTTGGGCACTTTTTCATTTTTACCATGAATGATTTTTCAGATTCTCCATAGAGAATAAAAGTGTTAAAATTTTTGTTTGCTTTCAACATAGATTACCCTCCAATGTCTTTTCCCAAAAATATTATCCCTCTTCATGCTCATTCAATCAACCTTCAACATGCATATCTTTGCAGGATTTGTTTCACATCTGATGCAAGTATGACCATATCTTTCACAAGCAAAAACCCTTATGAAGTTGCTCAACAATTCTTTTCTATACACCCTAATACATATGCCAACATGAAAATATAAGACCTAATAATGAAACAAAAAAAATTGCACATTTAAGATATAATCCAAACACATGAACAACGTCTCCAAATGAAACCACATTAGTTCAATTGTAGATTTAAGACATTAGTCACCAAGATCCACAAGTCCTCAAACACACAACATGGAAGTCAGATTTCCATGTCTTAAGAAGAGGATCACCCACATATATTCTTGGTTTCAGCAGATGTAATTTACATCTGAAGGTGTGATCATATAACACACCTAAAGAACTCCCCTTATGAGGATCATTTATAAGTCCAGAATGACATCCTTCATGAACAATTGCACCTCTTTAACACTCATTTGGGTTTGTTACACTACAAGTTCATCCAATGTCTAAAGGAGAAAATGAGAATTAGATCCCTTGTGTTTCTTTTAGATGCTTGATAAGAGTAAATGAATTGTTTCCCTCTTACATTTAGGCTTAATGCATTTTATCGCTAAGGCATTTATGTCAAAGCCTATTGGATCATGCAACCCACTAGTTTTTTAAATAAAATGTGAACCCATTTCATGGATGAGAGTCAACATCATATGGCAACTTCACCCTAAATTAAGATGAACATTAACGAGTGATTGAAAGGCCTTGTAATGTATAATCTAGTCATCCATTCATTCAACTTCCAATGTCTACTTGGTGAATAAATTAAGAGGTTTAACCAACAATCCATTAGATCCACCATTATGGCCTTAGCTACTTAGACCTGAAAATGGAGGCTCAAGTCGCTGAGCTCATTACAATATCTTTCATAAGAATAGAGAAATCTCCATTCTCACAATGAAGAAGAAACAGCAAGGTTAACACTTCCTCAGGAAGCCACAGAAAGAACCAAACAAGGGAAGACAGAAAAACAAACAAAAAAACAAAAAACACACACCGAAATGAACAAAAATGCCAGTCTCACACCTGTTCAGGGACCATCAACAGTAGCATGTATGATAGTGACTTAACTACCACAACTTCCCCACTGACTTCATCAGCTCCCTACAGTGGGTAAAGGCTGGTGACAGGCACCAACCTACAAACTGAGTTTCTGCTGCAATTCCGGAAGCAACAGGAAGACTCAGTTATACTACTGGCTAGGAACAGACCACAACAACAATGATGAGACAAAGAAACAAAGACAGAAAGGGAAAAGAAAAAACAAAAGGAAAGGACAAACTGGGAAAGACTATGAACAAGTGGGCTTACAAGAAGCTACCCACTTACAGGACCCGAAGCAAAATCATTCTGAAAATGCTAAAAGCGGAAATTCCAAACAGGAATTTTTCTTTAAGAAGCAGCCCTCTAGTTCTCTTTAGAAGAACTTTTCAAGGGTAGCCTTTAGCCTTCAGAAAGACAATAAGACTGACCATCTGGAAGACAAAAAACTTCTTACCACTACAACGTCTCAAGAATCGGTAAAATTGACTATTGATAACCCCCAATTTCACAGTCATTGAGATATTGGAATGAACATAAGGCATTCTAATCATTTCAATACCTGCATACTCTGGTTGAGAGTGTTTGTCAAAAATGTCACAGGATAAACCTTGAGGACTTTGTCTCACAGCTAGATCCAAGAAATCACAAGAGAAGCCTCTAGATGTACAATTCAACTCACAAGATGTTTTTGGGTATATGCAGCTACTGAAAGAGTCTTGGTTAAGATACATGAAGTTCACAAAGTCTGAGCCGAGCTTTTCAACAGTGACTAATCGCCACACAAAGCTTGATGCCATTGCTCCCACAAAAGATTTTCAGGAGAGTTTCCACCTGGAGCACATTAACAGAAAAACTCATGCAGGTCCACAAACTGCTAGGTCCAATCATGTCATGAGGAATCAGAGGCTGAAAGAATAGGAAGGTGAGACAAGTGAACCTGTGCAGGTTAGAAGTATTTGTAGTCCATGCAAAAGCCAAGTTTGACCATGTGAGGAGAGGAAGCTGAATCCTGAATCAGACATGACAGAAAAACCTGGATCCATAGCATTGTGCACCAATAGACAATGGTTAGAGCTAATAACCCCCTTACTCATTGCTTCAGAATTAAAATCCTGCCAAGTGTTTACTAGAAATCACCTATAAAAGAAAAACTGGGTATCACATTGTTGCAAACAAAGGAGTAGCCATGAAGGTTCAAAACACACACATCAGTTTACATGCATGTTCACTGGCACTACTACGTCCTTTTTCCTTTTTCCTGGAACCAGACATAAGGGGCATGGTCGAGCAGCTTGGAAAATAAGGTAGGGTGCTGTGTCAGCACCTATTAACACATACCATTTTGAACTTTCTCCCCCCATCCCATCTGTTTTCCCTCCATCTTTGTCTTGCCAACACTTACCATTAAGTTCTGCGCTCCTGCTGCACACAAGACCTCCTCCTCCTGCTTCCTCCCTCCCCCATCCTCTGGGAAATTCTTTTGCCATTTCCCACATTACCTTGATTCTGGTCTCCCATAAAATCTGTACCATGTGGTCATCAACTCTTGTGAAACTCCGAATCTCAAGCTTTGAAGCTTTAATGGATGGGAGACTGGACAAAGATATGAAGCACACTTCATGATTTGCAGTCTCCAGCAAATTCATGGTATATTGCTTGGTCACATCCCTTCTTGCTAGTGCTCATTTTTTAACAGACATAGCATGGGAGGACTCGTACATTGTTGATTAGTAGCAAGTCAGATTACAGTGATGTAGTGCTCGTCCATGGCCTGAGTTTTGATGCCTTTGGAAAAGAACACAAAATCTTGTCATGTGGGATCACATAGGTGCCGTAAATCATGGACACAAAGTGCCCTGCAGTATACTACATAAAGGTGGCATGATCCTAAACTTGTGTTCATGTATTTCAAGCCTAAGATACCACCCCTAGACAGCCTAAAGCATATCTCAAGCAAAATTGTGCACAATCACACCAGATGACAACCTTGGAAGGAGACAAGGAGATGATGCAAGTCTGATCAAGAAAATCTAACTGAAATACAAGGAATGTTAATGGGTGTAAGCAGATAGGAACAAAGAACAAGACATAAAAGCACATGGCTGAAGAAAAAGCTGTGACTTTCTTTCTGAAAAGGCATTTGCATCAACACTTTGTCCATAACATGAGAGTCCTAGGCTACTTGTCTTGTCTTTGGTACTTAATCTCAACACTGTGTTTCATCAGCCTCACTCCCCCCAGCAGCTGCAATGGGAGCAGATCCAGTTACATTTGGCAAGCACTAGTCAAAGCACATACTAGGAAATAGAACAAGCAAACCAAGGAATGAACACCCACTGAATGTGACAGTAGACTTGATAATTCTTGTGATGATAAGCACTACCAAGGTTCTACTAAGCATGCTACAAAAAGGAGAGCCACAATAATTTCCCCCACCAATATAACAGAATAAAATGGAAGTTCTACTAAGGAATTTGTTGTCAAATTAGGATATATCCTCATCAATCTTGACAAAATAGAAAATACCAGCTCTCCATCTCTTACCAACCCAAACAACCACCGCAGTGGTCCACAACCTCTGTACTGTGTGATCCAGACTACAGACCCTGGTTGTACCATTGAGATTGCATCCCCTACTATGACTGAGCAGCAACCCCTGCATTCAGAGGACACACAGTATGCACACATCAATACTTCCATCCACTATCCTGCAACATGAACAGAATGTTTTGTAACAGGCAATGACACTATACCCACATAAATCATTGATAAAAGAGCAACAACAGCATGGAAACCCTAACCCCAAACTCAGTACACTGACAGTTGACAGAAGCTTTTCTCTCTAACTATAACAACACCCAGAAGGCACCATCTCCTGCTATGGTTTCCAGAAACTGGATAACCTCCAGGAAATTAGCAGATGGCACAGAGATTGCTGACGATTAACAAAGCAGAAACAACCTGACCTGTCCCCACCTTAAATCACAACAGAACATGGCCAAGCAGAGGCACAAGATGCTGAACAGCACATGATGAATCTTGAATCTCCAGAGTTAGATTAGCAGCACATACCAGAATGACATTCATATGTAAAAATTTAGCTGGGTCTTTTTGCTTACAAGAACTTCAAGCATGATTATTAAGCAAAATACCTACCCCAACAGGCACTAGACAGCAAACTAACTAGCCAGTGTGCACTGAAATAGGCTCCTGAGGTATTAAATCAGGACCTCGCTGCGACTGCCTGCTGGTGGTGCCATAGCCTCCCCCATAGCCTGTTGTTCCGGTGGTAGCCCCCTCAGTTGCAGCTCCAGCCCCTATGCTGTAGCTGCCACCACCTGTGGTGGCTAACCCTGTTGATGCAGCATTGTAGGAGTCCACTCCTGCTGATCTCCATGTATTATTATCTGCATAGCTTGAAGAGTATGCATCCCCATATCCCCCTCCTCCCCCATAGCTCCCAGTACCAGTTCCTCCTGCACCTGTGCTTGTCCCATAACCACTGCCTCGTCCTCCATAACCTACAGTGGACCCATAGCCACTCTCACTGTTCCCATAGCCATAGCCAGCTCCACTATAGGCTGCACTGCCTCCAGTGGCTTGACCAGCACCAGCGCCACCTGAACCCCAAGAAACATTCCCATACCCACCCATGCTACCAGGAGCAGCAGCACCACCATACCCTGTTGCACTTCCTGCATTGCCATATCCAGCTCCTCCACTTCCCCAAGCACTTCTTCCCCCCCCAGGTGCACTACTAGGTCCCCCACTACCAGCTGCTCCTCCACTCCCATAGCTTCCAGCTCCCCCATAACCAGCTCCACCTGGAGCGCTACCATATCCAGCACCATTGTAGCCACCCACTGCTGCTGCACCACCATAGCCACCAGCAGTCACACCATATCCACTTCCTCCATAGCCACCATTCATCCCCACACCATAACCTCCATTGCTGCCATAACTGGCAGCTGCTCCATACCCGCCAGCACCATAGGCTGCATATGCACCCCTGCCAGCTCCAGGATTTTGACCATAGTGACTGTCACCCCGGCCACCATAACCACCACCACCACCACCACCAGAGTAGCCTTGGCCATAACCAGAACCATAGTTGCCCACTCCTTGGCCGCCTCCAAAGCCACTGGTGTTTCTCCCATTGCCTGCAGAGAGTTCCTTGGGAGTGGCACGTTTGACCTCCACCATCTTTTCGTTGAGCTCATGAAAGGATTTCAGAAGAACATTTTCCACGGCGTCCTCAGAATCAAAACTGACGAATCCAAAGCCACGAGGCCTTTGAGTATTGTGGTCATACATAACAACCACATCTGTGATAGTACCAAACTGAGCGAAATACTTTCTGAAGTCATCTTCTGTGACTGAAGATGCTAAGCCTCCCACAAATATCTTCTTTGTCCTAGGTTGAGACGCTGGCCCTTGGCCACTGCTGCTGCTCCTAATCACCACATTCTGCTGCTGCTCATCTCTGGGCACGGCTTTTTTCGCTTCCACCTAAAAAAATATAGAAGAAGAAAGAGAGAAAGAACTACACTAGTCATGACCAAGCATGCCTTATCACACCACTACACATCAACACATGCCTCGCACATACTCTCACCCCTTCTCGCACCCTCTCCTCAACATATTCCACTATTAGGGTTCACTAGGGTTCTTCCAACAGGGGGGACAGTAACACTTACCGTTCTTCCGTCGATAGTATGCTTCTCTTTCACAACTCGATCGGCGACGGCTGGATCCGCAAACACGACGAAACCGAAGCCGCGAGCCCGACCAGTGGCACGGTCCTTCATAATGACCACCTCCACAACTTCTCCGTATGCCTGAAAGTGGTCGCGGAGCTTCTCCTCTGTCGTCTCCCATGAGATCCCACCGATGAACAGCTTCCCCTGATCCGAGTCCATCACTTACCTGCCCCCGGTCGTCCCTTCCTTCCCTGTCTTCCCCTTCCTTTCTGCTCCCCTTTTCTTGTATCCCGATCACTCCCCTCCCTTCTCCTTCGAAATCTCCCGACTAAAACAACGGCAACAAGGCACTTTCAGAAACTGGTGCTACCAAGTTCTCGGTTTTCACGACACCGCCGAGATCCATACACGAAACGAGTATTGCAAGACAAGAAACGAGAGAGGAGAGACAGAGAAAGAGTGAGCGCGAAGCGCTCAAACTGCGCGAAAAAGCTCCCGAAAACCTGCGCGTGCTCGGGAAGCAAAGAGAGAGAGAGAGAGAGAGAGCGCTTCGGGATCGAGGGAGAAAGCAGGATTCGCGCACGGGCGGGCGACGCCTTCGACGGCTGTGATTGAGTTTTTTCTCATCCTGACGAGTTTTGGACGGTTGTGATAAGTTGTATGGGGCACCTCAGTGTTTTGTTTTCCAAGAAGTTTTGCCATTTTTTCGACAAAAAAGTTGGGATTTTATTTTTATTTTTTCTGCTGTAAGATTCGACTAGTTTTGCTAATTTTGGGGGAAATTCGCCAAATTTTCGACCAAAAAAAAATCGAAAAAACATTTTAACGAGAGGGGGGAGGGCAAAAAAATTTCGAAATGAAATTATTATTATTTTGCTAAAAATTTTCCAAGAGTGAATTTTCCATTTGTCATTTATTAAATAGCTATTATGCAGAAATCAGTTCAAATTTGACAATCTAATTTATAGAACATTATTAATGGCAATTTCAAAATGCCTCCCAAATAGGTTTTTCTTTTTGTCTTTTTACAATTTTGTGATGTAGCCGAACTGGTGATCATTCACAAGAAGGTATAGCCAAATTTGGCTATAGACCGATACGAAAGTAGAAAAGTTGAAAGAATCCTTTTGTATTTTGGAACCTTGTAGAAATCTGGCAAAAATAAACCTTTTTTTTTTCCAGAAGCTGGCAAATTAGGGCCCTTTTTTTTTCTTCCCTACGCCTAGTTTGCCAATAATTGCAACTTATGGCTTTTTAGTATTTTACCCTCTTGAGTGTTTCTGCCCCAAAAAAACAATAATAAATAAATAAATTCTCATAAGACTTCTTGACCTTCATTAGTACCCACATGGTTTTCGAGTGCTTCATTAGGGCCCACTCCCATAGCCAACTTGGATATGGCAACTAGCATGGCACAAGGTGGGAATGGAACCCAAAAGCAATTACAAGAGCATCCTTTAAAGGTGCATTCACACTTGGTGTTAGGGACTCTAGTGTTGAGTCCCTTAACGCCATGCTAGTCATTTAGGAGTTACACCTACTTTCCATGCACATTTTATGTTAAGTTAGCATTCACTTAACATTAAGCTATCACCCATTTCATGTTGGGTGACACCTAGGATGCCACCTAGATTTTTCATTTACCACTAAACATCAAATGTGAATGCACCATAATAGTTTACGAGTGGGTGCCCGTGACCTTCGGCCACTGTGAAGTCCCCCGGTTTCTTTAAACTTGATTCGCGTTTTAATTGTTTTTAGCAACTTTTAACTTTTTTATTTTTTATTTTTATGTGTTTTCTATTTTTATTATTATTTTGTGATCATCCAGCCGGACGGACATTTCATCCATTCCCTTAATCGGGATGGACAGTAGCTAAAAGAAAAAAAGCTTCCCCAAAATTTGTCCCGTCATCAAGTCGGACGGACATTTCATCCATCCCCTTAATTGGGACGGACAGTAGGTAAAAGAAAAAAAAGGTAGTCTTGGTCAATGCAAAAAAAGAAAAAAATTGATTCTGGGCTGTCCAAGGCCTAAATATTTTTTTTCTGGTCTTCCCCTAAATCCGTCCCATCATCAAGCCAGACGGACATTTCATCCATCCCCTTAATTGGGACGGACAGTAGGTAAAAGAAAAAAAAGGTAGTCTTGGTCAATACAAAAAAAATAAAAAAATGATTCTGAGCTGTCCAAGGCCTAAATATTTTTTTTCCAGTCTTCCCCTAAATCCGTCCCGTCATCAAGCCGGACGGACATTTCATCCGTCCCCTTAATGGGGACGGACAGTAGTTAAAAGAAAAAAAAGGT
>Ga0116231_10012178_pt1 | contig 12789 bp, 6 predicted proteins | sample S1TSphgellanicum_2_FD_89695 | JGI IMG/M metagenome (GOLD analysis project Ga0116231, IMG submission 89695) | Host-associated microbial communities from peat moss isolated from Minnesota, USA - S1T2_Fd - Sphagnum magellanicum MG | ecosystem: Host-associated > Plants > Peat moss > Unclassified... | reverse complement strand
TTTTTTGTTTTTTGTGTTCTTTTTTTTTTTTTTTTTTTGGTTTTTTTTTTTTTTTTTTTTTTGGTTGGCCAAATAACTTTTGTAGCCAAAATGGTGATCATCATCCATAGGAAGATTTAGTCAAATTTGGCTACAAGCTAAATGTGAAATGTACAATTTTTGCACTTATTTTTCTTAATATTATTGGCTTCCAAATTGAAACTTGTATAGGAATCTTTTTGGCGAAAATTTTTCTTAAATTTTGGTCAAATTATGGCTATTGAAAATGTCAAAAAAATACTTTAATTTTAATACATGTGTCAAAGCATCAAGGTATTATGGTACCTACTTTTGGCCCAACTTGTTATCAAACATTTTAGCCACAAATCATTTCTTCCTTTGGGTTCTTACATCCTAACCAAACACACCATGCACCCTATCTCCAAATCGGCACAATTTTTCTACTTTTTTTTTCTTTTGGGGGTCCAAATTGTTCATACACTATATGTGTTCACCTCTCCAAGTTAACCTTTTGGGGTAAATTATGTAATTTTCTTATGGGTTCAAAGTTTTTTGTTTAGATTTTTAAATCCCTTTTATAGCCTTAGAAGATTAAAATTAACATAGTCAACATTATTATATTAGGATAAATTTGATTAAGCAAATTTGAGTTTTATGCTTAAAATCTCTAGAGTTGAATTCTTTATCATGGTTTTTGAAACCTTTAATATTGGTTGAACATCACACATTGAAAAATGTCATTATATTTTATTGTATTTATATATATGCATTGTACATGTTTTAGATGCACGGCATTTGTATGCAAGAAAAAATACAAACCCATGAAAAGAATATGTTTTACACAATTTTTATTGCCAAATCATGGAATGCGAAGTTTTTGAATAATAATTGCAACAAATAACACACACAATTTTGGATGTTACAACAAGTTGTGTTCATTTAAAATTAAAAAATATATATCAAAGTTATTCGTAAAGTTAAATGCAATAAGGATTAATCAATATGCCAAAAAATTCAAAATACAACCCGAGAAATGATTAATTTTGTTGTTTGGGATTAATTCAATTTCATGGTTATATAATCAAATTGGACTCAGTGTTTTTACTATAGTCAAAAAATGACAATAGTCGCAAATCACAAAAAAAAATTATGATAAAAGCAATTATAATCATGCAAGAAAAATCCAAAATGCATATCTAACCATTAAATTTGCACTATTTTATGAACATTATTAAAGTTTCTAATTAATGATCAATAACATTATGACAAGTTATATCACACAAGGCAACATAAACAAAGGTAGATTAAAAACTTAATCTTAGGACTTACTCAATGTAGTTCAAGCTAGGCTATGTAAGCACATTCAACTAAGTTGCAAGTGTGATGATATGAACCTTTCATGTTCAATATTTCAAGCTAGGCTATGTAAGCACATTCAACTAAGTTGCAAGTGTGATGATTTGAACCCTTCATCTTCATATTGAATGGCAAAGTCCTTAACCATTACATCATTTTTCAACAAGTAATATTTTTTGTCATCGCATCATTGTGAACATTTCTCCCCATCCTGCTTATGTGACCTGGCTTACTTACCCTAACCACTTTAAGATACCTTAAATTATTTTAAGTTGTTATAAATTTTATCTTCTAGAGGTTAGGTTATTTTAAGTTATTTTATCTTAATCTTATTTTCAACTATTTTATGTTATTCCACCCTAATATATTATAAGTTATTTAATTCTAGGTTATTTTAGGTTATTCCACTTTAATTATTTTAGAATATTTATATTTTAACTTAATTTATATTATTTAAGTTATTTTAAGATATTAATAGCTTGGGGTAGCTTCATAACATAAAATAACATAGATTGTGTATTTAATTAATTCCATCTTTTTTTAAAGTCAAAAATCAACAATTGACCGTTGGAAGTTGGACAATTGCAAATAAACTTTAATTTGGAGGCCACCAAATGATGCAAAAATATATTTCAATAATTTTTTTCATCATTAAATGATCCAATAAATGGATTTCAATTATTTTTTTGTTTCAAATTCAATAAAAAATTTGATCACAACTATTAGGTTAAAAAAATGTCTAAAATAATAATTTAGTCCAAAATTAACTATAATTTTTTTAGGGTAAAATGACCTATAATAGGTTAAAGTAAAACGGCCTTGAATAGCCTTGAATAACAAAGGGTAAAATAAGTTTAAATAGTTTAGGGTAAAATAGTCTATAATATATTAAGGTTGAATAACCTAAATAAAATAATTTAGGTAAAACAACTTGAGGTAAAAATAATTGTTAATAGATTATTTGTTACTTCTAGGCTACTACTAAGCTACTCAGAACAATGTTATTAAGAAAGCAACTAATTCATAATTGCTAGTCATGGGACTAATCATGTAAATTGTAACTATGGCATAATCACTTGTCCAATATAATTAGGATTGAAACAATCACAAAAAGTCCAATTATGAAAGACATTTTTTTTATCACAATCTCAAACTCCTTTTACCAACAAAATTGTTGGTATAGAATTGAGTTTCAACCTAAATTCCTAGTTTTTTTGAAAAACAACATTTGTTGTTGCCATTAAGTAATCATTAAAAAAATTCAAATCATGTGCTAAAAATTGTTATTTGATATTTTTAAATATTTTTTTTGTATTGAATTTCATTAACATTTATTCATGTTAAGGATAACCCAAGAATTAATCAAACACAAAAGGGAGGGTTCAAGTTAAAACCTAACTTGAAACCCAAGCTCAGTTTATGGACAATTCCATCACCTTAAAAAATATTGCTTTTAAAAGGTCAAGATGGCATGATGTAAAAAAGACTATTTGTTCAATTATGCACCATGCCATCTTCCACATATTGACCCAAGAAAATAGACCCAAACCTTTGGAATGATGTTTAATTTAGGTTTAAAATGCATATTATGTTTTGCAATATGTGTTTTATGGTTGTAAACAACAACGGTTGTAAGCACTAACATGGTAGTGCACAACAACATTCCTCAATGTTTAAATTGTTGAACTTTTATAGTCTCCACCTTTGTAAATTATGTATTTAGTTTAGACAAATGATTTTTTTTGTAAGGACTCCAAAGCTATGGAAGTAATAGATTTATAATTGGAAGAATAAAACAATTGGTTGCTTGGTTAAAATGGGTCATAATAACCGTTTACACATTTAATGTGATGTTTAGAGACTTTTAAGCCTAAGTATCGATGGCTACCACTAGTACTTGTCCTTTTTATTTATTTATTTCTTCCATCACTTGATTTACTTCTCAATGGCAAATTATTCTTAAGATGTATTCTTCAAAAAAGATTCTTTTGTTTAAACTCTATATACATAAATCAACCACAAACTATAACCTAAAGTTTCATTAATGTTGCATCCTTATAATGAAATATCACAATTGATTAAATTTAAGTATGGTTTCTTCTTTATATATTTGGGTTCTGGGGTTTTTTCGTTGATATTTTATTTTCTTAAACATTTATGCTAAGTGCAAATCAACAATTTTATTTGATGAAATTTCACAAAATTTTGACATAAAGACACATATTTGGAATTATGCATAGGATTTTATGAAACAAATTGATCCAATTTTGCCAAATTTTGAGAAAAATAAATTTAAATATGTAGATTTCTAAGTAGGTTTTAGATTCTAATACATATGTAACAATATAGAAAAATGCTTAATTTATATATATATATATATATATATCTTGTTTTAACCAAAATTGGTTTAATATTTTTTGAATGATTGCCACTTTAGCTAGATCACATAATTGAAAAAAAAGAGGTAAATGATCCAAACACTTTGTTACTTATCGTAACAAAATTGAAAAATATATTTATTATAAAAACTGATATGAAAATCCATTTTCACCACTTTGCTAACATCACAAAAATTGTTTATGGTTTATTTTTAATTTCATATTCTGAATATCGCCAAATTTGGTTAAATGTAATTATAAATGATCAACACTTGAGCAACACCACAAAATTGAAAAAAAATACAAAGCAAAAGAAAATATTGTTTGAGGAATATTATGTGAAAGAACATTAATTTTCTCCCACCCTAGTACTATTTCATTATTAATATCCAAATATTTAATCAAACCTAAATTTCATTTAAAATCTATGTTTGCATTGGATTTTAATATCATACATATTTTGAATGTTGAATTTATTTGAAACTTTGAAACGTTTAGATGTTATTCATCATAAGAACAAAATGTTAAAAATAACTTGTTTCTTAATACATCTACTCCAACATAACATGGTGTCTTTTTCCTTGTTATTTCCTTTCTTTCTTTTTAAAATGTGTTTTTAAAAAAAGTCATTTATTCCCAACCCAATGAGCTAAACTCCTATAACAATAATTACCAAATTCTCAACCTATTAAAGACAAGTTACCATGTCCATAGAAGTTTTCCTTCGCCTAAGTGGTGATGCTACAACTACTAAGTCAAGTGACATTTGAATTTATAAATTAAATTGGATAAAAAAAATCAAAACATGCTAATTTGGTTTAACAAATTAATTTTGGCCCAACAATTTTGCACAATTTGTTGAGGCTAATAAAAGGCACAACAAAGCCTAAAACCTTCTATAGTAGAATGTAATAAATTTGATCTAATTACTAATCCGTGTCTCTAATTGACCAATCATAATGAGTGGTCCATGTGGTTTCCTAGTTCAAACGTTTGTTACTATTTGTTACCTTCAACTTTTTATGCAATTTTCTTTAGAGAAGGAGCTTAAGTCTTCTTGTATTCCCATTTTACTTGTATTCAAAGGTTTATATGGAAATATGGTTCGATTTGTTCATTGATGATTGAGATTACAAAATTGATGAACGGATGTAATATTTACATAATCATAAGTTTATGAAAGAAACTAAAATAAAAAAATGTTGTGAATGGCATGTAAATTGGTTGTTGGTTTTTGCTACTTATGTAAATATAATGGTTAGATTAAATTATCTGTAATAGGTACAATGAGATAAAAATAAGTAGGCATTGATCATTTCATTAAATCAAAGATGATGTAAACAAATTCAAATAACTACCATTAACATTGTAAGAGGACATGTATGAGTTGTCACTATTCCAAAAGGATTTATAGAACTTGATAGAAATAAATGGCACTAAATGAATCACTAAAATATGATCAAAGTTAAATGATAGGTGATTTGTAAACAAAATAAGGAGTAATTAGTCCTACATGGAATGATAGCATCACCTTTATTAAGATTGAAGGAAAATGTTTGCGTTGATTTGGTATGGGAATAAGAGCACCATTATAAACTCGTATTTAGGGAAATTTTTTATTTTGATTTGATATATGGGGTAGAGGAGGAAGAATGAGAAGTGAATTTGGATGAATTGAAATAGGGTGGGTGGGTGTCATAGACATTAACATCAAACATGGCCACATGATGGATGAAGTTTGTTCACATGAATTTCCATTCATGACTTTGTAGTCCATTCATGATTCATTTATAGTTAATTCGTAATTCATTCTTAGATAAATTATAATTAATTCCCAATCATTTTAGTTCATTATTAATTCATTCGTAATCAATTCATGGTTCACTCATAATTCACTTTTGGTTCATTCATAATTAATTCATAGTTCATTTACAATTAAAAAAGCTTTCAAAAAAGTGTTTTGGTAAAATTTTATGAAAGTTTTTATAATTTTTTAAAAAAGCTAGATCTCCAAAGGGGTATAAATAAAGATAGATCCCCCATTACATTTAGTTTGTTCAACATCAATTTAAGATATAATCTTATTTTACAACCTTGTTCTGTTCCTTTTGTGTTTACATTTTCATATTTTATCATAATAAATATTGTTTGCACTTTTGTTTTATACATTTTGTGTTTTTGTTTGTAACCTCTTGTGATTTGTATTGGTTTCTATGTTTTGTGTTTGGATTTAAATGTAGATCTATCTTTTCATAGTTTTTGTGTTTATGACAATGTGTATGTGTGTTTGTGTGAGTGCATTTAAAAAAAAGAAGACAATAATTGCATTAGGATACTTGCATCAAGGTTGGGAGCAATGTAAAAGTTGGGTTTTCAATGTTAGAACTAGGAAAGGAAGACAAAAGAACTTTTGACAAAATATAATCAAGCCTAGGTTGTGTTTGAAATGTTGGTTGGAATCAAAATGCCTTGGTTTTCAAGGTGCTTGTCAATCCATCTTCCATTTAAAATAAGTGTGCACATGTTTAAGGTTCAATAAATTCTCAAAAAAAAAATGATAAATTGGGTTTGTCCTGTGCTAAAATAAATCACATATATTACAAATTTAACTAAACAACTTTCAAATTTGCTATAGTGAAAGGTAATACATATGTGGGTTTTATTTTTAGAATTCATATTATGCAATTCATGCAACATCTAGCGTATGAAATTGGTGACAAATGATAAATAAACAATCGTTTATGATCAAAACACAACAAGATAGAATTTCATTTGATTGATAATTAGGAGCCAAATGGCCATTTTGTGATTATCACCATGGCGTGAAAGCTTTCTTATTACTCCACTACATTATTTGTGACCTAAACTTTTGTTTGCATGTATATGTTAGCACTATGAAATTTCCAATTAGGGATGAACTTTGTCTAGACATTCAAGGAAACCAACTACCATGGATTGGCGAAGTGTTGCTTCAAAATTGAATAAATGTCAATTGTTGTTAGCAAAACTAGTATTGGGTGCAACTTTCTTGAGACCTAATTTTCAAGCCATACCATAACCACGCCATAATTAACTTATTTGATGGCAGAATTTGATGCAAGAAATCACAAACCAGTCCTAGTAAATGTTTCTTGAAATCATGTTTAAATTTGTAGAGTACTCAGAGAAATTCACTAGTGTACATTTGGTTGGCACCTTACATCCTCGGAGATCCCTCCTAGAAAAGAGGAGGGTTCTTGTGTCTACTCCTTAAAATTGGGAGCATTTAAGGTAGGAAAGCTGCTAGGAGGACCCATTTCAACAAAGTTGAACATTAGTCCCTTGGGAGAAAAAAAGGTTAGAGAAAAGGGTATGAATTGCAAGTACCCATTTCAATAAAGCTCATTTTGCGGCAAGCGCTATTGAGTCTCGATGCAGGATTTACACACACACACAGAAAATTATCGTGAGTCTCACTGGCATCATTCCCAACAGAAAAAGAACAGAACACAGAACCAAATGAGAGCTTGGACATGCATTTTTCAACATGACACAGTTTGAATGAAAGCATCAAATGAGCAATTCTATTGCTTGAGAAGATTTGATGGAGATTTAAAAAGTTCTCAAAACCAGCTGCAAGACTCTTCATATAAGTGCATTTAACACATCAGACATATATGGTACTTCACAAATCGTCTTTGAAAGGCAAGAAAACATGTTTCTGAAACACACAAAGGTCCTCACATAAGTGCACGTAATCCTGTGCGTCTGATTTACAACTCATGGTCAAAAGGCAGGATAGGAACACAGTTTCATACCCATGAAGAAAGAAAGAAACCCATGTTGGTCAGTCATGCCTCAACCATCTGCCTTGTTTTGCTTTGAGTGAAACTCCTTTCCCAGCTTTCAGGCAGAGTGCTCCATTGGACACCTGTGCACCAACTGAGAGGTATAGCCCAATCTTCCTTGATTTGTTCTTCTTTGTCCATTTAACCCACCAGCAAAATCTGGTATGAAAATTGTTGCACAGCCTGCTCTTCTAGACACTAGCAACTGTGAAGAGTTTCTCTAGAAATGACCACAACTGCAATTGCAAGATATATATAAACTGTGTGTGATGCATAGCAATTGATAAAGCAAATGGGTCAAAGGATCATGAAACCAGATGCTCATCAGCACTGTGCTCTCACATTTCCACCTTTGAGCCATTAGGGATTGTGAGCTGAGTTTGGTCAAAGTTAAGGTTGAGCCAACCTTCTTGTTTTGCCTGTGCCATGTGCAAAGTGACTTTCTCCTTTGCATCAGGAATATTGAGTGCAGTCATCCAGGCCAAAACACAGCTGAACCCCTTTCCCATTTGCCTTGTGTTGATCAGTCCTTCCTGAGAACATTTGCGCAAAAGTGAGAGGACATGGTAGTTCTTTTTCTCCATTGCTGTCACCAGCGCTTTCTTCACAACTTCATGATGGAAGAATGGCATATCCAAGTCACAAATGCACTGGCAAGTCTCAGCAAGCTCACCACCTGCCTCAAAGTCCTCAAGGAGAAGCTTAATCTTTCACTGCTTGACCAGTCCCACTCCAACCCCAGCAACGCAATACACATTCACTTGCATGGCATGCCAACAGCATTGATTGTAAAAATGTGCACTATCTCCCTCCCAAGACAGCCCTTGGCCAACTGCTCATTGATTTCTTCAAGATAAAGTGGTGCAACAATGTCATCAACCACCACACAAGCCACAAACAGAGCAAGGTCATTTGCTGCACAAGGAATGCCCAGTGCCATGTCTTCTGCTGAGTGGAGCAGCATTGTAAACACTCTGGCTATACTTACAATTGGTATCACTTCAACACACAGGGCAGATACCAGAACAGATGTCATTTCCTTCTCTTGGTTTTTCCTGCTGAAACTGACAGGACATGTAACACGAGGTTTAGGATTTAGGGTTTAGTGTAGTGGGTGAGGAGGGAAGGTGAGGAAAAGCTTTTGGATACGTAGTTTTTGGGTCTGACGAAAGATGACACTAACTGGTCCATGGCCAGAGTTATGAATCTCTTCACAAAAGCAGTATGGTAATCAGGGGCTGCAAGAACCTGAAAGCTCCATATGACTTTACCAATGCCATCAGACAAGAAGTATTCTTGGATGATGCTTGTTGCCTTCAGGTTGAACATACGCACTTCTTCAGATTCTCAAATGGAACTCAGCAACTCTGAAGTTAACAGTTCTGGAAAATGGAGCACTCATCCAATCATCATCCACTGCCCTGTACAAGGTGAAGACAAAAAAAAGACACATATCATCATCAAGTGAAGGGAGATGTAAGAAGGAAATCATAAATTTTTTTTCCAAATTATTTCTGAAGTCCTCAGCAATGGAGACAATGAATTTGAAAAAACCCATCCAATTGTGCTGACTGATTGACCTTGTTGTGAAAACCTTGAGCATCTTGTTTGCATCTGGGATGTCTAATGCAAGGTCATGAATGGAATCTGACAGCCTTGTGAAGTCTTTGGCCATTTGACTGGATGTGATGAGACCCTCGTCTGCAGTCTCTTGAAGTAGGGCCCAGATCTTTGCTTCTGCCACATTCTCCTCCATAACCAACACCAATGCCTTCTTGACCACCTCATGATGGAAAATGGCATGTTTGCAGTGACATGCCTCGGCTTTGTCACCACTCTCTACATACTCTTTCAACAGAGCAACAATCTTGGCCTGGACTTCAGCAACTGTCGTGTGGGTGCTCCTGCCCCATTTGTGCTTCACAACTTCTACATGATGCAGTGCCAGCAGATAGCTCTTCTCTGCTTGCTGCATGATGGCAACCCCCTGAGAGCCCTCTGCCAGGACTTTTTTCACGTTTGTGAGGAATGCCAGAGGGAATATCGTCCACCACAGCTTGTGCCAGAAAAACTGCCAAATTATCAACTGCATCTGGAATGTCTAGAGAAAGGTCATCAACTGATTCTAGCAGATTCCTGAACCCTTTTGTGATCTGGTCTGGTTCAATCACGACTACATACAGTGCCAAAAGCAAAATGGATGCCATCTCTTTCTCCCAATCATGGCAATCAAGCGCCATTGATACAAGTTTGTTCACAAAATAATGGTGATAGTTGGGGGATCCAAGAGTGTGTAGATCCATTGCCATTCTCATGACATCATCCAAAACAAAATACTCTTCCACCAGGCTCACCAATTTCTCCTTGGAACTTTTCTGGTGACTGCAGGTCCAACTAAGGTGACTTCTGGCATTGTATGATGTCCATGAGAAGCTGATCACATCAATTTGCTTGATTCTTCTGGCATTGGGTCTTGTCCATATGATGCTGATCTCATCAGTCTCCACTGCTCCTCTGTCAAAAACCCTATCGAGGATGACATCTCTAGGTTCTGCTGCAAATTTTGAAATTCAACAAACCTGGTGACGGTGGCGGTGCTGCCTTGCCTTGCCTTGCCTTTCAAAGCAACAAGAGAAACCGGTTGTGATGTTTCTCTTTTGCAACACCACCCTACCACACTCCCAACTTCTTCTTCTTCTCTTCTTCTGCTAACCCTGGCCTTCAAAGGTATCAAAGCCTTATATCAATCTTCCCCCTCACTCCATTTCCAAGGGTTTGAAGTCTGCCAGAGCTATGACATGATCTCAACTCTCTTGGGATCCAGCAACCAGCAACCAGCCAAATGGCAAAACCCCATCAAGTTCTCAACCCTTTGAATTCATCCTAGCTACTTACTGCTGCTGGGTAGAAAAAAACTTAGTCTCCTCCAAATCTGATAGCCATGAAACCTGAAGAAGAGAAACAGCTAAGTAAGAAGAAGAGTAATCTGTCTTTCTCCTTGACCAACACTATTCCAGTCTAGCAAGGAGTTTGTTGAAACCCAAATGCCAGAAATCCAAGCTGCTGCAGATGAGGAATCCTCAGAGCTTGGCATTCTTTTACTTCTCATCTACACAAATTCAAAAATTTCTCAAGACTCAGCCAAGAAAAACCCTAGAGTTCTCAATCACATGATCTCTTCATGTCTGAATTTCTTCATTTTGCATTTGAAGATCATTGATTGAAGTTCAAATAAATGTTTACTAGAAACCAGAGATCATGCAACAATCAAAACCCAAGAGTTTCCACCTATCCATCCATCCATCCATCCATCCATCTATCTATCTATCAATCAGTCCATCAAATCTATCAATCTAGGTCAACCAAACAAAAACCCAAAACCCAGATGGAAACAAAAAGGGGTAAGAAAACACATAAGGGTAGGTAGGTAGGTACCCAGACAGATGCTATTCAGACAAGAAGAAGAACAAGAAGAACAAGAACAAGAACAAGAAACCCATCAGATAAAACTTCCAAAGGAAGGCCAAGAAATGGGTTTTGCTGTCTAGAGAAGCTGCACCAAGTGCAAGCTAACAGCACAATCTCTTCTTGTACATCAGGGACTCATCATCCAAGAACAGCAGCAGCTTGTTGTGGATGGTTGTTGGACTTCACAAGTTGTTTTGGAGAAAATGTAAGCACACAGACACAGACACAGAGACACATACCAAAAAGCAAAGCAGCACAGACAAACACATAGGAGTTCTATGAACATAAGATTAGGGTTTAGGGCTCAAAAGATACCTTTCAGGGGTTTTTTCTTTTTTTTTTTAGGGTTTAGGGTTTAGGGTTTAAGGGATTCTTGTTAAATTGTTGATGAGTTTTAGGGTTTGGGTATTAAGAGAGGCTATTTTATGTTTCAATATTATAATTTCATGGATTTAAATAACACACATGAATAAAGTCTCCCTTTTATTTTTTTAAATAAAAAAAAGCATGTTCCTTAAAAAAAATTCAACATGAAAGTTGTTGTATCCTTATTATTATTCAAATGTCCAAAATCCCTAAATAAGATGATGGAAGAAAATCCCAAATGTGTTTTTTAATATATTGCAATAGCTCTTTATATTGTGATAGCTATTGCAATTTTCATATATTGAAATTTGTGATATTGCAATATTTTCAAAAAGATTCTTCATTTTCCTTCACAAAAAAAGTCTCTTTGAGAAAGAAAAAAAACATTTTGGGAAAAAGATTGGCATTTCTAAAAATAATATAATTTGTGTTGAAGTTGCTACTAAGGCACTAATAATAATAATAATAGGTGTGTGTAAATACAATGTTTTAAACACAAAATTGTAGCATATGTATCACAAGAATTAAATTAAATCTTGAAATGATTTATTTTTAAAAATTTATAAAAAAAAGAAGAAAATTACTAGGATCCCTTTAACAACAATTTGTTGAAGTTCCACATTTCTTTCTGAACCATTGGGAGTTTTAACGGTTAAAAAATAGTCAACTCCATAGGCAAATAAAATTCACATAAATTTATTTTATTTTATTTTATTTTATTTAGGGTAATTTGAAATTACACCTAAACCTAAAGGTAAAAAAATTAATTTCAATGGCTCCAAACTATATGACATATTGTCATCATAAACTAATTCCCATGTCCATGGTCATTGAAACACATGTCAAAAACCTAACTAAGCTTGTGCTCTTGAATTTTTGGACTAAAGGTTTAGGTCTTTGGTTTCTCTATAAAAACACACATGCACACACACACACACACACAAAAATTATGTGCCACTTGTCAAATCTTGAAGGGACATGAGAAAAGGGTCTTGGAGCATTCAAAAAGCAAAAGATGAAAGTTGTGAATACTTGCCAAGTGTAAACTTGAAAGAAGATATGAAACCCTATAACAGTATTCCTATGGCCAATCATAAAACCCCAACAAGAGAGAGAAAAGAATACTTTAGAGGTGGACCCTCATATCCTTTTTGGGTGCATTGGAAATAGTAGTATGCACAGGTGTGTGCCACCTAGGATGCCAACTAGGTGCTTCAGTTACCCACTTACCTTGGGGTTACACCCCTCTGTGGAGTCCAGCAAAATCTGGCATGGGGCCTTCTGCTTCACAAAATGGACCATTTTGAAGGAGTGAAATGCCTTGTGGCCATGGAAACTGAATTAAATTGCTATTAGGTGCTCACCCAAGGCTTTGCTGGGAGCTAGAAGGATTT
>Ga0116231_10012177_pt1 | contig 12791 bp, 12 predicted proteins | sample S1TSphgellanicum_2_FD_89695 | JGI IMG/M metagenome (GOLD analysis project Ga0116231, IMG submission 89695) | Host-associated microbial communities from peat moss isolated from Minnesota, USA - S1T2_Fd - Sphagnum magellanicum MG | ecosystem: Host-associated > Plants > Peat moss > Unclassified... | reverse complement strand
GCGAACTTGGGAACGTTTGGGAGTATGCAGAAGCAGGACCGGATTTTCTAGGTGGGTGCCTGCCTCTGGTTCGGCAACGCTGGTTGAGGGTGAGCCGGCCCTGCGCGGTTAGAAGATCACGCGCAGTCCGAATTGGATTTGGCGCTCGGCGGTGGCCGTCGAGGAAGAGTAGCCGAAGCCGGGGCTTCCCAGCACGTTGCCGGAGGAGCCTCCGACGCCAGGGGTGGAGAAGGTGGCTTTGTTGAAGATGTTGAAGAACTCGGCACGGAACTGGAGAGACATGCGTTCCTTGATAGCGGTGTCTTTCACGAGCGAGAAGTCCATGTTCCACCAGCCGGGGCCGTTGAAGGTGTTGCGGCCGAGGTTGCCGGGGGCGGTCTGGACGGCGTTGCCGTTGGAGATGACTGTCGGCGTCGAGAAGTAGCCATCGTTCACTCCGTTGTTGGCGTTGACGGCGCTTGAAAAGATTTGCGGACCGTTGTTGGTGTAGGTGGGAGTTTGAATGAGGAACGGCCGCGCGCCTACTCCATCAAAGGAATCGTAACCGTATTGGAGGGTGCCGTAACCTCCGACAACGGTGAACGGGAAGCCACTCTGCGCACTGTAGATTCCGAGGGCTTTCCAGCCGCTGGAGAGACGCTTGGGAACGAATCCCCAACTGGAGGGCACGGCGTATTCAAAGTTGGCGGAGAAGCGCTGGGGCACATTGTAAGAGGCGGGCGCATATTCGCACTTGAGGCATTGCGGGTTGTTCAGAGTGATTCCGCCGCTGGCGCCGGGGGCGCTCCAGACGGCGTCGGCGTCGGTCAGGTCTTTGCTGAAGGTGTAATTGGCCTGGAAGCTGAGACCTCGGATGGGAGTGGCGCGTCTCATCTGCACCTGCATGGCGTTGTAGTCGGAGCGTGCTCCGTTGTAGAAGACCTGGAGTTCGCCGAGGCCGGGAGTTACCTGGGTGAAGGGCGCGTATTGCGGCTCGGCACCGCTGTAGGCGTTTGGATAGGCTTGATTGTATAAGTGGATGCCATCGTTCATGACATAAGAGACCTGGAGGTTGATGGCTCCGGGTAACTGCTGTTCGAGGGTGACGTTCGCGCTCATGGTGTAGCCGTTGAAGAGGGTGTCGGAAGGGTAATCGCCTCCGATGGAGCCGACTTGCGCGGCGATGGGTGAGAGGTTGACGGCGGTGTTGACGGGGATCAGCTTGGTGTTGTTATTAGGCGGCATAACCGCGCCGGAAATGCTGGTTAACTGCGGCAAGGTGACGGGCAGCGGGGTATTCGAGTAGGGCGCATTCTGGAGGAAGCTGAGTGCGGCAAGCGGAAAGTTGACCAAGGCCTGGTCGGGATAGACGGTGGGGATGGAGTTAGTGAAGGTGGCGAATCCGCCGCGCACGACGGTTTTGTCAGTCAGTTTATAGGCGAAACCGAAGCGCGGCGCGAAACCGCGATAGTCGGGCGGGTAGAGCTGTTTGGGATTGATGATGAAATCGCCATAGTGGCTGCCGTAGTCGACCACTTCTCCGAAGCGGTTGTCGACTTCGGTGGGAACGGAGCTGTATTCGTAACGGAGGCCGAGGTTCAGGGTGAGTTTCTTGCTGATCTGAAAATCGTCCTGAATGAAGCCGGCCGCATGCCAGATGCGCAGGCCCCACCAGGCGCCGCCGCCGCCCGCGGGTCCGAAGCCGGGAATGGTGGTGGCGCGTTTGTAATAGTTGTCGACGCCTTCCATCATGCTGACGAGCCCGTTGGGACTGGGATCGCCAATGTTCAAAGCCGCGCCGCCGTCAGTGGAATAGATAGCGGAGGTAAGCGGCGTGCCGGGTGAAAAGGCATAGACGCCATTGGGACCGGCCGATGTGACGCCGAAGCCGTTGTCGCGGCCGCGGCGGAAGACGCCACCCATGGTTAAGGTGTGGCGGCCCTTGGTCCAGGTGATGGTGTCCTGGGGAATGAAGTAAGTTTCGTTGTATTGGGTAATGAAGGTGTCGGGGCCGTAGTTGGAAAGGCTGCCGTCGGTGAAAGTTGTCTGGGGGGAGGTCTGGATGCCGGGCGCGGAGCCTTCAATCTGGCGGTTCAGAGTGAAAGTGAAGACATTCAGGAATGTGGGCGAGAAGATGTGGGTTTCGCTGGCGACGAAGTTGCGCGAGTTATTGATGTTGTTGGCCGAAAATGCCGGGTTTTCAATGGCCGCGACGGCGTCCGTCTGGTTCTGGCCGTTATCCATGATGGAGGCGCGGAAGAAGAAGGAATCTTTGTCGGAGAAATGCTGGTCGAGGCGCGCGGAGCCCTGGTCGGTGTTGGAGGGCTGCTTATAGAGCAGGTTCAGGGTGTTGGCGCCATAGATGCCGTTGGGCTGGTTGGGCAGCGGATAAGCGTTCAGAATCTGCTGGGCCACCGGATTCAAGGGCACCTGGTAGGTGTTGGTTGCGCCGTTTGAACTGGTAAGCGAGACAATGCCCTGACGTTCGGCGGCGGTGGGTACGGACATGACGGTAGGCTCACCGAGACGCTGGCGATAACCGGCGTATTCGACAAAGAAGAAGGTTTTGTTTTTGACGATGGGACCGCCGAAAGTGGTGCCGAATTCGTTGCGCTGAAAAGGCGGGACGGAGGTGGCGAAGAAGTTGCGGGCGTCGAAGGCGCTGTTGCGGATGAATTCGAAGGCGCTGCCGTGCCAGTCGTTAGTGCCGGACTTGCTGACCATTTGGGTGACGGTGCCGCCGCCCTGGCCGAATTCGGCTGAGTAGTTGAGCTGCAGGACTTTGAACTCGGCAATGGCATCGAGGTTGAAGTTCCAGAATTGAATGGTTCCCATCTCGGAGTCACTGACGTCGGAGTTATCAAGAGTGGCGACCTCGGTTTCTCCGCGATTGCCATTACTGATCCATTGGGGCGCCATCCAGCCCATGCTGCCGGTGTCTTGCGCCATGCCGGGCTGGAGCATTACGAGATTCTGGATGCTGCGGCCGTTAAGGGGAAGGGTTTCCACCTGCTCCTCCGACACGAGGCCGGCGAGGGTTGAATCCGAGGTGTTCAAGAGAGGCGGGGCGGCGCTGACTTGCACTTCGGAGGTTGTGCCCGAAAGGGTGAGTTTGAAATCGATGGTGCGTAACTGGCTGACGTCCAGCTTGATATCTTGAGCGGAACCCGACTTGAAACCAGCGGCGGCGACCGTGATGTTGTACGTGCCAACCGGCAAATTAGCCAGCGTAAAGCTTCCGGTGCCGCTGGATATGGTGGATTGCGAGATTCCCGTCTCGGTTCTTTCAGCGGTTACTTTGGCGTTCGGCAGGACAGCGCCTGTTTCGTCGGTGACGGTTCCGGATATGGAGCCGACGGCTTGCGACAGGAGGGATGGGGCTGCCGAGAGAGCAATTAGCAAGGCAAGGTATGACTTAGGTGTGCGTGGCATGGGCTGTCCTTATGTGTGATTACGCCGAACGGGGCGCACTTCAGGCAGCGGAGCCTCAATTGGCTAGATGGAGTACGGGGAAAAGCCTTTTTCGAGATTAGAGTCTGGAGTTTGCGCAAGTCAATCGTATAAGTTGATTAGGAACAAACACTGGAATGCTTAGAGGAGGAGGTTGGCGCCGAAATCGGGTATCGCACCGCCGCGGATGGCGGCTTTCCAGCGGCGAAGAGTGCTTTTGCCGTCACCTTTCCAGAGCTTGGACCAGTCATCCAGAAAGCGGAGGACCGCTTGTTGGCGCTGGTGTTTCAGCAGTTCCAAAGCCAGAGTCATGTTGGGACCAACGAGAGAAGAATGAAAGCCTGGCCCGATTTTTCCGGCTTGCGCCAGATAGAATTCGGCGTGTTTCACGTCGCCTTGCAATAGAGCGAGGCGGCCGAGAACGATGCTGCTGGTGGCGACGGCGTCTCCTTCGGACGTGAAGACAGAGACCTGCGGTATGGGAACGGCGCAAAAGTCGCGGGCGGCCTGATCCGCGGTGTTTTCTGGCTGAGGCCGGGAGTGAAAGTCGATACAGCGATCCTGATTGGCAAGGGTCAGCGCCTGTTCGGCGTAAGACCTGGCCTTGGCTTTCAGGCCAGCTTCGAGAGCGGCCTTGGCAGTTTTTGCCAGCTGTTCGAGTTTCAGCGAACGTTGCGGATCGAAGTGGTAGTCGGTGGCGGCCTGGAGCAATCCGGAGTTGGCTTGTTCAAAAAACCTGAGGGGATCTGAGCCCCGGCAGACGGCGACGGAGTAGGGCTCGCCGTTGGCTGCCCAGTTTTTATCGAGACAGGTTTGGGCACATGCCGAAGAGGTGTATAGGACAAAGAGCAACGACATACTTTGCTTGAGCATATTTGTGCCTACGACATGTTGTCAGTATATCTGGGTTCCGACTTGCTGTGGTTTAGGGCCACGTACGTGACGGTGTCCCAGGAGTTATGGATGCCAAGAAGGAGGAAGGCGAGGCTGTCGGCTGCGATGACCCCGAAGGAGAAGCCGGGATGCGTCCAGAGGAAGACGGCGGCTGCGGCGAGAGCGAGATGGGCCAGCAGAGGAAGCGCGGTGTACCAAATCCAGTCGCTGAGGTCTGGCTGGTAGGAGGATTTGCGGGCGTGCCAGATGATGCCGATGGAATAAATGACGCCGAGCGCGCCGCCGCTGCCGAGAGTGATTCCAAAGTATGTCAAAGACTGCCAGGGCGCGGACATGAGTGCGGAGACCAGAAGGGCGGTGCAAAAGTGGACGAGGGTGGGAGTGCCAAAGGCGCGTATCTCCCGCAGGCTGGACATGGCCCTGGCTTGGGCCAAAAGAGTGACGACCACGAACTGGAGGCCGGTGAGGGAACCGGCGGCCGCGCCCACTATGACGTAAAAATTCTGCCAGTTAGCGTTCGTCATGACCAATGAGGCACGGGAGCTAGTTGCGGAAGCCGTACTCGAGGGTGAAGTAGGCGGCGTTCAAATGGGCAAGCGGTTCGCGAAGTTTGGCGAGTTCGTCCTCGATGCCGTGGATTTCAAGCCGTGCGAGAACGGAGATTTTTAGTGCTTCATTCAGGATAGGGCCCACATTATCGAGGTGAGCGAGCAGGCCTTCAGCGCCTATATATCCTTCGCGGCAGTAGACTTCGTCGCCGTTAAAGCTGAAGCCGTAGTAGAGGCAATTGGGTTCCGACGCGGTGGCGGTTATGAACCGATGGCATAATTCTTTGAATGCTTCCAGCTTGCCTTCCGCGACTTTGAAGTAGGGGTGAATGGATACGTTGCGGTCTTCAGTTGCCATCGGGCGATGGTAACACGAGTCATGCAGTAGGATAGCCGTATGATTCAGGGGCGGAGCACTATCGCGAATTTCCGTTGGTACATCTGCGGCCTGCTGTTTTATGCGACCACGGTGAACTACATGGACCGCATGGTGCTGGGGATTTTGAAGCCCACCATTACGCACGACCTGAATTGGAATGAAAGCGATTATGCGCGGGTGACGACGTTTTTTCAGCTTGGTTATGCGGTGATGATGCCGCTTGCCGGGAGGCTGATTGACTGGCTGGGATTGCGCGTGGGTTATCCGCTGGCGGCTGCGCTGTGGAGTTTTTCTTCCATTGCGCATGCGTTTGCGGGGAATGTTTTTCAGTTCAGCGCGGCGCGGCTGGGGCTGGGGCTGGGTGAGGCGGCGAATTTTCCGTCGGCTATCAAAGCGGTGGCCGACTGGTTTCCGCGAAGAGAGCGGGCACTGGCGACGGGGATTTTTAACAGCGGATCGAACATTGGCGCGGTGGTTGCTCCGCTGACGGTGCCGCTGGTGGTGCTGAAGTTTGGCTGGCATGCGGCGTTTGTTTTTACCGGGGCGATGAGCCTGCTGTTCGCGCTGGTTTGGGCGCTGGTTTATCGCGAGCCGGAGAAGCAGCGTTTTTTGTCGGCCGAGGAACTGGCGTATATCAGGTCGGATTCAGACCCGGCGGCGGCGGTTGTGAAGGTGCCTTATTGGCAACTGCTGCGGAAGCGCGCGGCGTGGGCGTTTTTGCTGGGCAAGTTTTTGACTGATCCGGTTTGGTGGTTTTATCTGTTCTGGCTGCCGGGATTTTTGAATGAGAAATATCATGTGGACCTTGTGCATGTAGGACCGCCGCTGGTGGCGATTTATTTGGCGGCGGATGTGGGGTCGATTGGCGGCGGGTGGTTGTCGTCGTTCCTTTTGAAGATTGGCTGGAAGGTAGGAAGGGCGCGCAAGACGGCGCTGCTGGTGTGCGCGCTGGCGGTGGTTGCAGTGATGTTTGTGCCGCTGGCGGGCGGAAATTTATGGCTGACGGTGGCGCTGGTGGCGATTGCGGCGAGCGCGCACCAGGGATGGTCGGCGAATATGTACACAATTGCGACGGATTGTTTTCCGCGGCCGGCGATTGGTTCGGTGGTGGGCTTGGGCGGGTTCGGAGGCGCGCTGGGAGGGCTGCTGGTGCAGCCGGCGGTGGGCTGGTGGCTGGACCATACTGACAAGAGTTACTCACTTTTATTCGTGGTGGCGGGGTCGATGTATTTATTTGCGCTGCTGGTGATCCAAGTGCTGTTACCGCATTATGAACAACAAACTGTCTAAGATTCGCATTTTGATTACGGGCGGCACGTTTGATAAGACGTACGACGAGATTAATGGGCGGTTGTTTTTCAAGGACTCGCATTTGCCGGAGATGCTCAATTTGGGACGTTCGCGGCTGGATGTGGAGGTGCGGACGCTGATGATGATTGACAGCCTGGAGATGACGGACGCGGACCGCGCGATTATCGCGGAACAGTGCGCGGCGACGCCGGGCAGCCGCATTGTGATTACTCATGGGACGGACACGATGCCGGAGACGGCTCGGTTTTTGGAGGGCAGAGTTAGCGGCAAGACGATTGTGCTGACGGGCGCGATGGTTCCCTATAAGTTTGGGAGTTCCGACGGACTGTTCAATTTAGGGAGCGCGCTGGCATTTGTGCAGGTGCTGGAGCCGGGCGTGTATGTGGCGATGAATGGGCGGTGCTTCGCGGCCGGCAACGTTATCAAGAATAAGAAGACTGGAAGTTTTGAAGAACTTTAACCCTAACTCTAACTGGGACGTAATTGTGATTGGCGCGGGCGCGGCGGGGCTGGCGGCGCTGCGCGTTTTGGACCGGGCCGGGTTGCGGGTGATGGTGCTGGAGGCGCGGGACCGGGTGGGCGGACGGATTTATACGGTGCATGATCCGCTGTCTTCCCTGCCCCTGGAGTTAGGCGCGGAGTTTATTCACGGGCGTCCCGCCGAAGTTTGGGATGTAGTTCGGGATGCGGGGCTGAGTGTTTATGAGGGCACGGATGCGTCCCGGTATATGAATCAAGGCGCGGTGGAACGGGATGCGGATTCGTGGTATGTGGTTGGTTCGGTGCTGTCCGATATGCGAGAGGCGGCGAAGGGCGCGGACCAATCGTTCGAGGAGTTTCTAGATTCGCGTTCTTATGATGCGGAGACTAAGTCGGCTGCGCGCGGGTATGTGGAAGGGTTTAATGCGGCTTCAGCGCGCGAGATCAGCATTCAGGCGCTGGCGGAAGAGACGGCGGCGGCGGATGAGATTGACGGGGAGCGGGTGTTTCGGATTTCCGGCGGGTACGATGCGGTGCCTTTGCATTTGCTGAGAAGTGTTGCGGATTTTGGCGCGAAGATTCGTTTGAATACGGTTGTGGAGAGTATGGAGTGGGCAGCGGGACGAGTTACCGTTCATTCGCGGAATGCGCTGACGGGCGAGGTGCGCTTGTGGGAGGCTTCCCGGGCCGTTGTTACGGTTCCACTGGGGGTATTGCAAGCAGGGTCGATTGTGTTTTCTCCAGAGCCAAAGGAGATTCTGGAGGCTGCTCGGAGATTGCGATTTGGACAAGTGTTTCGCGTGGTCCTCCGATTCCGGGAGGCTTTCTGGGAGGGAAAAGAGGAGTTAGCGGACGCGGGGTTTATTCTGTCGCGAGAAGCGGTGTTTCCCACCTGGTGGAGCACGCTTTCCATGCGGTCGAGATTGCTGGTTGGGTGGAATGCGGGCGCCCGGGCGGAGGGGATGAAAGGGATGAGCCGGTTGGAGGTGTTGCGGGAGGCGTTGGGTTCGCTGTCTCGGATTATTGGAATGCCGGTTGCATCGGAGTTAGAGAATTTTTATTTTCATGACTGGCAACAGGACCCTTATGCCTTGGGCGCGTATAGTTATGTTCCGGCGGGGGCTCTGGATGCTCGGAAGAAACTGGCGGTGCCGGTGATGGATACCCTTTATTTTGCGGGTGAGGCGACGGATCAGCAGGGGCATTCGGCTACGGTTCATGGGGCGATTGGGTCGGGGGAGAGAGTGGCGCGGGAGATTTTGCGGTAGGGGCAGCGAGTAGAGGCTAACGCGAGGGTGCGGCCACACGGATGAACTAGTCTGGCAAATCCTCAGCGTAAGCGCCGCCGGCTGCGCGACCCGTTTCGAGATCGACAGTGAAGTCGACCCAGCAATCGTCGATAACTTTCCAGGCTTGTCCCCGGATGCAGTCTCCGTCGTGGCTCAACTCCTGAATACCATCCCACCCAATTCGTCGGGTGCTCCAAACGAGGCCCTGCGACCCGACAAGCTGCAGTCGGATATCGTCGCTTATGACTACCTGCCTCCGATCCGATATGATCAGCAGCGAGGATACCCTCCATCCCAACAGGCATGTGAGTTCGCAAGAGCTGGGGTCGATCACATAGCCCTGGCCTCCCGCGACGACGATCAAATGCCGATCATCAGGATGTTCGATAACCATATCCAGACTACCGCCCCCACGTTGAAAATTCGCGACCCAGGACTGCAAAGGTGATGGTGAGATCTCGACAACGAAGCCTTCCGAATGACAGCCTTGCTCATTTGGACTGAAGTTCGTCGCGACGGAACCGTAGGGTGGCAGCCCTGGCAAGATACGCCATAATTGAGAGACCACAAGGGCCATCTTACCTGCTCCGATAAAACGTACTTGAAAACGATTCTTAGGCCGCGCCGCGGCGGCCGGTGGCTAGGACGAAGTATTGGGAGGGGACGTCGCCTATGTTTTTCCAGCCATGCTCTTCGTTGGAGGCGACATAGACCACGGAGCCGGGGCCCACGTTGGTGATGGTGCCTTTGATGTTGACTTCGAGCTTGCCGGTTTGGATGAAAATCATTTCTTCCCATTCATGGTGATGCGGCGGGTGGGGCATTTGGCCCGGGGCGAGCTGGGTTATGTGGAGGTCGATGGGGTAGCCTTCGTGGGTAGTGCCATCGAAGACCTGGCGGGTTTCGTTGTGGGTTTTTGGGTTGACGTTTACTGGGAGATCTTTGAAGTCGTAGGAGTTGGAGGGGAGCTGGGATTTTGGTTGCTGGGCTTGCGCGAAGAGGGCTGGCAGAAGGATGCTGAGTTCTCGGCGTGTGTGATTCATGGATGGTCCGATTGAAAGTATATTCGACTTAATCTGGACAGCATGGACACTGGCTCCACTACGATCAGACAGTATCTGAAATTTGAGTCACCGATGGGCTTTCGGGACGAACTGGTCTGCGCTAGGATCATTGTGTCGCCAGAGCCCAAGCCGCTGCACTTGGCGACGGGCAAAAGCGCGAAGCTTGTTTTGCCGAAGGTGCTTGGCGGCAAAGCAATCTGGTTGGCGCGTATTTTTCGGGTGCCTTCTTAGCTTTTAGACCAGAGCCACTTTTTCGGCGCGCTGACGATTGCTGAGCGCGATGCCTCCGGCGTAGGTTTCGTACAGGTGTTCGAAGACCTGATCCCAGCCATTGGTGTTGGCGAATTTTCGGGCGGCGCGGCTCATGGATTCACGCAGGGCCGGGTTGTGCATGAGCAGTTGCAGGCTGGCGGCGAAGTCTTCGGAGTGGAAGCCGGAGATGCCGTCCTCAATGCCGATGCGCTGGCCGGTTTCGGGGGCGAGGATTACTGGAAGGCCCGTGGCCATGGCTTCCAGAATGACAAGTCCGAAAGTGTCGGTGCGTGAGGGGAAGACGAAAGCATCCATCTGGTTATAGGCGGCCAGAAGCTGTTCTCCGCGCAGCACGCCGGTGAGTTCGGCGCGGCGCAGATGAGTTTGCAGCCATTTTTGCTGACCGCCTTCCCCCACAATCAGAAACTTAAAGTTCTGTTCGCCGGCAGCTATGAGTCTACTTTCGACTTCGGCCATAAAGCGCACGTTCTTCTCCGTGGTGAGGCGGCCCACGTAGCCGATGCAAAAAGGACGGTCCTGATTGCGGGCGCGGGAGATGGGATGAAAGCCCGACAGGTCAACGCCGTGGTGCATCAGGAAACTTGGGTTGCCCGTGCTGGCGTGAAGACGGTTGACCAGCATTTGATTCGGCGCAAGCGTGAAACGGGCGGTTTTGTAGAAGCGCAGCAGTGCGCGCAGGCTTTGGTTTTCAATCAGCGCGGACGCTCCATGCCTGATCTTTTCAGGAAGGACATTGAGCGCGCGATCCAAACGTTTCGCCAGGTATTCGTGAAGGTTGGTATGCCAGGAAGCGACCAGCGGGATGTGCAGCGTATGGGAGAGCCACAGGGCGAGAAAGCCGATATCTCCCGGACCTGTCATATGAACAAGATCTGGTTTGAATTCGCGAAGCCGGTCGAGAATTAATTCTTTGTGGCGGAAAAGCAGAGGATCGCAACGGAGATCCATATCGAGCGCGAATGACGCGAACCCGCGCTTTAATTCCTGGGTCTGGACCGAACCATCTTGCGTGAACCGGGTTTGCTGGCTGCCGCGAACGATGAGAAGAGGCAGCGAACGGGCGCGAGCGAAGGCGGAAAATTGACGGCTGAGAGTGGCCACGCCATTGGGTTCGAAGAACGTATCGGTGAACAGAGCGACGCGCGGCGCGGGACTGGGAACTATTTGCAAATTCGAGGTGTACCAACCTGAGTTTATTACGGCGATAAGATGAAGTCCATGTCTGTGGAACTGTTTAGTCTGAAGGATCGCGTGGCGGTGGTGATGGGCGGCACGTCTGGAATTGGGAGAACGATGGCACTGGGCCTTGCCGGGGCGGGCGCGCATGTGGTGGCGACGGGGCGGCGCGAGAACCTGATTCAGGAGGTTTCGTCCGAGATTGAAAAGCTGGGCGTTCACAGCCTGGTGAAGGCGACGGACGCTGGGAGCCGCGAATCGATTGATGCGCTGCGCGATGCGGTGATGGCGAAATTCGGGCGCGTGGATATTTTGCTGAACGCGGCGGGACAGATTTTTCGCAAGCCGACGCTGAGCATCAGCGAGACGGAATGGAACAATTTGATGGACGTGAATTTGACGGGCACACTGCGGGCTTGCCAGAGTTTCTATGAACCGCTGCAAAAGAGCGGCAGCGGGCGGATTGTGAATATCGCTTCGCTAAATTCTTATGTGAGCTTGTTTGAAGTGACGGCGTATGCGGCTTCGAAATCGGCGGTGCTGAGTTTGACGCGCAGCCTGGCAGTGGAGTGGGCGCAGAAAGGGATTAACGTGAATGCCATTGCGCCAGGTGTGTTTCGCACGGAACTGAACAGCGCGCTGCTGGATGGGACGGACCGGGGGCGCGAATTGCTGATGCGGACGCCGATGAAGCGGTTTGGGAAGATTCCGGAGCTGTGCGGGGCAGCGATTTTTTTGGCGTCGGAAGCGGCGGCATTTATTACCGGGCAGTGCATTGTGGTGGATGGCGGATTTTTGGCATCAGGAGTGAATGGATAAGGCTATGAAATTTTCACGAAGAGCGGCATTAGGGACGTTGTTGGGCGGGGCAGCAGTTTTGCCTGGGCAGACGAATTTGGGCGGAACTTTGCCGCCGGGCATTGAGCCGACGAGTGGGCCTTTTAAAGGGACTCGCGAGAGCTTGCGCGAATGGGAAATTCCGGAGTGGTTTCGTGATGCCAAGTTCGGGATATGGGCGCATTGGGGGCCGCAATCGGCGGTGGAAGCGGGCGACTGGTACGCGCGCAATATGTACATGGAAGGCAGCGAGCAGTACGAATATCATTGCGAGCATTATGGGCATCCGTCGAAGTTCGGGTTCAAGGACACGATTCCGCTGTGGAAGGCGGAGAAGTGGGACCCGGCGATGCTGATGCGCATGTACAAAGAGGCGGGCGCGAAATATTTTTTCAGCATGGGCGTGCATCATGACAACTTCGATATGTGGGATTCGAAGTATCAGCACTGGAACGCCGTGAACATGGGCCCGAAGAAGGATATTTTGGGGCTGTGGCAGAAGGCCGCAAAGGCTGAAGGCATGCGTTTTGGCGTGAGCGACCACTTATGGATTACCTACAAGTGGTTTTCCACCAGCCATGGCCATGATGAGACGGGGCCGCTGGCGGGCGTTCCATATGATGGCACGGACCCGGCGTATTCAGATTTGTATGTGAACTCAGATGAGGTGCATACCAAGCTGGACTGGAATGAGAATGGCATTCCGGAATGGTGGAAGAAACACTGGTACATGCGCATTAAGGATCTGGTGGATCATTATGAGCCGGATATTTTGTACATTGACGGCGATTTGTCATTCGAGGAGTATGGGCTGAGCCTGGTGGCGCATCATTACAACCTGAGCGCGAAGAAGAACGGCGGCAAGGCGCAAACCATTTACACGAGCAAGCGCTTGCAGGATTCGACGCACGGGATTGCGCTTCTGGACGTGGAGCGCGGCGTGGTGGATGGGATCTGGCCGCGGCCCTGGCAGACGGATACGTGCATCGGCGACTGGCATTATAAGCGCGGCGTGAAATATAAGACTCCGAAGACAGTGGTGGATTTGCTGGTGGATATTGTCAGCCGGAATGGGAATTTGCTGCTGAATTTTCCGCTGCCAGCGAGCGGC
>Ga0116231_10012176_pt1 | contig 12791 bp, 4 predicted proteins | sample S1TSphgellanicum_2_FD_89695 | JGI IMG/M metagenome (GOLD analysis project Ga0116231, IMG submission 89695) | Host-associated microbial communities from peat moss isolated from Minnesota, USA - S1T2_Fd - Sphagnum magellanicum MG | ecosystem: Host-associated > Plants > Peat moss > Unclassified... | reverse complement strand
CGGCTCATTCTATATCGGCGGGCTGGTGGGGGACGCCGGCAGTTATGGCTCGGTCAGCAACAGTTTTTGGGACACGCAGACCACCGGACAGTCAAGCTCTGCGGGCGGTACGGGCCTGACTACGGCGCAGATGCAGACGGCGGCGAATTTCTCAGGCTTCAATTTCACCTCCACGCCCGGCGCATCGGGCAACAACTGGGTCATCGTCGACAGCGACGGGACATTGAACAATGCCGGCGGCGCGGCCGGTGCGACGTTCCCGATGCTCGCCTCGGAGTATTCGACCACCATCAACAACGCACACCAGCTGCAGCTGATGGCGATGAACTTGGGCGCGAATTACACCCTCGGACAGAACATCGACGCGTCGGCCACCGCCGGCACCAGCACCGATGTCTGGTACGGCTCGACGTTCATTCCGATCGGCAATCAGACCGCGAATTTCACCGGCTCATTCAATGGCCGGGGTTACAGCATCAACAACCTCAACGTCAATCTGCCGAACGCATCCGGGGTCGGGTTGTTCGGTTTCACGGGTGCAGGTTCCGTCATCCAAAACGTAGGCTTGGTAGGTGGCAGCGTGAGCGGTAGCGTTGATGTCGGCGGGCTCGTGGGTTCCAACCTCGGCACGGTCAACAACAGCTACGCCACGGGCAGCGTGAGCGGATCCAACGACTCATTCATTGTCGGCGGGCTCGTGGGGTCCAACTACGGCACGGTCAGCAACAGCTACGCCACGGGCAGCGTGAGCGGATCCGAGGAGGTCGGCGGGCTGGTGGGGTACAACGGCGGCACGATCAGCAACAGCTACGCCACGGGCAGCGTGAGCGGATCCGAGGAGGTCGGCGGGCTGGTGGGGTACAACGGCGGCACGATCAGCAGGAGCTTTGCCACGGGCAGCGTCAGCGGTGCGAGCGACTCATACGATATCGGCGGGCTGGTGGGGTACAACGACGGGTCGGTCAGCAACAGCTACGCCACGGGCAGCGTGGGCAGTGCGAGCAGAGTCTACGATAGCGGCGGGCTGATGGGGTACAACAGCAGTCATGGCTCGGTCAGCAACAGCTATGCGACGGGCAGCGTCAGCGATGCGAGCGGCTCATTCGAAATTGGCGGGCTGGTGGGGTACAGCGACGGGTCGGTCAGCAACAGCTATGCCACGGGCAGCGTCAGCGGTGCGGGCAGCTCATTCGAAATCGGCGGGCTGGTGGGGTACAACAGCAGTCATGGCTCGGTCATCAACAGCTATGCCACGGGCGGTGCGAGCGGCTATTCCAATATCGGCGGGCTGGTGGGGTCCAACTACGGATCGGTCAGCAACAGCTACGCCACGGGCAGCTTGGGCAGTGCGAGCGGCTTTGATATCGGCGGGCTGGTGGGGGAGTCCGGCAGTTCTGGCTCGGTCAGCAACAGCTTTTGGGACACGCAGACCACCGGACAGTCAAGCTCCTCGGGCGGCACGGGCCTGACCACGGCGCAAATGCAGAGCGCCTCGAGTTTCACGGGCTGGAGCATCTCTGCCACCGGCGGCAGCGGGGATGTGTGGCGTATCTATCAAGGCAATACCTATCCGTTGCTGACGAGTTTCTTGACCCCACTGACGGTGAGCGCCGCGGATGCCACGGTCACCTACAACGGCAGCGCGCAAAGCGGCGCCAGTATCGGCACCCCGATCAGCGGGGTCTTCGGATCCGCCGCCACCGGGACCAACGCGGGTTTCTACAACGGCTACTATTCGAACCAGCAAGGCTATGACATCACGGGCGGGAACTTGACCATCAACCCGGCCGCGTTGACGTTGAGCGGGACCCGTGTGTATGACGGCACCACGGTGGTGGCGGGGAGCGTGTTGACGGCGACGGGCGTTGCCGGACAAACGTTTTCGGTCACCGGCGTAGGCGATGCGAGCAACCTATCGAGCAAGGATGTGCAGACCGGCAGCAGCCTGTCGTCGTTGCTGGGTTTGGCGTTGGGCACGAGCAGCAATGGGGGGCTTGCGTCCAATTACACGGCGCTCAGCACCACGGGCAGTTCGATCAGCATCACGCCGCTCGCGTTGACGGGGGCCTCGATCGCATCGGCGAGTTCGGTGTATGGGTCGAGCGTGACGCCGGGCGCGGTGAGTTTCAGCAATGTGGTGGGGGGCGACCAGGTGAGCGCGACCGCGAGCATCGTGAGCCCGAGCTATAGCACGAGCCATAACCTCGCCGCGGGCAGCTACGCGCAGACCGCGACCACCTTGAGCGGTGCGGATGCGGGCGACTATACCTTCGCGGGATACACCACGCCGAGCAACAACTATACGGTTGGTAAATTGGCGCTGACGGGTGCGGCAATCGCAGCGGCGAACTCGACGTATGGCTCCGCGGTGGCGCCGGGCGCGGTGAGCTTTGGCAACGTGGTGGGCGGTGATCTGGTGAGCGCGACGGCGAGCATCGTGAGCCCGAGCTACAGCACGAGCCACAACCTCTCTGCGGGCAGCTACGCGCAGACGGCGACCACCCTGAGCGGTGCGGATGCGGGCGACTATACCTTCGCGGGATACACCACGCCGAGCAACAACTATACGGTTGATAAACTGGCGCTGACGGGTGCGGCAATCGCAGCGGCGAACTCGACGTATGGCTCGGCGGTGGCGCCGGGCACGGTGAGCTTTGGCAACGTGGTGGGCGGTGATCTGGTGAGCGCGACGGCGAGCATCGTGAGCCCGAGCTACAGCACGAGCCATAACCTCGCCGCGGGCAGCTATGCGCAGACGGCCACGACCCTGAGCGGTGCGGATGCGGGCGACTATTCCTTTGCGGGCTTCACCACGGTGAGCGATAACTATACGGTCGGCAAACTGGCGCTGACAGGGGCTTCGATCGCAGCGGTGAGTTCCACTTATGGCACACCGAAGGCCGCCGGCGCAGTCACATTCACGGGTGTCATCAAGGGCGATAAGGTCAGTTCCACCGCGAGCATCGTGGACCCGGTGGATAGTGGCAGCGGCAACCTAGATGCTGGCAGCTACGAACAAACTGCCGCGGGCCTCACAGGCGCCGATGCCGGCAACTACACCTTTGCGGGCGGCAGCTACACGACGCCGACGTCTAACTACACGGTCAGTCCGCTCGCGCTCACCGGCGCATCGATTGCAGCGGTGAGTTCCACCTATGGCACACCTAAGGCCGCGGGCGCCGTGACGCTTAACGGTGTCATCAAGGGCGATAAGGTCAGTTCCACCGCGAGCATCGTAAAGCCAGTGGATAGTGGCAGCGGCAATCTAGATGCTGGCAGCTATGCGCAGACGGCGAGCTTGAGCGGTGCCGATGCACGCGACTACACCTTTACGGGTGGGGTGAGCAGCTACACGACGCCGACGGCCAACTACACCGTCGGACGTCGCAACCTGCCGGTGACCGGAGTGGTCGCGACCAACAAGGTCTACAACGGCAGTGCCGTTGATCCGTTAGGGGGCAAGGCCGCGATTGCGCCGCTCACGGGGGACAAGGTCACGTTGAGCGGGTCGGGCGTGGGAGCCTTTGCGAGTCCGAACGTCGGCACGGCTCAAGCGGTAAGTGTGACCGGCTACAGCCTGAGCGGCGCGGATGCCGGCAACTACACGCTGTGGGAGCCGACCGGGCTCGCGGCCGCGATCACGCAACTGTCGAGTGTGACCTGGGTGGGCGGCGCGAGCGGGGTGTGGTCGAAGGCCTCGAACTGGGCGGGCGGAGCGATCCCCGACTACGGCAATGTCGCGAACGTGTCGATCCCGTCCGGAGCGACCGTGACCTATGACAGCGGCGTGCCGGGAAGCACGACGCTCGGCACCCTGGCGAGCAGCGGCACGCTGGTAGTGGCCGCCGGGAAGCTCTCGACCAGCGGCAACTTGAGCACGGCGGGTTACGAGCAAATTGGCGGCATACTCGACGTCGGCGGCAGCCTCACGATCCATTCGGTGAGCGGGGGCGTGACCTTAGGCAACATCAGCGCCGGATCGATGAGCGTGAGTTCTTTGGGCGGTGCCATCACGCAGGATGCCTGGACCGCGCTCGATGTGACTGGCGCAACCAACTTGAGCGCGTACAACGGTAAGAGCGGCAGCGGCGCCCAGTGGTACAACATCACGCTCTCGCAGACGGGCGATGTCTTCCGCGGCGCGGTGAGCGCCGATGGCTTGAACATCGCTCTGCTCGATAGCGGTGCGGGCGGTCTGATCCTCGGCAATACGCTGGCGACCGGCTCGCTGACCGACATCTCGCGCGGCGGTGCCATCACGCAGTTGGCCTCCACGACGATCGATGTCGTGGGCGCGAGCAACCTCACCGCGGATAACGGGTTGGGTGGCCAATGCGCGGTGGCTTACAACATCACGCTCGCGCAAACGGCGGACAGCTTTTGGGGCGCGGTCAGCAGCACAGGGCACAACATCGATCTGCTCGACGGCAGCTCGGGCGGCCTGATTCTCGGCAACACCAATGCGAGCGGCAGTTTGAGCGCGACCGCGCGCGCCGGTGCCCTCACGCAGGCGGCCTCGACGGCGATCGATGTTACCGGGACCACCAGCCTCGCCGCGGACAATGGAGTCAGCGGCAAAGGCGCGGTCGATTACGCGGTCACGCTGGCGCAGTCCGCCGACAAACTCCAAGGGGCCGTGACTGCGCAAGGCAGCACCATCACGCTCGATGACGCCGCGGCGTTGACGGCGATCCTCGATAGCACGGGCGCTGTGTCGCTCGACGCCGCTGGCGCGTTAGTCGTGGCAGGAACGGTGGGGACGTCTTTGACCACGGTCACGAGCGGCGGCGCGCACTCCACCACGACCTTCGATGCGACCGCCGTGGGCAGCAGCCTCAAAGTAACCAGCACCGGCGCGGTCACGACCGCGACGACGAGCACGGTCTTGACGGTCGATGGCGCGGGAACCAAGACCCCCAACTCTCATGTCAGCGTTAACGGCGTGACGGGCGCGGAAATTAAGTGACTTAGGGCTCAAGCTGGACTGGCATGCCCCGGATCGATCTACAGCATGGATTTGTGGAGGAAATGCTCAATTTAGCGACTTGACCGCCTGTCTGCCGCGCGCGCCTAATGAAATATACAGGTGACTGTTCAAAGCCCATGCCGCTCTGGCGACGAGCCTTGTCTAAAGTCCGAAGCTGGTTTCGAGTTTTCGAGTGGCTGCCGCTGATCGCGCAGGGTAACCCTTATTTGTGAACGATCAGCGTAAGCTCATGATCATAGCTCGTAACGGAAAGGCAAGGGCCGTGATTCAAGACGTGGAGTCCCATGAGGAAACTCAAGAGACATGGGCATTGCTAATAATTCTGGGCTTGGCAACCAGCAGGTCGCACAAGGTCGGGTGAAGCCGCTCGCGGAGGTCGCCAATAGAGGCCGTGCTCTGACGGGAACGTAGGATTAGTGTCATTTCAGGTCGTTTTCACCGAAGACGCCGAAAACGATCTGCAGCACATTGTCACTACGCGAAGCATGATTCGCCGAAGGCTGCGCAGCATGTCCTGACCCGAATCCTCGAGCTCGCTGACAGTCTGAGGGCAGGGCCAACGCGCGGCACGCCGCCAACCGAACTGAGGGATATGCAATCCTGCTCTCACGACGACTGCATGGCGGCTCATAAGACCCCACACATGATGCGGACGGCAGCGTCAGATCACGTTCAGTTCACGCAGCGGCGCGTTGCTCGAGAACCGCTCGTAGGATAGCGGCGACAGATCGAGCGTGCGATAGGCGCCGAAGATGATGTGTTCGGCGAGACCGCGGCCGACGCCCGGCGCGTGCTGCAGGCCGTGGCCGCTGAAGCCGCAGGCCAACAGCAGGTTTGCGATGCCGGGAGCCGGTCCCACGAAGGCGTTCTGGTCGAAGACGTTGTAGTCATAGTGACCGACCCATGCGGAGGTCTGGCGCACCGCCTCGAATGCCGGCACGCGCTGCGCGAGTATGGGCCAGGCGATGCTCTCGAACAGTCCGTGGTCGATCTCGAAATCGTCCGGCGGCACGCTCGGGTCCGGATCCGCCGGAATTCCGCACAAGAATCGATCGCCTTCGGGGCGCAGCCACAGGCCGGAAGGGTCTATCAGCAGCGGAAGTTGGGGCAATGCGTGTGGAGAGAATGCGTGTGGACAGGTGAATACGCACACGGTGCGCTTGCGGGCAAACACGGGCAGCTCGACGTCGACGAGCGCCGCCAGTTCTCGCGAGCGAGTGCCCGCCGCCAGTACGGCGTGGCGGCAGGCAACTCTGCCGCGTGCGTGCAGCAGGACGGCGGAGATGCTCGAGGCGGGCGACCGCTCGAATCCCACCACGCGATCGCGCAGATAGCGGACGCCGCCACGTTCGTTGGCGGCGCGCAGCCCAGCCAGCAGTGCGTATCCATCGAACCAGCCTTCGACGCCGACGGTGTCGGTGCCGGCGGCCAGATCCGAGGTATTGAGCCAGGGGTAGCGCTGCGCCAGCGCTGCGGGCTCATGTAGTTGAACCGGCACGCCCGCGGTTCGCTGGATCGCGTAGCGCGCCTCCAGTGCCGCAAGTCCCGCTGAGGTTGCAAGATAGAGATAGCTCGATTCGACCAGGCCGAGCGGCGGCAAGCCGCGGTCTCGCTCGGCATGTCGCAGGAAATGCATGCCGAACGCCGACAGGGCACTGTTGATGGGGGTCGAGAATTGCTGGCGGATGGAGCTGGCGGAGCGCGCACTGGCTGCCTGGCCGTAAGTCGGATCCGGCTCCACCACGGCGATCGTGCCGTGAAAATTCGCATCACCCTGCAGAAAGTACGCGCAAGCGGAACCGATCACGCCGCCGCCGATTATGACAATGTCGAATCCGCCGTCCATGACCCTCAATATAGCTACACTGATACTGGGATAGCGACACACCGCGACGAGTAGCGAGTAGCGAGCAGTGAGCCTGACGCGCCGACAGCTTAGCGACATCGATGCATTGTTGGACGAGATCCTGGAGCTACCCGAGCACCAGCGTCTCGCCTCCCTGCATGCCCGCAGCATCGAGGATCCCGAAGTCCTGTCTGAGGTCGACAGCTTGGTCAAGGCCGCGAACTCATGCGGTTCCTTCCTATCCGAGCCGGCGAGACCGTCCGCCGTGGAAGGGGTCCAAGACGCTCTGATCGGCGTGCGATTGACGGCGTGGCGCATCACGCGACTGCTCGGCCGGGGCGGCATGGGCGATGTATACGAGGCGGTGCGCGCCGACGGTAATTTCAAGCAGCGTGTCGCCATCAAGATGCTGCAGCGGGAAGCAGCGGCCCATTTGAAACGCTTCGAGGCGGAACGACAAATCCTCGCGAACCTGGAACATCCGGGGATTGCGCGGCTGTACGACGGCGGCGTCAGTGAGGATGGCCGCCCCTACATGGTGATGGAGTATGTCGAGGGCAATCCGATCACGGACTATTGCACGCTCATCAGCGCCAATCTGGAACAGCGGCTCGATCTTTTCAAGCAGGTCTGCACCGCCGTCGCCTACGCGCATCGCAGCCGCATCGTGCATCGGGACCTCAAGCCCTCGAACATACTGGTCACGGGCGACGGCACCGTGAAGCTGCTCGATTTTGGAATCGCCAAGCTGTTGGACGCGCAACTCGCGCGCCTGACCCAGGCGGCCGCAGCGCCCATGACGCCGCTATGCGCGGCGCCCGAACAACTGACGGGCCAACCGATCACGAGCGCCACCGACGTCTATGCCTTGGGGTTGCTGCTGTTCGAGCTGTTGACGGGTACGCATCCTTGGATGAATGCCGACACCCCGATGCTGCAGGCGATGCGTACAGTGCTGGATCGACCGGCACCCTTGGCCAGCCGCGCCGCCGAGGCCAACGAGCACCGACCCGTTCCGGCCCGCTCGATCCGCGGCGATTTGGATGCCGTGGTTGCCAAGGCACTGCGCAAGGAGCCGGAACAGCGCTACGCAACGGCAAACGCATTGGAATTGGATGTCAGCAGGGCGCTCAGGGGTTTGCCGGTGCGCGCACGCGAGGGGGCACGGCTGTACGCCGTCAGCCGCACGCTGCGGCGTCATCGCGTGGCAATCGCCGGCATCCTGGCCATTCTGGTGTGCGCCGTGGCGGGCGTGCAGGCAGCGCGCTGGCAGGCGCAGCACTCGCAGCACTCGCAGCATGCGCTGAAGGCGCCGGCGGGCCATTCGCTCGCGCTGGTGGGCTTCAAGGATCTGCAGCAACAAGACGGCGATGCCTGGGTGGCGGCGGCACTTACCGAGATGCTGGGAACGGAATTGAGCAGCGGCGAGAGCGTGCAGGTGGTCGAGGATGATCTGGTGCGCGACGCCGTCAAGGGCTTGAAGCGCAGCGGCGCCGGCGACTTGTCGCCCGATGCACTGGTTCGCCTCGGTGAACACTTGGGCGCCGATTACATTGTGAGCGGCAGCTATCTGCTCTCGCAGGGCACGGACAATCCCGTGCTGCGGGTCGATCTGGCGCTGCGCGATGCGCGCACCGGCCAGCGCGTGGCGGTATTCGGGCGGCAGGCGGCTCTGCAGGACCTCGGCATGCTGGTCAGGAATGCCGGCGCAGCGATTCGCGACAAGCTCGGCTTCAAGGCCGTGAGCGCCGAGTCGCTGACCGGAATTGCCAACGCGCAACCGCCATCGACGGATGTCGCGCGGCGACTTGGCGAAGCACACGACGATATGGAGCACTATCGGGCGTCGCGCGCCAAGGATGAACTGCTGCAGGCCATTGCCGAGTCGCCGGGATATGCACCTGCGTATCTGGAGTTGTCCGAGGCTTGGTCGGCGCTCGGCTACCGGCAAAAGGCTCTTGCCGCGGCCGAGCAGGCTCCATCCCGCGCGGATCCGCTGCCCGCGCCTCTGCGCTTGCAGGTCGACGCCGTGCTGCAAACTGCAAAGTATCAATGGAGCAAGGCCGCGGATGACTGGGGCGAACTGGTGCGGGAACGCCCGGCCGTGGTGAGCTACCGGTTGCACCACATCGATGCGCTCATCGCCGCCGGCACGATGCCCGCCGCGCAAGCGGCGCTGGTCCAGTTGCGCAGCAGCCGGTCGGGAGAGAACGATCCGCGGGTGGAGTTGGCCGCCACGCATGTATCTGTGGCGCTGCACGACTCGAAGTCCGCGGCCGTGCACGCGCAAAGGGCGTTGGAGCTCGCGCAGCTGCATGAGACTCCGGGCTTGATCGCCGACGCGCAATTGGAACTGGCGCGGGCGCAAAGCCATCTGGGACATTTTGCGCCCGCCGAGGCGGCAGCGAAGGCCGCGATCGAGGGATATCTTGCGCTTGGCAATCCGCACGGTGAAGCTGAGGCGCGCCGCGCTCTCGCTGCCGTGTTGGGCAACCAAAATCATGGACCGGCCGCGCGCGAGCAGGATCAGCTCGCGATGAACATCTTTCAGAGCATCGGCGACAGCGGCGGCGTGGCCAACGTTTACCGCGACCTGGCCGAATCGATGTGGACCGCGGGCGATAGGGACGGTGCGCAGACTGCGGCCCGCATGGGGCTCAACATCAGCCGGGAGATCGGCGATTTGTTTCTGCAGAAATGGATGCTGCAGGCCTTGGCAACCATCGCCTCCGACGAATCGGCCAGCGATGAGGTGATGCGCGATTACCGCGAAGTGATAGGACTCGCCGAGCGCAGCGGCGATGCGGGCGGACATGTCTGGGCCTTGGCCACGTACGCGGACTCGGCGCGGATGCGCGGCGAGATGCGCGAAGCGCACAGCGCCTGCGAGCAGGCGATCGCGGAGGCGGCGCCATTGACCGATCCGCAGTTCGCCATTTACAGCGTCTTTACGTGCGCCTTGGTCAAGATCGATGCGGGTCAGCCGGCGCAGGCCGCGGCCATGCTGCGCGAGGTGGAAAGCCGCAGCAAGGCTGCCGGCAATCAACTGTATCTGGCCGATGCCCAAATGAGCCTGGCGCAGATCGAGCTCGAGTCACGCGACTATGCGCACGCACTCGACGGACTGGACAACGCCATCAAGGCCTTTGCCGCCGGCGAGGAGAAGACCGGCGAGGCCGATGCGGAGGCTTTGCGGGCCTTGTGTGCGCAGGAGTTGGGCGATATCGCGGGTCGAAATCGATCCATAGAACGGGCGCGCGCCCTGCGCGCCGCCATAACCTCCCGCCAGGAGGTTTACATGGTGGATATCGCCTCGGCACAGATTGGATTTGCGACGGATGCGCATAGCGACGCCATCGCGCGCTTGAACGCGCTGGCAACCGACGCGGCGGGCCGTCACTGGCTGGTATGGGCGCTCGAGGCGAAACTCGCTGCCTGGCAGCTGGCGGAAACTTCCGGCGAACAGGCAATCGCGGCAAAGCTGCGGGTGGAACTGCAGCAGACCGCGCGTGAGCACGGCATGGGACGGATTTTGACCCGAATTCAGCAGCTGTCGAAAAAACTCTGACAGCGGGCCGCGGCCGAACCCGTGCATCGCGCTACAAACGCCATTCAAAGATGCGAGCGAAACCACTACAGTGAGCCATGCCCACTGAAACAGTCGCGCCCGCGCCGAGCGTCCCCGTGCTGAAGGTCGAGGATCTGCACGTCGCGCTCGACTCCGATAATCGCCACCTGCACGCCGTGCGCGGCCTGCACTTTCAGATCGGGCGCGGCGAAACGCTTGCGCTCGTGGGGGAGTCCGGCTCGGGCAAGTCGGTCACGGCGCTGTCGATCCTGCGGTTGTTGCCGCGTACCACCGCTTGGACGGTGACGGGCCGTATCGCTTTCCTGGGTGAAGACCTGTTACCGCTGCCTGAGGCTCGCATGCGAGCCAGACGCGGTACCGGCCTCGGCATGATTTTCCAGGAGCTCATGACGAGCCTCAATCCGGTGATCGCGGTGGGCGAACAGATCGGCGAACGGTTGCGCGCGCATGGCGGCATGAGCCGCCGCCATGCGGCAGAGCGTGCGGTCGAGATGCTCGAGCGGGTGCGCATACCTGAGCCTCGGCGCCGCGCCGCCGACTATCCGCATCAGATGTCCGGCGGCATGCGCCAACGGGTCATGATCGCCATGGCGCTCGCCTGCGGTCCGCAGCTGCTCATCGCGGATGAGCCGACCACGGCGCTCGATGTCACGATTCAGGCGCAAATCCTCGATCTGATGCGAGATTTGCAAGCGGAGTTCGGTATGGCGATCCTGTTCATCACTCACGATCTGGGCGTCGTCGCGGAAATGGCCGACCGGGTGGTCGTCATGTACGCCGGCGAGGCAGTCGAGCAGGGAGACGTGCGCGAGATCTTCTCGAAGCCGCGCATGCCCTACACCCGCGCGTTGCTCGGCGCCATTCCTCGTGTCGGCAATGAGCTAGTCTCAGCAGGGAGTCTTTCTGAGTAAGTTGCGCGAGCCGCGCGAGCCGCGAGGGCCTGGCGGCTGCCGGCCGCAGGACAGCCCATGAATCAGGGCGCCGGCGACAATTTGCTCGAAGTCACGGACTTGCGCACGCATTTCTCCGTCAAGCGCGGTGCGTGGTCGCGACGGCGCACGCTCAAGGCCGTCGACGGCGTGTCGTTCGCCATGCGTGCCGGCGAGGTGGTCGCGCTGGTGGGCGAGTCCGGCTCGGGCAAGAGCAGCCTGGGCCGTTCGATCCTGCGGCTGATCGAGCCGACCTCGGGCAGCGTGCGTTTCGACGGGCAAGAGCTCACGGAGTTGTCGGCGCGCGAGATGCGGCAACGGCGCAAGGACATGCAGATCATTTTTCAAGACCCCTATGCCAGCCTGAATCCTCGTATGACGGTGGCCGCCATCTTAGGTCAGGCGCTCGACATTCATCGTCTGGCCGCAGGCGCGGCGCGAGAGCCGCGCATCGTGCAACTGCTGCACCAAGTCGGCCTGTCGGCAGAGCATCTGCAACGCTATCCGCACGAATTCTCGGGCGGCCAGCGACAACGCATCGGCATCGCGCGTGCGTTGAGCGTGATGCCGCGCTTGATCGTCGCCGATGAGCCGGTCTCGGCGCTCGACGTGTCGATCCAAGCGCAGGTGATCGAGCTGCTCCAGGCCTTGCGTCGCGAGCTTGGATTGACGCTGCTGCTCATCACCCACGATCTTGGCGTGGTCGAGAGTCTGGCCGATCGCGTGGTGGTCATGTATCTAGGCCGCTTGATGGAAATCGCGCCGCGGCGCGAGCTGTTCCGCAATCCGCGCCACCCCTATACCCGAGCGCTGCTGTCCGCCATTCCGGTCGCGAATCCCGACGCGCGCCGGCGGCGGGTGCTGTTGAAGGGCGATATGCCGAGCGCTCTCGATCCGCCGTCGGGGTGCGTATTTCGGACGCGATGTCCCGAAGCCCGCGGCGAATGCGCCAATGTGGTGCCGCCGCTCGAACAGGTAGCCCCGCTGCACTTCAAAGCGTGCATCCGCTCGTGAGGGCGGCGCACCTGACCGCGCTCGCCGGGGCGCCCGCCGGGGCGCTCGCAGCTGCACGAGTCGCCATCCGAGTCGCCGCTGCGACGCTCGCCGTTGCTGCACTCGCTGCCGCCGCGCCGACTGCTGGCGCTCCCGCTGTTGCTGCTGCGGCGCCGGCTGCCGCCGCGCCGGCGTTGGCCGCCACCCCGTCTTCTGCCGCCGCGCCGGCCGCGCCCGGCTTGCGGATCGGGCTCTCGGTCGATGCCGACACCTTGGATCCGGCCGACATCGATTCGCAAGAGTCGATGAGCATTGCCCATCTGCTGTGGGGGACGCTGTACAAGATTTCCTCGGACGGTGAACTTGAACCGTACTTCGCGACCGGGTACCACATGTCCGATGACGGCCGTGCCCTAACCTTTGCACTGCGCCCGGACCTCAAGTGCG
>Ga0116231_10012174_pt1 | contig 12793 bp, 6 predicted proteins | sample S1TSphgellanicum_2_FD_89695 | JGI IMG/M metagenome (GOLD analysis project Ga0116231, IMG submission 89695) | Host-associated microbial communities from peat moss isolated from Minnesota, USA - S1T2_Fd - Sphagnum magellanicum MG | ecosystem: Host-associated > Plants > Peat moss > Unclassified... | reverse complement strand
TTTTTGTTTAGTTTGTTTCTAAATTTGTAAGGCACACCTTGAGACATTTTTTCTCCTCCTCAATTGCCTTTCATGTTTGTGTTTATCCTTTTTTTAAACTTGTATATTATTAAGTATAAAAACTTTTATTCTAGTTTGTCTTGTTGCAACTTGAAGGTGGTTTTTTTTTTGGGGGGGGGGAGGTGCTATTTGAAACTTGAAAAATAATATTTTTTTGAATGTGTGGGTTTAGGGTTTAGGGTTATTTGTGGGTATATGTTTGGCAATGCCGTGTTGTTTCCATTTTTATTCACACAGTTTTTGTTTGGATGCTATTGTGATTTTTATTTTTAAAAATTGTAATTTTGGTCATCCATATTGGAAGGTAGTTCATTTCATGGCCCTCAACATTAATCTACAATTGAAAGGTTATTTTGATGATATTTAATTTCTTAATAGAACAAAAGCCCATACAATATATTAATACATTACTTACAGATGCATAATAAAACTATTAAATTTCCAATTTAAGCTTTTCCACATTTTGAACACATTTGAAAAATGGAGTTAGTAACTAAAATTTAAAAGAATAACCAATTGTAAAAGATAACAAAATATTTGATAAGATATATAATTTTTCTCCCCTTTATTTGAATAGAAAATCAAATCTAGAACCTGTAAGAAAAGTCAATAATAGAAGCAATTGCACTCAATAAAAAACACATGGAAAAAAATCATGTCACTTACTTTTGGAACATCTTCTATGTCCACTGCAAGAGAGACCAAGTCTTGGAAGGTTTTTGTGGGGTTTGTTCTACCCTCTACAGGGATTTCAAATCCTGGGATGACCTACAGAGATAGAGTGATGGGTCACTGCTTGTGGATGGATGGATGGACTGGATGGATGACAGGATGGATGGATGGAAAGTTTAACGAAAAACGACCACGACGTCCTTTACTATATGTAATGGGTGAACCACTCAAACCTATTAGCTACATATGTCGATTTTAAGGGAAAAAAGCTAAAAATCTGCCCAAATCCACCAAAAATCTTGACAATTTCATAACTTTCTTCCTCAAAATGTTATAATTTATTTTTTTTAATTTCAAAAAATGCCCTTGACCTTGATGCTTGGGATTTTTTTATATAGTAAAATGACAGAGTATTCCTTTATTCTAAAATCCCAACAGTGCAAAATTTTGCACCCAACAAAAATTGCTGTGCCCAATCTCTTAAAAAAGGAAGATAATTCCAGATATTATCGCCATAATTTTACTTTTTAAAAACCCTGGCTACCAATACAAAGAGAAAAAAAGAGAGTAGGTTATTTATATTTAAAATCGCCTAAAAGGGACAACACATGGTTTTTTGTTCTTTTTTTAAAGGCAAATGTGTTGCCGCATTTATGTCCACTGGCTAAACTTTTAAGAGTTCCTTGAAATAATATTGTCAACTTGGCAAAATCCATCTGAATCTGGCTAGGGGTGCTCGCCACCCTGGGCCATTGGGAAATTGAAAACAAAACATTGAGCCATACCACTTGGCACTATCACCAAGTATTATTGTTTACACATTGAATATGAAACAAAAACACCCAAAAAGCAGAGCAATGAACAAAGCTGGTGCCTTACTTAAAGGGGACATTGAAGATTTTAAGGCATGGCATAATGCTAAAACTTTTAGGTAGGAGAATTAGGGAACATTACATATGCATGTGAAACAATGAGAACCCATGGATGTATTCCAATTCAAGGTGCCTTCAAACCCCAAATGTGGGGGTCCAAGATGCCATCCACCATCAGTTGGGCTTTCATCTCAAATCTTACATAGGTCTGAAGTCTTTTCCCTCTTGACATAGCCAATAAAGTACCTTGCCATGTGGCTTCCACCACTTGTGAATGATGAGCCACATAGGTTCAATAATGCACTTGGGAAAAAAAATTCATTGTTGACTTTGCAATAGAGGATTAGGTACCAACTAGCAACTACCATTTGTGAAGCCCTGTAGGGCCATGTATAGGAATTTTTTTTAATAGCAAACTTTATGGCCTCCACGCATAGACATAAGTCCATTTTCACACAAGGGCATGGGTAATGAGTATGAAAAGGGTAATGCCCATTGGACATGAACACAAACATGTGCATAAAAGAGTTTAGTCATAATTCACATCATTTTCAACCGAAAAAAAAACATGTTTAAAATAAAGATCTATGTGATTATACTCATGCATGTGCATAAAAGAGCATAGTAATAATTAACATTGTTTCCCATATTTAAAAAATATGTTTAAGTCGTAGATGTGTGTGAGTGTGACAATGTCACACACAACTTACAAAAAATATTTTAATTTCTAAAAAAAAAATTTCTACATATTCTAATCCTATTTCAATAATCAACTTCTAACTGTCAAAGTGGTAGGCTTAATAATTGCAAAATTGGAACCTCTAGGTGATGAAACAAATCTAACAACTTAGAGTCATTGATGCCAGAAAAAATGTTGATGGCATAGTCAATCAATTGCTTTGAGCTATAACCTTAGCAAATGAAACACATGCAAATTGGTGGTGGGTATAGACTACATTCTCAAACTCTTCAAGAGTACACATAAGAAAACAAAAACACTCCAAACAATCACATATTGAAGATTTTTCAAACAATTGATGTTATATTGAATTTCACTAAACACAATTACATCAAGAGAATGGAATATTTTGCAACCTTATTAACTTTGCAACAAACATCAAACCCCACATTCAATTTCATTCAAACAATTATATTCAACTTGACATGAACCTGCATTCAACATAACTCAAGTAGTTGCATTCAACTTCACACAAACATGCATCCAACTTTCACATTTCACACAAACTTATTATTAGTTTTAACTAAACCCTTCATATACTTTGAATCTTGTCTATTTACAAAATGAAAACCACAATAGAACACCACACACCAAGTAAATCCTCATTGTTTACGAAATGAAAACCTTAATAAAAAAAACCACACACCAAGTAAATCCTAATTATTTACAAAATGGAAAACCTAATAAAAAATCACACAATAAGTAAATCTTAATTGTTTTCAAAATGGAAATGCTAACAAAAAACCACACACCAAGTGAATTTTGATTGTCTAAAAATGAAAAATCCAACAACAGCCCACACACCTTAAATCTTGATTGATGCAAAATGGAAACCCCAATAGAAAGCCATAGACCTCACAAGCAACATTGATATTTGACACCACACGTACATATACACTTTGACCTATTGTGAAACTTTACAAAATTTCAAGGTGATTCATGTTTTTTAAAAAAAATTGCCTTTTAAGGTTAAGGTACCTACAACCAACATATCACAAAACACAACACACAATTGAAGCATTATGCCCATTAGGGCTGGTTATGTTATCTGCAACCAACAAATCACAAAAACACATAACCAAAAAACAAATGCAATGAAATACCTCCCTTGTTGTTCTTCACAAGATTATTTACATTTGCAATTATTTTGGAATCTACACCATTCATTACCACAAGATGTTAATCTTCTTCAAATAAATTGAAATTTGCAATGACTTTCATTTTCTAAACCCATTTTATCTTTAATATCAAAGCAATATTCTTCAATATATCTAAGCCCATTTGTGAACCCAAATTTAGGATCATCGAGCCAATTCTTCATAATTAGAACCAACTTGTTCAAATTTTCAATCCCAAACCAACATCTCAAACCTATGATAAACCTCACCATATTGAAAATCCTTTCAATTTAAACTTGTGAACCAACAATGCCCATGACTTGACAAACAAAATATGATAGATTAATAAATTATCATTCATGGTCTATTCACCAAATCAAAGGACTAAATGGATTAGCATGCATTACAATCCTTTTGGAAAAAAAACAATTTAGTTTTGAAAAGACCTAATCAAACTTCTTTAAGAAAAGCCAATGACCCAAATACATCCAATTCCATCACAATAGATTAGTAGGTTCAATAGTGACAAAATTTGATGTTAAGGCTTTATAAATAGTTAATAACATTGGCAAAAAATGATTGCAATCATATTTTGCAACAATTTGCACAGCCAATTCATGGCCCACATAATCTTAAATGAGCTACAAGTTTATTAAATATGGGTCAAGCATAAAAACCAACATATTGTGACCAACACGTCTTTGAAGTGATGATGCAAAGGCCAAGAATGGCTTCAACACACCAATAACTTCATCTCACATGTTATGCCCAAGATATGAATTAATTCAAAATTAAAATCTTTGACCTAGAAACATCAATAAAAATTAGACCTAAAAAATCAAAATCCCATTGATTTGCAATGTTAAAAAATGTATTTTAAACAAAAAAAAAACCCCCAAATTTAGCCTTAAATAACCCACATACTTACATTACCCCATTCATAGTATAATTCATACTACCCATAAAAAATACACGTGATTATGGTAGCAAATATTAAATCAAGCAATAGTCAATACCTTCGAAATTGGTTCAAAACACACCAAGTGAACATTGGAATTAGGGTTTTTAACATTTTTTACACCATAGTCCATGTTTGAGGAATAAGAATTTTGTTGACCTTGTGTTGTAAGGCATGGATATTGTGTTGAGAATCATGATAGAGTATAATAGCTTCTAAAGGTTTTGCCCCCTATCAATTAAGTGAGATGATTCATCTTAATTTGGTTGTAAAAATATTCACATTCATCTTTTGACATTTTATTTTCTTTGCCACCTCCAAAAAATGTGCACCCAACTCAATTGTCTTTGTCACCAACCTATGGTAAGAAAACTAAATATGAAAATATTTTCTCCAAAATTGATTATGGCATTCGTCATATGTAAAAATTCATGTAATTTTTTCAAAATGTGACAATGTGATTGTAAACATTCAAATACACATGTCATGATGAGTCTTCTTTTTTTGTTTGAAATTTTGCATAAATGTGAAAAGTAAATATCAAAAGAGAATATTTGATCACATTTTTTTTGGACCAAAAAAAACCATTAGATTTGTGAAAAATTAAAAATCATGTTACACCATTTCCCTATTGGTTTTGGTTTGGTAACAAAATTTTAAATGTTTAAATAGGTTCCTAGAATATGGATCTCATCATTTAATGTGAGATCCCTAAGTGTTCCTCACAACTTATGTAATATAAAAAAATGAACTAGTTGGTTCCTTTTGGGAACTGGAGTGGAAGTAAGCCTAGTGTCTAATATTATGAAGGGTATTAGTATTTTTTTCCTTTTCAATTGTTAGGTTTTTTAAAAACAAATAAATAAATTGGATGTGCAATGAATGCATGGTCATAGCCAAGAAAGAACAAACACAATCTTTACTGCCAATGTAACTAGGGATTACCAATGTACTTATAATAGCAAGACAAAATGAACAATTGTTAAATTACTTTTACTGTCGATGTAATTAAGGACTCTCCATATAATTATGGTAGAATAGTTCAAGTGCTATGAAAGGAAAGCACCAAGAAAAAAAAAAACCTTTACTTTGAAGATGCTTGAAATGATGTCACGTGATACTTTAAAATTTTATATTGCTATTTGAACCCTTAAGCCTACCTCCACTAAAAAAAAAGATCATGAATTTTTTTCTTTTACAACAACATGATGTATGTCAAAATAGATTAAATTTTTTTTTGTCCCCTAGCTATGACCAATTTTCGATAAATATCAATTGTTGATATTAAATTGATGGTAGGGCCATTGTGTATAACACACCTTGTTATACAAGGCAATTGTTTGCCTTGAATGTTAAAACACAAACACAAATAGTGATGAGAATGCAATAACACTATACATTGAACAAAAGGATTGAGGGTGTACTTGAGGTGAGCTAAGGTGATTGGTTGTATGCAACATTATGAAACCAGTGTTCCTTGTCATTGTGTGATCCTTGCTTTTGCTTTCTCAAGCTGATGCATTCAAGACACTCAACAACTCTAAACAAAATCTACAAGGCATCCTTTTGATATGTTTTCCAAAACCCTAAACAATTAAAAATTCCTAACGTCAAACCCCCCTGCCATGCATAGCTTTGCAATGTCAGATGCCCCACATCTGACAAGCTTTGTAAAAGACAAGACAGCCCAAGTAAGGGCACAGTTTGTGTATGGGAGAAAAGAAGCCCATCTAAGCTAAAAACTCACCAAAGTCACCAGAATTTGAGGGAAAAATCTGAAATCTCCATGTTTAGACAAATAGGTTCCAGTTGGTCGCCAAAATATAGCAAGACTTTTAAAAAAAATTCTACGTTGCCCTGTGACCTGTAGCCAAAATTGGCTGATTCCTCTTGTGGTTGGTTTTTCACCAGTATGACCAGGGTTTTTTTTTTCTTTGGGCGAAATTTTGCCAAATTTTGACCTGAAAAATATGATTTTGACCTTTACAAAGGATTTTTTTCCATGCCAAAACTGGCCCAAATTTGCCAGATTTCAAAAAAGAAATGATGAAATCGCCAGATTTTGATGATAAGTTCCAGTAGGTAGCCAAAAATATAAAAGGATTCTGGTTTTTTTCTACTTTCATATCTAGTATCTAGCCAAATCTGGCTATATCATCTTACGGATGAGCACAACTTCAGCTACATCACAAAATTGAAGAAAAAAGGGGTGTGTCACACTGTGGCGTTGCCATTTACATTAAAAAGTATCTTAAGGCCAAAGAAGAATTATGGAAACTCAAATACTTCACCATGCAAAAAGTATAATCTTCAAAAAAATCCTCTCAAAGAAACCAAAATCCTTCTACATATTATAACTCTATAACTAATCTCAAGTTTCAAAACAAGCCAAAATACCATCTTTCAAAAATTCTCCTATATAAATAGACCAATTACCTAGGGGCCAAAATCCCTTAAGCCACTATATAATGAATCTAAACACAATATCCTTCCTTGCCTTGGTAGGCAAGGCCAAAAAAACCCCGGTTGCAATCTGAGGTATTTGTACAACAGGATGTGGAATGGAGCACATTGTGGATTCAGGCTCGGTTCACTCTGGCCATTCATTGAATCCCCCTCCCTGGTGTGGTAAAAAGCCTGGCATCAAATCCGAATGCTAGAGATTGGATTCCCTTTGGATAGTAGTATTCTTTAGTGGAGATAGGCCTGAGGGCTCAAAACGTAATCTGAAATTTCAGAGCGTCACCTGGCCACAAGTACCTTCACAATAATTTTTTTACTTCAACTGCATTTCTCAATCATGGACCACTCCTAGTTGAAACTTATTAAGAAGCCAACACAGTTTCTTTTTTGTTTTGTGTCCTACCTTTTTTGAGACGTGTTTTCTTCATGTTTATAAAAGGGGTTATAATTTGTGGTATTCTTATCACCCACATGGAACTCATGGGATGATGATATCACACTAATTTTAGATCTTTTGAATGGAACTATTGTCAGGTTTATTTATCACTCACATTGAACTCATGGGAGGACACTAGACACTCATAACTTCCACATGTGCAATCTCACCAACCATCACAGTACATACATACCTTGGCAGCTTTTGCCATAAAGTATACATTGCTTTATTTTATTTTTGGCACAAATCACAAAGTAACATTATATTTCTAAATGTCAAAAATTTCCAAAAAATACTCTTTTCCAAGAGTAATTTTGTGCCAAGGAAAAACAAAGAATCTTTTAGAATATTAGGATAATAATAACAACAACGGTTTCGACCACCCACCTTCCTAGGATCATAAGATCCTTAGTAAGACTCCATTTTGACTGGACTTTGAGAATTCATTTTTTTCTTTGAGAAAAGGGGTGTGAAATTTTTGATGCCTTCCATTGGCCGAATGTGGAATCTCCAATGAGAAAAGTTGTGTTGTCTGGCTCTCCTCAGTACTAACTCCCAACCCTTCTTGGAAAAGTTGTGGGCATGTCTTGTAAACAAGGGTTTTTGTACCCAATTTCGGAAGACAATGCAAAAGTGGGAAATGTTTGCCTTTGAACTGTGTGTGAACCACCTATGAACCCCCCCTAATTGAACCCAATACAAACCACCTTTGAACTGGTGTTGGGCAGTTCTTGATGATTTTGAAGAACCTCCTATTGCAGCTCTAACAAATAAATTAGAATTGATTCTGTTTTGGTTCTAGTTTTCGTTCCGGGTTTGATAAAATTAATTCTGGTTTGGGTTCTAATTCTAGTTCTCAAAATCAAACTTGGTTCCAGGTAACCTAAACCAGGACCAGTAATTAACCCCAGTTAACTGACATCATGAGAACTGGTTTATTTTTTCATATAAATATTGATACCCTGACCCAGTGTATAATTTTTTTAAAAAATTAAAAAGTGAGAATTGAAACTTTTGTAATCTATTTTGAGAAAACCTAATTTGGTAGGTATCAAAAAATATGCTACCTGCCCAACACTGGTTCTAACATGTAAAACCAACGTACTTGCCCAGAACTGCTTTGCCCAGAACTGCTTTGAACCACCTATGAACAAGCATGGTTTTGTTGTTGCCCTATCCCAAAAGGGGTTGAGAGTTAATTTGCAAGGCTAAGCTTTGAATGATCTATACTTATGTGATTTTTTATTGTCACTTCTTGGGAACCATAATGTTGTTTTCACAAAAAGGTTTTGTATGTATTGAATGCCAAAACAATTCTCAATTTGCAAAACACGTCTCGATATCGATGATAACTTATAATTTGCACACATCCAAGAACACCACAGAAAAATTACAATGACTCCAAAAGCCCAAATTCATTTATCAATGATAAGAATCAATATCTACAATTATCATACTTCCCAAGGTCAGTTTGGCACCATTTTGCTAGATAATCTAGCAAAAATTGGTGGCAAGCTGTGACCAAGTTTAGAAAGAGGCTTGTTCTTTTGTAGGGTGAAAACACCTTTTGACTACCCAAACCATGAGTAGCATAGGAGTTGGGCCATGTAAGAGAAATTAAGCACACAAGTTACAATGTACATAGTATTGTTGTTTTTGTATATAAGTAGCAACTTGGGTATATAATATTGGTATGTGTACTATGAATCTTGAAAGGTCATTTTGTTAAAGACTGGGTGGAAAATAGCCATGGACAAAAAAGGGGAAAGAGGAAACATGTATCGAACTTGCATGGTTGATGGATTTGTGCATGAGATATTTTAATTAATATTATTTATTTTAAATTAAATTATTTCCATACATATAATATGCATAGATATTATTTTTTATCAATATAGTGTTTTGAGAGGCAGAAGGACTCTCTAATAACTTAGTATTGCTACAATGTTATGGATGTCCATGTCTTCTCTGAACATTCGAATAAAATATGTTCAACAAACAATTGATGAACTAGTTTTAAACCATTTAGCTTCACAAGAAAAAGAGGGATTGAAGAAATTATGTTCAACAACCAATTGATGAACTAATTTTAAACCATTTAGCTCCACAAGAAAAGGAGGAATTTGTTAATGCAAATAGTGTTGCAAACAAAATATGATAAAACACAAGTAGTTGTGTACCAATTGCTATGTATCTGGACAAAATGCTCAATGTTTTATGACCATGTCCTTGTATACTTTTAGACATCCCAAAACAAAAAAAATTCAAACAAGCACATCACTGTGAACATGTGACTTGAGGCACATGTCCAAATTACTAACATCAAATGGATCTATAATACATTTTACTTTTCAAGATTCTGGTTTCAAAGCTTTGATAAAATTTTCCTAATTCTAGAAAAATTAGTCGAATTCACACTTTTTAAGAATTTCCAAATTTTTTGAATGTTTTCTAGCACCAAGTTACGAAAATTATCCCCCCCAAAAAAAAAACTCTGCCCATGTACAGCATAAGTGACAATCCGAAATCAGGCAATCCTTCCTTTCCTTCCTTCTGATAAGCAAATGGATTTTAGGGCAATTCCCCCCAAAATCCTTGATCTTACAGGTTATGGTTATTTCCTATAGGAGGTGATTTAGTTGCCATAATCGAATGATTTTATCATTTTTGTGGTGCTTTAGGTTTCTTTGACACCTCCATTTAATTCTATTTTCATGAATTCGGCAAGATCCACCTAATGTTTTCTAAAATTTTCCCTGTTTTTCTTTGCCCCCAATTCCTGGATATTCCTTTTTTTAATATTAAATTCCTTTGAATTGAGAAAAATAAGGTGCTACCCAAAAAGAAACTGTATGGAAAAACAGCTTAACAAATTATTGTTTACAGGTTCCAAACATTTGAAAGTGTACCCAACCAGTGTGCATTTTGAGAAGTTTAAAAAAAAACTATACACCTTTGTAGTGTACATTACCTAAGGTGTAAAAGAAGACCTAGCATTTTTTTCAGACCTTTCTTTGAACTCTTTGTTTTTTTGGAACATGACACCAGACTCGATCAACAAGTTGTTAACGGTATCCCCAAGTCAAGCATTATGGCAAAGGACACAAGAGAACTTTCACTTGCTTGCCAGTGGGTTCACCTAGACACATTTATGTTGAGCCATCATCTCATGGCCCATTTGCACACCTTCGATTTCAGAATCACCTGTAGGTGATTAGTGACTACCCAGATGATGAAACCTTGCCAACTGTAAATTAACCAAAGCACCCAACCAAGGGAAAAACAAGGAACAAAATGGAAGGACCCACATTGAAGAAGACAAATGAACCGCCCAAGAGGGCAAACCAAAAGGGGAACATCAAGTTTCTGAACCCGCTCTAGTCACAAGAAGCATATCACATAATGAAAGGGGAAGACCTCCGGAAAGGAGGCCTAGCCTACACAAACCCTCACCTACTGCAAACAACACATCTCAAAATAGAGACTGTCAGCGCACACACTATAACGTCACTGATACCATCTGCTTACAAAACGGGCGTGCAAAGCTTAAAGAGGAGGGCCTCCTCTTCAAGTCATTCTGCAAATCAAATATGGGCGACATTGAAATTTTTATGAAAAAAATGTGTTTTTTGGGTGTGTTTATGTGTGTGTGTTTTTTTTTGTCAAAAATGCTTGTTCCTCCTCATCATTTGGGTGTTCCAAATATATTTATTAACGAAGGTTGTTTGTTTGTTGTGTTAAGATTCCCAAATGAGAGAGTGCCCGTGGTTGCCCACTTGATCAACCATTCAAAAGTCAATGCATAGAGGTGCACTGAGGTGATTTCACAATGTTTAGACCATCAATGCAGGAGTTATTGATCACATTGAGCAATAATATTGCCATTAAAAATACACTAAAATCAAAACTAAATTTTTAAAGGAATTGAGGCAAGCTTTTGGTATTGTTGGAAAGCCTTTAATGAGTAGGATTTTTACAAAACTGATTTCATAATTTTGTAGAACTAAGAAGGTGCAACAGATTTTAATTTTGAGTAATGGGGTGCACTGGTAATTCAACTATATTACTAGAAAAACTGGTTTTTGAACTTGGAAGGAGAAATTAGTTGGGTAATGAGTTCAATATTTATAAACACACCGCAGTTTCTGGAAACGTACAAAGGAAGAAGGGTAAAAAAAAAGAAGGGGAAGAATTTAAAGGATGTCAGGTTAGCACCAACTAGACGTCAAAATCTTTCCATGTCAACAACTGATGATCACCTGTAATAGGTCGGTAGTGGCGATGGGGGGTTTGTTTCGAAGGGTCAAAAGTCAGAAAGTAGCTAGACCTACTGTTATCACCCAACTTAAGATAGAGGTTGCTTGCACCCTTTACAATAGAGCTGAAAAAGTGACTAGGACCAAAAGAAAAGGAAAGGAACCTTAGACCTTTTGAAACTCCAAATGGTCTTAGCACAACCGTATAAGAACACATTGACCTATTTGTGTAGACATCCAAATATATGGACAATCGCAGAACATGCAATTTGTCTGGCAAGGAGAAGAAGTATCCACTAGGCCAGGGGGTGGCTTTTGTTACAGATCATTCATTCACTCACTCACTCATCCAACAACTTGCTACTAAGATATTTTCACCACACAAAATAGCAACAAATAATCTGGGGCAGAAATAATTAATATACATGGCCCTGAATGGATGCCTGAACGAACCTTGCAGATATTTTACTCCTTTACTACAAAACGAGTAGCTTGTTCTGCACACCTTTGACTGCAGAAGCACCTGCAGGGTGATTGTGCAGAAAATTCTGCCCCAAAAAAAAAAAAAAAAAAAACAATAACAACAATAACAACAACAACAACAAAACGGGCAGCTCAACTTTAATATAACTTTAATATCTCCTTTATAGGAGGAGGAGCATTTTGGCAGAATCATCTTCTTTTGGATATGATCGCCGATTTGGTTTGGTTGGTTGGCTACATCACAAAGTTGGAAAAAGCAACACTGGGACTTCGAATCATATGGCACAATTTTACCCAGTCAGCAAACTCAGATGTCCATCCAAAAATAAACTGGAGTCCAATTCAGACTCAGCAGTGTATTTCAAACTTGATTGCCTCTGCCCATCATTTTAGTCCTCAAACTTTTTGGTCCCACAGTTTGAGGAATGTTCACCAGGTGTCTGTGTTACTTACTGTGAATTTCAGAGTTCCTTTTTTTGGGAACTTCATGGAAACATTTTTTTTTAATAAATGTAACTCTGCCCAAGCATTTTCAATTAACTCTTACAGGTTTGAAGTTTGAACCAGTGTTAGGTGGTTCATGTTTTGTTTTCATAAGAACTCATGTTTCTGGGTTTTTTTTTTTTTTTTTTTTTTTTTTAAAAATTAAAAACCTTTTTTTTTCCATTTTTTTTTAAAATTTCCAAAAAATCAAAACCTCCCATTGGTTGTTTGGGGTTGGTTTTTTAATTTTTTC
>Ga0116231_10012172_pt1 | contig 12795 bp, 5 predicted proteins | sample S1TSphgellanicum_2_FD_89695 | JGI IMG/M metagenome (GOLD analysis project Ga0116231, IMG submission 89695) | Host-associated microbial communities from peat moss isolated from Minnesota, USA - S1T2_Fd - Sphagnum magellanicum MG | ecosystem: Host-associated > Plants > Peat moss > Unclassified... | reverse complement strand
TCTAAGTTCCTAATGGGTTCCCAAAATGTTCCCCAAGTTCACAATGTGTTCCCCAACATGTTCTCCATATAAACACCTCACTTCTAGCCCATGTGTTTTGGCAAATGTTGTTATCCTTTCACCTATATAGGTGGGCCCAAGGGTAGGAACTATATAAATCAAAATATAACCTTCTATTTTGAGGAGCCTCCATAGTTTCATTTTTTCAGGAATAATGGGCTAATTTTCTTGCACATAACAGTGTAGTGCATGAATTGGCAAATGAACCTTCCCACTAAAGGTTGGCAAATACACTATTAATTTAATGGGCTATTCGTGACTGGGATGCAGGGCCCACATACTTCCACTCACGGCTCTCAAGAAAGGGGGGGGGGGCTCCAACCAATTAAGAATAACCGAATCAAGAAGTAGAACCTAACTATTATATATAAGTAAGATGTATACTCAATAGGTATTATATATTTAAATTTTATTATTTATGTTAAAATATTAATGTAAATAGGCTACATTAATTAATCTTAAGTATAGAAACATCCTAAGCTAATTATTACTTTAAGCTAGATAATAATATTAAAATTATATTTTCATTAAGTAATCATAATTATTTAAAATATCTTATAATCATCTTTGAAGTGCAAAAGAAAAGGAATAATGAAAAATTAACAAGAAGAAAAATAAGAAAAATAAGCTTTCCAAGTTACAAAATGTTTTGTTTTTTTTTCTTTGGACCCTTCCTACTGTCAAACCTCATAACTTTCTTATTTCTTATTCATTTTAAACGATCTAAAGTGCTATAGGAGCACCACTTGAAGTCCTACAAATCACATTTGAACTCTAATAGCAACAAAACATAAAATGAACTTTCTGGGTGTTTAAGAATCGGCCTTTGTAGTGTTCAATAGTTTTTTTTGGAGTTTTTGACCCCCTTTACTTTGAGGGGCCATAACTTTTTCATTTTAAATTTTTTTTCAACAATTCTTAGTGTGTTAGATGCACCAAGAGGAGGGCTTCAAGTTTTTTTTGCACACCAAAAGTAAGAGAGCCCTCCCCTGGTTAGTATACTCTAATACAATAATTGCATCTAATGTGCAACTAGGTTGGTTCATGAGGTTTGCAATGGAATGTTTTAACCCATATCCTTTGGCTTTAAATTATGTTTGGCTTATTATATAAATAGGAGCAATAGCTATGTAGTAGCCTAATATTAAGTGCCATTGGGGATGAATGAATGAAAAAAGTTTGACCTTTATGAAATGGTTAAACCTAAAAATAAAATTGGATTATTTTAAACCTACCTATATAACTTAAACCTAGCTACTTTTCAACCTACTTGCATATCTAAGTAAACCTATTTAATAAGGTTTAATTATTACCTACCTATGTATGCACCACTTGTCAACATCTTATTAGCCATAAATCAAATGATTTAGATTTCGTTGATTAATATTTAAATTTTTTAAAATAGGTGGGCTTTGATTACCATGTGTCACCATATAATTGGTGTTAAAAATGAACACGTGTCAAATGGTCAATGAATGTTCCATGGTGTGCCACGTGTCATCATCCTAGTGGCAGAAACTTTAATGATTGAGATTAATCCAATGAATTTTTAATTTTGAAAACACAAAAAATTTAAATATTGACACGTGACCACAAGATAGTTGTTTAATTTTTAAACATGTCATATTTTGATTAGTTGCATTGTAATTGCAAGGAAAATTGCACATAAAGTGCAACTACATTTGGATTTGTATGTATGCATGAACATGTATATTAACATTGTATATACATGTTGCATACGTAGTGTCGCATGCAACTGAATGTCATGTGCAACTTGTTTTATGCAACTACACGAATTTGTAGTTGCATGTGTCCCATGCAACTGAATTTTAATTGTAAACAACAATTGCAAAACTTAAAATTTTTAGTAGTGTATACATTCGATATTTTGTTTTTTGCAAATAAACATTCCAAATAGTCATAATAAGCTTCGACATGTTGTTTAAGTTCTAGCTTGACTACAACCAACCTTGCCTTAATCTCCTATGAGTTTATGGTCCCAAATTTTTGTTACATAACAATATTCATAATTGCCTAATTTGTAAAGGTTGGTTTGATATTCTTGTACCAATCCTTGACCTTGTTCTTTAATTGAAACAAATTATTTTAAACAATTTGACATCAATTATCACACCCCCGAACTTTTGGATAGATTCAACTGTGAATCCAAAGGTGAAAAAAATGGAAGAAGAAGGAGTTGGGGTATGCTTTTTAGCTCGTAACACTTCGAGGGTATAAGGGCATGTTGAAGTTCCAAGATGGGGGTTAGGATGAATGACGAGCAGATCAATTATTCACACAAACTAAACAAACTAAATAACAAGTTGGTTAGTGCGTAGTTGAAGCATTTTTTATGCATGAACAAGCCACATGCATACACAAATTCATAAGGCTCACCACAACCCAGATTTGAGGGAAGCCACCACCTTCCCTCTTATAGTATTCTCTATGATTAACCATGGGGGCTACATCCAAATGTCATTTTGTTTCGGGACTTCCAAGTTAGGAGTCCTGAAATTTTTGAAATTAGGACTCCTGTGATTTTGGAGGCCCATAACTTCTTGTGTAGACCTCTAATTGAGATGAGGTTTAAAAAAAGTTATATCCCTTGTTGAAAGTTTTCTAACGATATGTGACACGTCACTTGTACGCAAATAAATCAAGGTGATTATCGACTTTTAGTGGTCGAGAGTCAAAATTGGCACTTTGATTCTTGACCTTTTTTTTGGCCATAACTTGTGTTTCAAGTATTCAAATGGGTCATGCGAGCCCATTTTAAACATCTAAGTTTCAAAAGCTTTTCAATGGTATAATGAAAATTTTAATCCAATGAATTTTGACTCCTACAATCATTTTTTGAAAATTCAAAAGTCCATCAAAATTTCAATTCCCAAAGTGGGAGCCCACTTGGGAGTGTGTGGGTTCATTCCCTCACACTCTTTTACACTCCCAGTAGCATGAAATGTGACTTTTAGGCTTCATTCTCGGCTCACACCTTTGCAAGCTCTTGCTTTGGTTGCGAACCCAAAATTAGGGTTGTGACATTAACAAAAAAAAATCCTCAAACCTCAGAACCTACTTCATGTTTTTTTGGGCAATAATTAGGACCTAGCAAACCATGGACCTAGACTTGGTCATAATCTCCATCTTTCATGCCATCATTAAATAAAACAACTTGCAAACATTTGCATATGTCTATACATAATCATGCATCTTGTGCAATGAAAGAAAAAAAGGATACGAACCATGAGCTTTAAAACGTTTCACACCAAATTTTTATTTATTAATCTTTGCACATTTGCAAACAAATTAATCCAATTGCATCCACGTAGCCTCCTATTTTATGCCATTTATCTTCTTGCATCCACCTTATTTCCATTGCCATTTCCTTGATGGTAACATCATTGCCAAATTTTTAGCCACACATGTAATCCATAAAATGAAAACAAATTGTGCTTATTGCATCCTTAAAGAAATTCACATAGTACATGAACAATGGGGGTAAACTTTAAACATGTTTAACAAGTTAAATGTGGCATTATGGCATGGGTTTGACACAATTATAGTACAATGCTCAAGATGAATTTTTTTTTGGATCTACCCGCACAATGATTAACATCATAAGTATTTTTCTTACACAATAATTTCAAAAAAAAAAAGTGATACAATGGTTATAATATTTCTTTCAACCCAAAGGTCTAAGGTTCAATCCTTTTCCCAATTATTTCTACCAACAAACAAAATGGATGAAAAAAAAACATTAACCATTTAAATAAAATTTTAAAGTTAGTTGCCTTTGAAAAACAACCTCCCTAGGGAAAATAAGACTAAGTGTCAATCCTAAGCAAGTTGCCATAGGGAACAATGTAAGTTCCCCATGAAATGAAATGATGTTCTTGAAAAGCAAAAAAGTTTCAAAGGGAATAAATGAAATACCTTGAAAAAAACTTGCACAAAGAGTAAAAAAAGTTCCCCAAAGAGGGTCCAAGTGTCATAGGAAGAAAGGCAAATTCCCTAGGCAACAATGTATTTTTCTCGGAGGAAGGTCCAAATGCCCTGGGGAGTAGAGTAGATTTTCGAGGGAGCAATGTACTTGCCTTGGGGAAAGGCTCAAGCTCCCTAAAGAACAATCATGTTCTAAATTGTTTTGTAATCACAACCATCTCATGTTGATTTTTATATAAGCTTACAACTTATCATTGAAAAAGGTTTTGATAAAGATTACAACTTTATAGTTGCAAACACTTCAATCAGAATTCATATGAGAAAAATAAGATTACACAAAATTTCAAACACTTTTGCTCCCAGAGGCATATGGTTGCTCCCCGGGGCAACTTAAGACCCTTTCTCTTTGAGGCCGATGGGTTTACATGATGAAACTCAGTTTACCACCAAAATTGGTGGAAAAACTAGTTTGGGTCCCAGTTATTTCCTTTTGTAAAATTTTCATTCCCAAGTATACATCGGATGCCCTATTATGTTGAAACTGGCTGCCCCATAATGGGGGGACTTTCTGGATAACTCTAATACACCCAAAAAGCTGAAAATAAAATTCCTAACACTGGTTATTTCTTGGCTGCCCAAAACTGGTGATCAGTCTCACAGTTAACATGCTTTATGCATTGAAGAGAAAAGAATTTGAGGTGAATCTGAGGTGATTCTGCCCAAGCCCTATCATGGGATATATACTATGAATTGATTAAATCTCTATGCACCACCACAAAATAATTTGTGGCTTCTTTGTACTTTATTGGCCTTGCCTACCAAGGCAAGGATATTGTGTTGAGATTCATTATAGAGTATAGTACCTTAAGGGATTTTGGCCCTGAGGAAATAGGTTTATTTAATGAGGATTTTTGAAAGATGATATTTTGGCTTGTGTTGAAACTTGAGATTAGTTACAGAGTTTTAATATCTTGAAGGACTTTGGTTTCTTTAAGAGGAATTTTTTGACCTTTATATTTTTGCATGGTGAATATGTAAGTTTCCATAATTCTTTCTTTTGCCTTAAGATACATTTAAAATGTAAATGGCAAGGCCACAGTGTGACATACCCCTTGTTCAAGGAGCACAGGCTGCAGGGAGACAAATTGGTAATCACTCTGGAAACCACAGCAGAAAATGTTGGGTATTCTAATTGCACCTCTCAGTTTCTTTCCTGTTGGGAATTAAAGCTACAAAACAACCATTTTGATTTCAGAATGTCTGCAATGCTCCCTGGTCTGGAGTCTGGTTCCTTGTAGTGTCTTCTGCCCAGGTACAAAGACGTGTTTTAACTGTTATGAACAAGGGTTTTGTCGCATAACAGCTCTGCCCTTTAAATCGCTTCGATAAGGATGATAAATCTTCAACATACTAAATTGCAAAACACATGGTGGTTAGCCCAGTGAAGCCACACATGTTTCTATAGTGGACTCCATATGAGCATAGAATATAGGGATACCAAACTTTGGCCTGTTTCTGGGTGCATCACAATGTCTTTAACCTGAATGGAAGAGCCCCAACAAAGGATTAAGAAAATATAAAGATTAAAGATTTACTTGTGGCAAAATTATTAATGCATGCATCTTTTCAGCAATTAGCTGCATGCATTAATAGTTTTGCCTCTCTACTCTTTACAAGCAAGCTCCTACTCCTACTGCCATGCCATTTACCGACTCAACCCTGTTAACCCATCAAAAGAAAAATGCAAATTCTTACATGTGGGGGAGGCTTTGCACAGCTCCACTCAAACAGGAAGTTACATGCCCTGAAACAAATTACAATAGTGCCAACTTGGAGTGCAATAAAAAAGGTGGAGAGTGGTGCATCCATCCCTTTGTGGTGGAAGTAGACACTACAATCAGATTTTTGTGTACAAACAGGCATTTGACTAAAGGAACAAGATTGGGACTATCACTAAACTCTGGGCTGTACAAAGATGAGCACAATTAAAAGCCCTCCCATCTGTGACATATTTTACAGAGCTGTTGGGCTGGAATGATTATACCTCTTTCTGCTTCTTTCAAACTGCAGGAGTACATTATATTTGATGATTCTCCCAGTTCCTTCACCTACCTTGAGGTGTTAAGACTACCATGGTGAGCAGTCAGTTTCTTCTGCATCCCAATTCATGTGTCGTTGCCATGTTGAAGAAGACAAAAAAAGAATTGCCGACTTCAATCTCAATGGATATCTCATCATTATCTTTCCCTACAAAGTGGGACTTAGGTGATTGGAGTAGACCTCCAGCCAAGATTTGCCAGGCCATAGAAAAACCTCTCGGATGACTTCAGAAGTCCAGTCAGAAGCTTTTTGGCTTCTGGCTCTGGAGGAGGAGGTACACAAGGACTTTTCACTTCCAGAATTACCTGACCCATTTCTTGCCGCATTGCCTCCACAGTCTTCATATCCACAGGATCTCCTGAGGCACCAGTGACATAGAATACATTCACAGCCTTATCACCTCGAGTGGTCACATCTGCCCTTGTAACTGACAAACCATTCTCCCGGAAGATCCGAGTTACATCTGACAGAAGGCCTACTCGGTCACTGGTACAAAGCTCCAATCGCAAACCCTGCATAAGTTGCCATATAGGAAGCCCAGTCATTATCAGTGACATCCACAAAAGACTGTGGCAGCAACTGCCAAGAAATTGCCAGCATGGGACACACCAAGATAAATTGTATAAAACAAAAGAAAAAATTCTCTCTCAAAAATATCATCATCTACTGTACCAAACCTCTGCACTCAGATTACAAATTCATGCTTGGAAACTGTGAAGATGGAAGTGATAGGTTGTACCTCATTTGACCTCCGTTCAATAGCAGCCTCCAGGCACTTCTTGATGCGTTGTTCACCTCTCTCATCAAGTGTGCAACCATCAATGTGGCGAATGTAATATTCCTGTGCAAGACATCGAAATGGACTAAGAAAACAGAACATGTCTATAGATGGCAGGGAAAAACACCATTACAACACTTTGAAGATAAACTCTTTTGTCAGTGTTGGTGGAACCAAAACAGACCCAACAAGAATGAGTGCACTCAACAAACCTTGCGAGTGTTACTCAGAATGTATCAGACCATCACCTCTGTAATAAATGGCAGCGACTAGCAGTCATAACACAAATCCACTGAATCACTGGCTCTAATGGTGAATGTAGATAAGTATACAATAATCTGCTGAAAATTCGGGGCAAAGAATTGTGCAAAAACTTGTGTCGTGAGTTTCTATCATAATTCCTGGAAGCAACAGAAAACGCAAGAAAATACAGCATGCACTACATGCCATAGGACTTATCAAAAATACCAAGCATCATAAATAGGAGCCATTGCAAAGTTGTAAAATACAAACCTGAACAGCATTAGTTGTCGAAGAGTCGATACTGGCGTGGAAAACCACAAACTGCATGTCTGTCAATGTACACACTGTGTCAAAGAGCAGCTTGGGCCGGTCTTTGCACTGAACAGTGACCACTGAGTAACCCCTTTCGTTGCAGTTTTGAACTGTAATAATTGGTCTGTTTTGACCACCCATGTTTCTTGACATCTGATCACAATCTTCATAATCTCTGTCAGCAAACATCAACTGATGTAACCTTCTCTCAGTATGTGTCACCCCTGCAGGAAAGTCTGTTTTTGCTCCCTTCCTATCATCATCACCTCCCATGACTTGCAACAACAGCTCTTTGATGCGATCTAATTTCTTTGCATTCTTAATTGGACCTTTGGTTTCCTCATCTGTCACATAGACCATGCAGGCCACTCTCATGTTGTGTGTCCAGATTTCAGCGGCATTCACATTACAGTTCATGGTTGTCAGAATAGCCGAAACTTCTGAGAGAAGACCAGGCCTGTCTGTCCCTGTAAGCTCTATCGCTGTATGCTCAGTGACAGATTTTGCTCCCACTGATTGCTCAGGACATGTTTTCAGGTCAGCAAACGAACCTTCCCTTCTTTTCTTCACTTCCAAGGTCTGCATAAACCCAAAAAAGATCTCAAATCCCAGAACCCAATGATCAAAGTCCTTACCTGTGAGCAACTAAAAGTTCTACTCTGTCAAACAGAGACTGCACCACAGAAGCTAATGATGGGAGAATACTAAAGAAGGAGAGTACCATTACCTGCTTGATGTCATCAAGGATCTTTTTGTTGTGAATCTTGTTCCCATCCTGGCCAGTCACATGAAACACTGCAATTGAAAACATTTTTGGTTAGAGAAGCCCAGAATGACCCAGCAGATATCCTCAGCCTTCATATTAATGTGTGTGACATTTGCAGTGTGCACTGACAGTATGATTGTACAATGGGTCAGGTGGAGTGGGCATTTACCATCCATAAACCAACCACCATCAGATGATATGTATGCTTTTGTGATGGTCAACTCAAGATCAGTGAGAGCTTGGACAACCTCTAGTAAGATGCCATGCCTATTAGCACTATCCACCTGTCAGAAGCAGAAGAACCAATCAGCAGCAGAACATTGTTGTAACACAGCAGTATGATCTTCTGACAAACCAACTTCTGGTCAAGCCATCAAGCCCCCTTAAAACAAAAAAAATTAAGAAAAGAAGTGAGGGCAAAACTGAAAAAGCCTATGATGCCAAGTTGAACACAGGTCAGTAATATTACTCTACCTTGACAAGTGTGGCATCATCGTATGCATCATTGTCAATTACAACTCTGCAAAAAGAACAACAAGGCAGCCAGAACTATCATTCTCCAGAAAAAAACTCTCATAAGAATTGAGAAATCTCCATCCATACTCATGATAAAGAGCGGCATAACTGTCATTTGCCAAAGAAATACAAACATCTAGCAACAGCATACTGTGGGTGGGTGGACCAAGTTAGTGTGTGGTGTAGAAAGTGTCTGAAACATGTAATAGCAACCCCAGATCTATACAACACAGAGTCGGGATGTGTCACAGACCGTGGGGGATTGTTGCGTGTGCCATTCCTCTCATAGTCAGGGTCAAAGTAAGGCCAACTCCTTGTCTCCATTGTCCAAGAATTTTTTTGGCACAAATGACCTGCTGCAACTACCAGAAGACCATGAGGACAAATCCATTCTTCCTTGGTTGGTCATCTTGCTTCATGATGCAGGTTAGGTCACAGACAGACACGCTCTTGTCTCTTTGTCTTCTGGTGCCAATGTCAAAAGAAATCAACAAGAGAGAACACTCTGCTAAAAGAATTTCATTCATAGTTCCATGCAAACTGTCAAGATAGATGAATTCCAGTCACAAAAACAAAGAAAGACGCATGGATCACAAGTTCCTCTGATACTTGCGGTTGGTGATTCGGTGCTTCGGTGAAAAAAGAATCCACAAAACACAAAACGCTTGTGCACCTCAGGACCACAACGTTGTTACGGCAATTTGCCCGGCCACAAGCAGAAGAAGAAGAATGAGAACAAGAACAAGGAGAATGGCTGCTGACAAGCATGACGGCGCCTCTTCACCGTTAGAAGTACCTAGCGCTGAATGGAGATGTGCAGAATGTAACAAGCAAAAGTAGGCTTGTTACAAGACTCAGACGCTCTTTATCCACATTCTATGAGCTGATTGAGCATCATAGCAAGCATCTAGCATGCACGTCGCGGAACTAGAAACACGCACAACAAGAATCTCGTGCAAAAGGCGGTGAGCAGGAGAGCTCTGAACCGCCAAGAAAATTCGCGTGGAACAAAACCTATCCGAACAAAATACACCGCTACTCATCTCCAAACAAGTATTTTCTCATCTGGAAACTGCAAAAAGAAAACAGAAGAAAGAAGATGCTCTCACCTGTGTAACCTCCGCTATCTCTTTTATTGTTTTGCCACTACCAAAACAGCACACGATAACAACAAACGAACTTCTTCTTCTTCTTCTTCTTCAGCAGCAGCCGCGACGCCCGCCTGCTGTCGTATATATCTTCCTCATGAGAATCTATCTTTCTTCCTCGTTGTGTTTTGACCAACGCCAAACAAAGCAGAGAACACAGCTTCCTGCGAATTCCTAGCTCTGAACAACAACACTAGAACAACGCTACAATTACTGTGTCTTCTATTAACACATTCATTGATGTTTGCGGCGCATCTTGGTTGCTGCCATTGCTGACTTCTCTCTTCCTTTCCTTTCTTTTTTCTCTCTCTCTTCTATTTTTCCCCTCTTCTTCTTCCGTTCTCTCTCTCTCTCTCTCTAGGGTTTCGCAGCACACTAAACTCCTGGACCAAAAAGCAACACAAAAGAACAAAGCAACGGCCGTCCAATGGCGGCAGCAGCAACAACAAAAGCAGACAGCGAGAAAGAAAAAAAGAAACTGCAACACAAAACCGCACACGCGAGAGACACGAGAGAGAAAGAAAGACAAACTTACGAGAGAGAGAGAGAGAGAGAGAGAGAGAGAGGGGCCTGAGATGGGCAGTAAACCAAAAACAAAAAACAAAAGGCAAAGGGAAAGGAAAACCCTAAAAACAGACAAAAAAACTGTGCTTAATTAAGAACTGGCAGATTAATAAGAAAAAAGGCAGCTAATCAGGTTCAAACTACAAGACTAAAACACAGATTTATTTATTTATTTGTTTATTTGCTTTTTCCTTGAGAATAATTTACAACAAGCTTAATATTAAGCTCACATAATATACCTAATTACTAGGTAGGGTGTCATAATATTCAGGTAATTATTTAGGTACTTGAATTTCAAAATAATTTTAATATTGAAATTTTCACTCCAATAAGTGGAAATATATTTTGGTCAGGTGCTCCTGCATCACCCTAGGGAAATGTCACTAATAAATTGAATATTATTATGTAACCATCATGATCAAGGGGGTGGGGTTTTTTTTCTAAAATAAAATTTGTGGCGAATTTCTCCTACAAATGAGCAAAAATAGTCAAATTTGCACTAGAAAACACAATTTTGTTCTCCCAAAAAATTTCCCAATTGTTTGGTCCAAAAAACTGAATAAAAAATGTTAAAAAAAGCAAAACTGAGATTCATAATTCTTCATACTAATACCTCATTGGGTCATTTTATTAAGGTAATAATTACATGAATTTCATAATTTTCTAATTTCAAAAATTTCACTCAAATTACATTTCTTCCAGGTGCCACATTAATTACGTAGGGGAAACCAATAATTAATTACATTTTATTAGTATATAAGCCTCATGATTCATCATTCATTCATCATAATAAGAAAGAAAGAAAGAAAGGAAGGAAGAATTACTAAATTACTTTTACTCTTAATGGTTAACTTTTTGTTATATATATACACCTACCTATTAAACCTACCATGGATTTTTTATTTTATTTAAAAAAAAATTTCATGTTCTGAATTTTCATCATGTAGGGTAGTGGGGAAAATGCCGGTGGGAATGTTCCTCCACCGCGAACAAAGAAACTTTATTGTTGTTTGTTGTGCGGTGTGGACGAATGTTTAGATTCCGTCTAATAATAACGCGAGTCAGAACAAACAAACAAATTATCACCACCTAGAGATTCTCAAATTGCCACCACTGAGAGATCCGCCCGGGCCTTCCCCCCCCCCAAAGGATAGTAGTGTGAGGAGAGGAATGAAACAACTCAATACGTGTAGAGCACTCGGAAATTTTAATATCACCTCATCCGATGCCCCTTATTTTGGGGGCATGGCCCACTCCCGAGGGGCCTAACCCTACCACTCACATATCTTTTACATCCTGGCTTCTTGGTGGCCAAGTGTTTTTTAGGGTATGAGCAAAATTGGGATACTTGTAATAGGTATAATGATAAAATAATAAGAAGCTGGCTAGGCTAGCTCGGAAATATTAATATTTATTATTTATTATTTTTGACCGGACCCCTTAGGTACCCAGCCCCACCTGGCACCTTCCCTTATTGGGGCCTCATATTTATGTGTCGTACTTACAATCGAGACTTACTAGGTGCCTCTTGGCAAGGAAAGTCACACATTTGTGGCCTCTTGGCAAGAAGGCACTTCCTCGTCCATGGTCTGATACGAGTAAGTCAAATATGGTACCTACAAGCTACAACTGACGGTTCAGCATTATATAATTCTCAAAAGATTTGGTTTAAAAGAATGAAAAAAATAGTGATAATTCACAAAACCTTGAGGATTTGTAGCTAAATTTAGCCAATTTTCCTTTTTTAAAATTTTGAAGTGAGTTTTTTAAAAAAAAATTAGTTGCCAAATTTTGAATCTTTTTTGGGAAAATCATGAGATTTCTCTATTGGGTTTTAGTATGTAGCTGAAAATGTGATGGACGCTTCAACTTAAATTACTTTCATATTTTTATTTATAGCCAAAATTTGGTTAAATCGTCTTTTGGATGATGAGCCCTTCAGCAACATTGCAAAATTCCTATACTTATTCTTGATTATCAAAAATTTGAAGTATTCAATTTGGCACTGAAAAATCTCTTTTTTCTCAAATAAATTAAAATATTTTGACATAAAACTATTGATTGTCCATCACAATCACAAGCACGATAGTCATAACAGGAGACAAAATTCAATTGACAAACACTGGGATAATATATAGTGGAAAACAAGAGCAAGCGGGAGAGACAAGATGTTGGCTTATATTATTATCTTTTGATGTTTTAGTTTGGGTGTCCTTGTTGTTAGGTATCAAGGTTTTGTTGTCGTTTTGCCCTGGTTATTTTAGTGGGAATGTTGGGCTTCCAGAAAAAAACCAAAAAAAAAAAAAAAAAAGGGTGTGTGGGAGAGGGAGAGAGAGGGTAAATTTTGTATTTTTTTTTTTTTT
>Ga0116231_10012171_pt1 | contig 12796 bp, 10 predicted proteins | sample S1TSphgellanicum_2_FD_89695 | JGI IMG/M metagenome (GOLD analysis project Ga0116231, IMG submission 89695) | Host-associated microbial communities from peat moss isolated from Minnesota, USA - S1T2_Fd - Sphagnum magellanicum MG | ecosystem: Host-associated > Plants > Peat moss > Unclassified... | reverse complement strand
TCCTGCCCATTCCAAGTCTTTGACTGCCACATCAGGAACCACTCCGCACCGACCGAGAGGAACGCCACCATCCACATCAGCATGCTCAACGTCAGCACAATGATGGGAATCCGCTTGGCCGCATTGAACTCAGCCGCCGGAGCCCGTAATTTCCTCAGCAAAGCGATTGCGCCCCACCAGGCCAGAACCGTCGTCAGCATCTCCCAAACAATAATCGAGCCGTAAAAGGTCAAATGCACCCACGGCGCGTCGATTGCCCGCCACATTCCCCTGTTGCCGGGAAAGGTCGAATCCATCATCAGGACATGGCGCACAAACTGGTAGTTCGAATCGAAATCGGTCGTGTTGTTGAAAACCACCAGCGAGTAGAACAGCGCAATCGAGGCCAGCAGCAGCATCTTGGCGGTGCGTGTGATCATTCAGGCTTCCTTATCGGAGTGAAAGTCTTGAAGTACGCCGTAAGTGCGTCGAGCGTGGCTTGATCATAATCGGAGTGGGCAGGCATTTTGGCGCAGGCCTGAATCGACTGCGGATTATGAATATATTGCTTGAACTGCGTCGGGTCGGTCGCCGCCCAGGCCGAGAGCACCAGCCAAGAACGCGACGCACGCTCGCCTCCCTCGCCGTCGAGTCCATGGCAGCGAAAGCAATCCTGCCGCGCAATGATATATCCCTGCTCCACCGGTGAGTTCACCGGCCAGGTCCCCGGTGGCCGAATCGTGCCGAAAACCACCGACTCGGTGCGAAATTGAAGCTGCGTTACGCCAAAGGGAATCTGCGGTTCATCCTCATGCGAAAGCACTTTGAAGGACGGCTTGAACGGCGGGTGCGAAATCAAGTAAGGTCCCAGCGGACCGCCGTCCTCGGAAGGCGGCCACTGGTCGCGCAGCTTCCCATTGATTTTGAGGACCAGAATCGGATGATGCGAAGCCAGATAGTCGCTCGGATAATTCGACCGGTACTTGTCGTAACAGATCGCCACGATAAGATCGGAGTGAGCCGCCTGGCCAAAGAGCTTCGTCAGCGTGGTCAGCGCGACCCCGGAAATCTCAGTCTTCCCCTTGAAGTTCGTATCGTCAGAGACGATGTACGTCTCCTGAGGCAGCTTGAGCAGGTCTTCGTAGCGCACATAGCGCACCTTCCCCTTCGGCAAAGCGGCCAGTTCGCCGCCAATTTCCAGATCCCCAGGAGACGACCGTTCCTGAAGCAGGGGCACAGCGTCCGCAGAGTGGACGGGAGAGGCCAATTGCCAAGAGCCGAAGAGCAGAAATGCAGGGAACCAGAGAATCAGGACCAAAACAAACATGGCTCATCGTAATGCATTCAGGCGATCGCCGCGAAGCCCAAAGATTTTCTCTCAACTGCCCGATTTGATAAGACTTCCAGCACGATGCGGTCCCAAGCGCGATCCGTCGCGATCGATTTTCGCTCCGCTAATTCGCAGCCGCCCCAGACCGTGCTAAATTCATCTCACATGAATCGGGAACAACAGCTTGCAAAACTTGCTCTGGCCTTGCCGGATTTACCTTCGCCTGGAGGCAATTACCTCTCGGCCAAACGCGTTGGACCCATCCTCTATCTGGCGGGCGTCATTTCCTCGAACTCCGCCGGCGTGATGACCGGCACCGTAGGGCTCGACCGCAGCATTGCCGACGGCTACAACGCCGCCCGAGCCTGTGCGCTGACCCAGTTGGCCGTCATCAAGCGCGAACTCGGCGCTCTCGAAGCCGTGGCCGAAGTCATTTCCGTCAACGGCTACGTGAACTCCGTTTCCGGCTTTGAAGACTCCCCAGCCGTCATCAACGGAACCTCCGATCTACTCGTCCTCGTCTTCGGCGAAGCAGGCAAGCACGTCCGAGCCGCGGTCGGCGTCAACGCGCTGCCCAAAAACGCCATCGTCGAAGTGCAGATGGCGGTAAGAATAGAGCAGGCATGAGCGAACACACCTTAAGCGCCGAGCCAACCCACTCCATCTGGGATCGGGCCCTTCCGCCGCGTCTCCACATCGCCTCCGGAGATCAGGTTCAGATTGAGTGCGTCGACGCCAGCGGCGGCCAGGTCCATCCCGCCATGACCGCGTCCGAATTCGAGAACATCGACCGCACCCGCATCCACGCTCTCACCGGCCCGATCTGGATCGACGGAGCCGAACCGGGAGACGTCCTCGAAATCGACGTTCTCACCACGCAGCATCGAGGCTGGGGCTGGTCCAGCGTCATTGCCGGCCTGGGATTCCTGAAGGAGCGATTTTCAGAACCATACCTCTTCCACTGGCACCTGGACGGCGACGTAACCCGTTCGCTCGCGCCCGCTGTCCTGCCGGTAAGGCCGTTCCTCGGCGTCATGGGCGTGGCTCGCGCTGAAGACGGCAAATTTCGCACCCGAGCCCCTGGCGCCTTCGGCGGCAATCTCGATGTGCGCGAGCTATGCGCCGGATCGAAGCTCTATCTTCCGGTCTTCGTCCCCGGTGCGCTCTTCAGTTGCGGCGACGGCCACGCCGCTCAGGGCGACGGCGAAGTTTGCATCAACGGCATCGAGTGCCCGCTCGACGTAACCCTCGGCTTCCGTCTGCATAAACGAACGCATCTGAAAGGACCGCTGGTGGAATCCAGCGAAGCCGTTGCTCCCGACCTGCGCGGCGACGCCTGGGTCGTGGTCGAATCCGGCGAAGACATCGCCGCCACCGCCCGCGCCGTGACCGACCGCATGGTCGACCTGCTCGTCAGCCTCTGGGGCCTATCCGAAATCCACGCCTACATCCTGTGCAGCGTAGCCCTCAAGCTGCGCCTCAGCCAGGTCGTCAACGAACCGGTTTTCACCGTCAGCGGAGCCATTGCGAAAGCAATTCTCCCGGTTCTGGAGCTATTCTAGAGCGGTATGACCGACGCAGCAGAACAAGCTCGCCCGCCATTTCCGCCGTTTACTCGGGAAACCGCAACGACCAAAGTCCGCGCCGGCGAAGACGGTTGGAACTCGCGCGACCCAAAGCGCGTCTCACTGGCCTACACCCTCGACTCGCGCTGGCGCAACCGCTCCGAGTTCCTAACCGGATGCGACCAGATCGTCGCTTTTCTTGACCGCAAATGGAACACGGAACTCGAGTACCGGCTCATCAAGGAGCTGTGGGCGTTTGATGGCAACCGCATCGCCGTCCGATTTGCGTATGAATACCATGACGCGGCAGGCCAATGGTTCCGAGCCTACGGCAACGAAAACTGGGAATTCGCTGAGAACGGACTCATGGCCGCGCGCCACGCCAGCATCAACGACCTCCCCATCGCAGAATCCCAGCGCAAATTCCACTGGCCGCAAGGCAAGCGCCCAGACGGCCATCCCAGTCTGAGCGATTTGGGACTCTAGGACTCAGCTCCGATCGCAACCCAAACCGCGTATGAGGTGCAGCAGACCGCATGACCGTCGCCATCGAAGAAATCAATCTCCCAGAAGTCCTCGCCGAACTGCGCGAACTCTATCCCCGCTACGAGCAGGCGCTGGTGAACAACGATGTGGAGACCCTGGTAGCCATGTTCTGGGCCTCGCCCGAGGTGATGCGCTTTGGCGTGACCGAAAACCTCTACGGCCATGAGGAGCTCGAAGCCTTCCGCAAAAGCCGTCCATCGGCCAACCTCGCCCGCACGGTCAAGCGCCTCGAAATCGTCAGCTTCGGCCGCGATTTCGCCAGCGTTACCCTCGAATTCGAACGCGAAACCGCCAAAGGCCAGGTCCTCGGAAGGCAGAGCCAGGTCTGGGTCCGCCTCGCGCAGGGCTGGCGCATTGTCTCGGCCCACGTTTCCCTGCTGCCCAAGGCGTAAGTCCAATCCTGACCGGCAAAAACCCCAGCTTCGTCGCGTCCGAGACAAAGAAATTGGCCGCCCAAAGTCTCCGTCGAACGATAAATTTTTCGTTGATTTCGACGCCATCTGGGGTATCGTAAGGTTAACCCCGGAGAAATTAGCAGGATTTTCAAAGGCACTTCACCCGGCGGCAAACCGTAGCAACCTACCTTTCTTCTTTTTCGATCCACCGCAACCGGCGGATCCATGATTTACCCCAAGGTCTGGTACCCCATCCGAGACCCACGGGACATCCCTACTTCGCGAGGCTGTGCAATTGATATCTTCCATCCGTACCCTTTCGTCCTCGATCCTTCGGCTGCTGGCCCTGCTTGCAGTCGCAGCGCTGTGTGTCGCGCCTCTCTCCGCACAGCAAACCCTCGGCGGCATCACCGGCGAGGTCACCGATAGTTCGGGAGGCGTAATTCCCAACGCCGTGGTCACCGTCACCGGGGAACAGACAGGCTACGTGCGCTCGGTCAAATCGAATGCGACCGGCGAATACCTCTTCGTCAACCTGCCCATCGGCACCTACACTCTGACCTATTCCGCCGACGGTTTTGAAATCCAGAGCACCCCGCACATCGCCGTTCAGGCCGACCGTACCGCAACGGTGAACGCCAGCCTCAAAGCCGGCTCCAAAGGCGAAACCATCACGGTCGACGCCACGCCGCTGATGAACGCCGTCGACACCACCAACGGCTACGTTCTGGATCAGGCGCAGATCGAGTCGACTCCGCTGGCCACCGGCAGCTTTACCTACCTGGCCATCGCCTCGCCCGGCGTCAACGCGGAACTCCCCGGCGGCACCGGCGCCAACTCCGGCATGGGCAACGCGCCGATCTGGGCCAACGGCCAGCGCGACACCTCGAACAGCTTCTCCCTCAACGGCGTCGACGTGTCGAATCTCTTCAACGGCAAGAGCACCAGCCAGGTCAACTCCGCCCGCGTCATCAATTCGACCGGCTCATCCGGCGGTTCGGCCGGCGGCGTTATCGTATCCGCCGCATCGGTTTACCTCTCGATCGGCAACGCGATCCCCACCCCGGCGCCCGAGACCCTCCAGGAAGTCCGCGTCAACGCTTCCATGTACGACGCCTCCCAGGGCTCCACCTCCGGCGCGCACATCGACCTGAGCAGCAAGAGCGGCACCAACGAAATTCACGGCAGCGCCTACTGGCGCCGCGGCACCAACTGGATCAACGCCGCGCCCTTCTTCTTCAAGCAGGACAACGACATTCCAGACAACGACAAGAATCCCGAACTGCACCGCTACACCCTGGGCGGCGACATCGGCGGACCCATCATCAAGGACAAGCTCTTCGGCTTCTTCTCCTACCAGCACCTGCACGTCTCCGACCAGGAAATCGGCGACTCGCTGCTCGACGTTCCCGTCGGCCTCACCGACGACCGCTCCGCGACCGCACTGGCCAACATCACCAACAATTCCTTCGGAACCACACTCGCCGCAGCCAACATCGACAAAACCGCTCTTGCCCTCTTCAACTCGCCCTCCCTGCCCGGCGAACCCGGGAAATGGCTGATCCCCAACGATGCCCGCGGCGGCGCAGCCCCCACCGCGCAGCACATCGATAACGCCTTCCTCCCCGGCACCGGCCGCTTCACCGCAGACCTCGCCGTCGCCGACCTCGACTACGACGCCAGCACCAAAGACACCGTCGCGCTCAAGTACTACTACCAGCACGATCCCACCATCGCCCCCTACGCCTACTCGAGCGTCCCCGGCTTCTCCGAGCATCAGGACGCAGGCGGACAGGTCTTCTCGGTCATCAACTCCTACCTGGTCAAGCCCAACCTCAGCACCACCCAGACCCTCGGCTTCCTTCGCGAGAAGCTGTGGGTCGATAACGAACAGCCCTTCGGCCCCTCCGCCATCCCCGGCGGCAGCGTGGGAACGGCGACCATCAATATGTTCGGCTCCAATTACTTCCCCGGCATCTCCGTTTACAACGTCCTCGGAAATGACCAGCCCTCCGGCGTCTCCTCCGCCATTCTCAATATCGGCCCCAACGCCGAAGGTCAGGCCCCCAATACCGGCGTCTTCCAAAACAGAATCGCCCCTTCGGCCAACGCCATCTGGTCGCTCGGCCGCCACACCATCAGCTTCGGAGCCAACTACACCTACACCCAGCTCAATACCATCGACAAGCGCACCGGAACCGGCACCATCGCTACCGACGACTTTAGCCAGATGATCCAGGGTTACGTTACCCCCGGCAGTTCCTCCACCGGCTTCTACGTCAGCTCGTTCCTGCAAGGCAACGCCAGCCGCTACTACCGGTCCAACCAGCTCGGCACGTTCATTCAGGACAAATACCAGGTCAGGCCCAACCTTTCGCTCACCGCGGGCGTCCGCTACGACTGGGATGGCGGCCTCACCGAAAAATACGGCCGCATCTTCAACTTCGATCCCAGCACCTACAGCTACGATGTCGGAACCGATACTATCGACAACCCCGGCCTGATCATCGCCGGAAACAACGCCAATGGCACCAAAGGCGTCAGCAACACCACCCTTACCGGTCGCCAATGGGGCATCGCTCCCCGCGTCGGCGTCGCCTGGCAGCCCGGAGTCTTCCACGACAAGCTCGTCGTTCGCTCCGGAGTGGGCATGTACTACGATCGCGGCGAACTCTTCAGCTACTTCTCGCCCGGCTACGCCATCGGCACCGTCACCGGCGGACCCTTCGGCGTTAACCAGCAGTTGCCCTTCGTCAACGCATCCACCTGCCCCATCTCCAGCACATCCTTCTACGAGGGATACATCATCACCTGCGGAGGACAGAACGGAGCAGCGCCGACCGCCGCGACCGGCAATCTAGCCAACCCCTACGGCACCTCGCTCCTGGCTGCGCCGACCAACCCCAAGGCCTCCGATCTGAGCAAGTATCTCCCCAACGCCGGCAGCATCCTGGACGGCGGTCAGCCGGTTTCACTCGGCGTCTACGACCGCACCAACAAACTGCCCTATACCTTCAACTACACGCTGGACATCCAATGGCAGCCCCGCACCGACCTGGCCATCGAAATCGGCTACGTCGGCAACCTCGGCCGCCATCAGGTCATTCCCGTGCCGTTCAACCAGCCCAACATCGCCTCACCCACCAATCCCACGCTGGCCGGGGGCGCCTACGCTCAGAAGTACACCTACGGCTACGCCGTAGCCAACAACTACGTCCCCATCAACCTGCCCGACGGGACACCGTACCTCTACAACTATGAAGGCGGTAACGTCGATCTCCGCGTTCCCTACATCGGGTATGCGGCGGAGTCCATCGGCTACAAGGCCGCCGGCGTCGACGCTTACAACGCGCTCCAGACCCATGTGGAAAAACACCTCAGCCACGGCATCCAGGCCGGCGTCTCCTACACCTACTCCCACACCACCGACGAACAGAGCGGACTCGGCCTCTTCTACAACGGCAACAACGCCCTCAACCTCCGTAGCAGCTACGGCCTCGCCGACTTCGACCGCACCCACGTCATCGACATCAACTACTCCTTCCAGATCCCCGATCTGGTCCGCAAAAACAGCCTCCAGGGCAAATTCGTCGATGGATGGTCGCTCATCGGCCTCTCTGTCCTCCAGAGCGGTCAGCCCTACAGCATCATCGACTACTCGGGCGCCGTCGGCAGCATCTTCTACTCCACCGCCAACGGCATCACCAACCCCATCGTTCCCCTGGCCAAAGGCTGCTCCGCCAAGTCCGCTCTGACCGGCCACTCCGGCGCCTATGGTGCGACCGACGCCGCCCTCAACCCGGGCTGCTTCACCCTTCCTTTGCTTCCCGCCGGCGGCCTGGGCGGCGCTATTCCATCCAACGATCCCTACGAAACCACCTTCACCACCGGCCAGCGGAACATCTTTCGCCAGTCCTTCCAGAAACGGGCCGATGCCTCGTTGGTCAAAGAAACAAAGATCAAGGAACGATACGATCTCAAGTTCACCTTCGACGTATTCAACTTGACCAACACCACCAGCCTCGACATCCCGGGCAACGAAGTCTCCCAGAACGGCGGCTATAACGCAACCCCGCAAACCGGCACTCCAGTGCTGCCGGGTACCTGCAACGCATCGGGCGCAGGGACTGTCTCCGGCAGCTTTTACAACTGCCCCAGCGGCCTCGGCATCGTAACCCACACCATCGGCAGCCCACGCCAGGTCCAGATGTCGCTCCATCTGGACTTCTAACCCGACAAACGGCAATAACAATCAAGGGCGGCCCGATTCGGGTCGCCCTTTTTGCTGCGTCAAGTCTCGATGCGCTCTATGAGCTGAGAGTCACCGTGAGTTGTTCGACAGAGGCCGCATGAAACCGCCGCTCCAGTTCCGCGGAAGCAGCAAACGAATCTCCCGCAACATGCCGCGCCGGGAAAGACAATTCCAGCTTCGGCTCCGCAAACGGCCAGGGATCGAGCCGAAAATGCCGCGGTCCAAGACAATCCACTCGAACCGCCGCCGCGCCGCCATCCACCAGCGGCAACGGATGCAGCAAATCCGCCGTCTTGTCGAACGCCACGCACGTCAGCAGCGAAAGATTGTCGCAAGCCTGCAAAAGCCGGAAATGCTCTTCAATCCTCTCGGCATCTTTATCCTCACCCGAGAGCGTATCGTCTGCACCAATCCGGTTCAACAGCTCTTGCTGATACAAGCGCTGACCGTCCAGAAAGGCATCCAGCAATGGCAACTGCTCCGTCGCAATCGTCGTGCGATCCGCATGCGCCGTCAGCAGATTGTAAGTATGTTTCGCAATCAGCAGGCCCGCGTAAGCATCGCGCTCGGCAATCATCCGAACCGCCCGCTCGCGCACAGCCAGATAATCGGCCAAGTGAATCTCTTCAAAAGCCGAATATTTCCCCACCAGCTCGGTAGAAAACGCCGAAGGCTTCCCTTCCCGAGTAATGCTCGGCTGCGCATCCCGCGCCGCCCATCCATCGTCATGTGTCGCAATGCCATAAAGCACCCGCTCCCGAGGCTCCGGCCGGCGAAACTGCTCGTTGCCCCACGCCCGCGCAAATGCCCCAGCCAGGCGCGCGTGATCCGGATGCGTGATCAGCCACCACCCGCTTTCCGACTTCATACGAAGCATGCCGATCCTCTCGAACGATTGTATCTATTCAGGAATATCGGAGCGGCTCGACTCATGCCAGTTATGCAGAAAGTACCACTCCAGAAACGCGCCCGTAAAGAAGAACGCAAACCCCAGAACCGTCGCCGCAACCACCAGAGCAAACAGATAATCGGTCTCCAACTGCGCGCTGGCATAGGTAATCGCATATCCCAGTCCGCCCTGACCCACGCGGCTCGAGCCGGCAAAGAGCTCGCCGACGATAGCCCCAACGACGGCAATCCCCGCCGAAATACGGATGCCGACAAAGAGGTTCGGCATCGCATTGGGCAGCCGCAGCTTGAACAACACCTGCATGCGAGTAGCGTTATGCATGAGGAAGAGATGAATCAAATTCTCATCCACGCTGATCAACCCCTGCGTCGTATTGGCAATGATCGGCGCAAGACAAATGATAAAAGCAATCAGCGCAACGGGGTACACGCCCGTTCCGGCCCACATAATCACCAGCGGAGCAATGGCCACAATCGGCACCGTCTGCAGCAGAATCGTATAAGGAAACAACAACTGCCGCAGCCCGCGCCACTGCGCAAAGACCAGCGCCACAGCCACGCCTACCACCACGCTCCCGGCCAGCCCCAGCGCCGCCGCCTCGGTCGTAAGCAGCAATGAACTGGCGAGCTCAGGAAAACGCTCAATCACAGCCTGCGCCACAATCCACGGCCCAGGCAAAATGTACTTCGGAATCGCGAGCTCGACGACGGCAATCTGCCAAACCGCCAACAAGCAAGCCAGCACTGCAACACTCTTCAACGCAAACCAAAGATGGCGCTTCATGCGGTGCCCCCATCCGCGGCCAGCGCTTCCGCTTGCACTCCGCGCAACAATCGCGAGATCCGCGAAACCTCATGCTCAAACGCCGGCGTCAATCGCAACTCCGCCGTCCGCGGCCAGGGCAACTCCACCGGCACCACATGCGCAATCCGCCCCGGATGCGGCGCCAGGACCACGATCCGCGTCGAAAGAAACACCGCCTCAGCCACCGAATGCGTGACGAACAATACCGTCCATTGCTCCTCACGATAGAGCCGAAGCAGTTCTTCATTCAACCGGTCGCGGCTCATCTCATCGAGCGCCGCGAAAGGTTCATCCAACAGCAGAATCCGCGGACGACTCACCAGCGCCCGCGCAATCGAAACTCGCATCTTCATGCCGCCGGAGAGCTGGCGTGGAAAGCGCGTCGCCACATGCGTCAGCCCCACCAACTCCAGCATCTTTGCCACTTTTTCTCGGCGTACGGATCGCGCGGCATGCTCCAGCTCAAGCCCCAATCCAACATTCTGCTCGACCGTGCGCCAGGGTAACAACGTCGCATCCTGAAAGATAAAGCTCATCAGCGCACGCGCCCCGGCAGGCGTCATCCCATTCACTTTCACCGCGCCCGAAGTAGGATGGGTCAGCCCCGAAACCAGCCGCAGTAGCGTCGACTTTCCGCAGCCCGAAGGTCCCAGCAGCGAAATAAACTCACCCTTGTCCACACGCATCGAAATGTTGCGTAACGCCAGCGCCCCATTGCGAAACTGCTTGCTCACGCCATCCACCGCCACTTCAGCCACAGCGGTCTTTGCGTCGGAAGTCACCATGCGCAGGCTCCTTGGACTGGAAGATGAATTGCCGATGGATAAGCGGATGTATGCAGGATTTGTTGCGTCGAGCGCGACCAGTTCCAGGCATCCGCGCTCTGCGGCGCAACCCCAGTAGAAGGGTTGCGGTCATACAACGGAAACGCTGAACTCGCCACTTCCAATCGAAGCGACTCACCCTCGGCAACAACAACCGAAGTAGGTTCCAGCATGAACTGCCAGCAATACACCGCATCGGCCGTGTAACCGCTCTCGCGAAAGAGGTGGGACGACCGAGCAATGCCGATCGAGATAAACTCCGCTCTACCCGAAGCCGTCACGCGCACCAGCTTGGCGGTTAGATCCGCATGGGGCGAGGACGTTGCCGCATACAGCGTAACTCGCGGCTGGCCGAAGATATGTGCGGCCACCGTTGCAGGGGCGCTCTTATAAACAAGCAGATTGTTGCCCATCTCCAGAGCCGCCTGATCCGCAGGCCCACTCAGCGCAAACGGGCCGCCGGGAGCCATCACCGGCACCTCAGGGTCGTAAACGAATACATCGCGCGGCTCCTCTTCCACCGGCTTGGAAGCGGTTAGCGTACCATCCCCCTTGCGGGCATTGGCACTGCCCTCGCTGTGAAGATACAGCGTCAACGGCGCCTCGGTCGGCCAATCGGAAGCCTCATGCCACTCGTTCGCCCCCAGCGCAAAGTGCCGCACGCGCGGCTCGTCCGCAAACTCACCCGAATCTTTCAGCCAATGATTGAACCAGCGCAGCAGCAGCGCATTCGTATCGAAGTTAGCCGCCGGACCAAGGTTCGCATCGCCCACGCGGTCACCCCACGGAATATGAACCCAAGGCCCAGCCAGCAGATACTGATTCTCGCGCGCAAATGCGGTTCCAGCGTACTGTCGCAGCGCGACGTACCCGGCAATCGAACCTTCCAGATACGTGTCGTACCATCCCGATATATGCAGCGCCGGAACCTGGATTCCATTCATCCGTGTACTGATATCCAACTCCATCCAGTACGCATATCCCGCCACATCCGGCTCGCGATGATTCATCCAGTCCCGCACATAGGTCGGTAGCTTCGGATCGGCAATGGCAGGGTGCTCCCCGTACGGAGCAAATAGGCTCTGCGCGCGCACATTGGTCCATGCCTCCTCAAGCCGGTCGTTCGCATCGCGCAGCCCAAGCCGCCGCGTATCCTCGCGCAGCATCTGAATCCCCCAACCCATCGTCGAAGCCAGCCGCAACGCGCCCTGATGATAAAACCATCCGCGATATAAATCGGCCGCCGTCATATGCGGCGCAATGCACACCAGTCCCTCGGGATTTTCAACCGCAGCAAGCAACTGCGTCGACCCCTGATACGAGAAGCCATACATTCCAATCCGCCCATCGCATGCCGGATGTTTCATCAGCCAGGTAATCGTCTCCGCACCGTCACGCCCTTCATAGCGAAATGGGTAAAACGCTCCCTCCGACCCGCCGCGCCCACGTACATCCTGAATCACCACATGATAGCCGCGGCGCGCGAACCATACGGGATGCGCATACACCACCGTCGAAGCAATATCCCGCCCATACGGCTGACGCATCAGCAGCGTCGGCCAGGGCCCTGCGCCGTATAACTCACTCGAAGGATAATAATGATCCGAAACAAGCACGACGCCATCCGACAGCGCACAGCGCACGCCTCGCTCCAACCGGACTCCGTTGCCGCAATCGACCAAGTCCTTTGCTATCTCCTTATTCAGGCATCGTGACGCGGAACAAAGTGATACATCGCCGTGAGGATTTCGGCGATCTTCACGGCAGCCTCATTGACCCATTTCTCCCCGTTCTCAGCGGTTGCATTGGCCGGGTCGCCCATGACGCCGCTGGGCGCGATATCGCGCGTCAGCCATGCAAAGTTGGCGCTTGAACCCTCCGGCTTCAACAGCTCCGGCTTGTCGACGCGAGCAATGTAGTTCGAAGTGTACTTATCCCTATGAACCAACTCAGGAGTGCCGTGAAGCAGAAATGCCGTCTCAATCTCGCCCGCATGAAATCCATACGTACGCTCCTGCTTGCTTACCGCATCGAAGTTGACGCCCGGCGCTCCGAAGAGCGAGAACGTCCTCAGGCCGAACTCCGCGCGCAGATCCCGCGCCATCACATCCACCAGCGAAGTGTTGCCGCCATGCGTATTGAACAGACAAAGCTTCTGGAAGCCCCCCGCGGTAAGGCTCGCCCCCAGATC
>Ga0116231_10012170_pt1 | contig 12796 bp, 10 predicted proteins | sample S1TSphgellanicum_2_FD_89695 | JGI IMG/M metagenome (GOLD analysis project Ga0116231, IMG submission 89695) | Host-associated microbial communities from peat moss isolated from Minnesota, USA - S1T2_Fd - Sphagnum magellanicum MG | ecosystem: Host-associated > Plants > Peat moss > Unclassified... | reverse complement strand
TCAACAGAAGCCCTCGGAATGACGAAAGAGTAAGCTACGACTATGACCGGCTCGACAAGGAGCATAACGTCTATGGCCTAGTCGCATTTCAGCCAGCGTTGAACGGCCCCGGCGACACGCTGATATTGGAAGGGCAGACGATGGCCGGGACTGAGGCTGCCACTGACTTCGTATTTACCGACTCATATCTGCTACCGTTCCTTACAAAGATCAAAAGGTCGGACGGTTCGATACCACATTTTGAGGTTCTCGTCGGCTCGAAGAGCCTTAATGGAGACGCTTCACATCTGGAAGTTTTGGCCTACAGAGTTGAATAGTGCGAGCAGACGCAGTTGCGGCTCTACTAGATGGTTCTTGGATTACTTTACCCATGAAGTGAACAGAGGGCAGTAGATCTGAGGTCCTGTCGTTCTTGTTCTAAACCAAGGGAGGGGTGCTGGGGAAGGAACGGCCCCGCCGCGCGAAGCGCATCGGAAGGGTGAGGTGCAGGAGAGGGAAAGTCTCCTGCCGTTTTTCAAGGCAGAGGATGTTGTTAAAGTGCGCAGGGCGGGAGCCTGTTGTGACTCCCGCCCTTCGGTTAGGCTGCGACCTTCTTCTTGGCTGTCGCCGCCTTCTTCGGTGCGGCCTTCCGGCTTGCCTTGGTGCTGGTTTTGATGAGGGTTGGTTTGTTGGCTTTGGGTTTCTTCTTGGCTGGTGTCGGCGGTACAAACGCGGTTTCGGCTTCGGCAAGGAAGTCGAACTCGTTCTCGCGTGGAATATCGACATATCCGGTAAGGGCAAGGCGAAGCGCGAAGCTGGTTAGCTTCTCGTCCGGGACATGGTTGAGTGCCGACGCCAGAATCTCCTCCGGGGTCTGCTGATGGTTTTCGTCCTCTCCTGAGAAGTGTTCCACTACCTCGTCGGTAAAGGTATAGGGGTCAAGGTTGCAAAGGATGCGGAGAAACAGCCTGAACTGGTAAATCCGCCGTACTTTTGCTCCAGCTCAATCAGGTTGTTCCCGTGTACCGATTTGCCGGTTCCTGTAGGGCCGATGATGAGCATGACCCGAACGCCGTCCACATACACGTCCTGAAAGAACAGCGTCCGTGTGCGTGTCTCGAAGATGTTGAGGTACTCGGAGCCGAGAACGCCAGCACCAAACAGCGCACCGAAGAGGCCGGGAATGGCATACTGGAAGCGACCGCTCATCATCCGAATGCCCGCGAAGATGAGTCCGCCGAAGCAGATGACAGCGCCCGCATAGATGGCGAACGTCTTGAACGTCCCCATGAGCGTCTGAGCGCCGGAGAAGTCCATCGTTCCCTGGGCATGGGCAACGCTCGATATCGTGAGCGCAAAGAGGGTTGGTGCCATGATGCGAACGGCATTGGCTATTTTCTGTTTATTGAAGCGTTGCGCCCACCTGTTGGCGGGCCGGGACTCAAGCTGAACTGTCATTTTCATTAGCACCTCGATCAACCGTGGAATCGGTTGGGATATGCGTAACGTAAAGTCCAGTCGTTCAGCGAGTCCAATAACTTTCGTTGGGTCTCTTATTCAGAAAAAGAATCAGAGGGCAAATCCGGCCGGTCGAATTTGGATGAAGGGCACCGTCGCTCAAGTTCAATCCGCGATCTCTCAAGCTGATTGGCGATAAGTTCCTCGTCGGGCAATACGGTCCTGTATTCCGCGGCGAGGTTCTGGTTCGGAAGATTATCGAGAGCTTAGTGAGTTTCGGACGCGCGCCCTTCTCGGCGCCTAGGATCAGTACAAGATGGAGGTAATTTTGCAGACGGTGTCTGCAAATCTCCGCAGCGGGCCGTGCAACGTAGAAATTGCGCATATGGGTTACGTTGCGGCAAACCGAATCCCTGGCCAAATCGCCGGTGAGATCATTCGCCAGCCGTCGGATCAGCGACTCACAGCACTCCATTCGCTGATGGCCACCATTCTTGCAGGGCCATTTGTCGCCCATCCGCTATCTCTTTCAAACCATTGATAATAAATAACTTGCGTCAATAGAGTGAAATACGCTGTGAGGCAAATATGCACTATAGCCTCCAACATTTTAGGAATATGCTATATTTACTGAACAGAGAATATAGCAATCATGCCAGATCCCCAACAAGTCGAGCAAGAGTTGCAAGCAGCGCTATTGTCGGTGTTGCGCAAAATGCCCAATGTGACCTCTGTATATGAGGAAGCATTGGAAGGGCCAGACAATGGAATCGACTTCATCGTGAATGCGTCAGTGAATGGAAAGCCTGTCCGCCTGTTGGTCCAGGCGAAGAGTGCTCTTTTTCCGAGGGACGTGCGGGCAGCGTTTTGGAACATGAAGTCCGCCTACCGGCTGTCTCCAAAGAGTAATGACTCAGTCTCGGTAATACCGATGATTGCTGCTGTCACGATCTCCGATGGCGCCAAAGAGCTGCTTCAGGCCGAGCGCATCGGGTATCTTGACCGTGCCGGCAGCTTGTTTCTCCCCAACGACGATGTATACATCCTGATCGACAGACCGGCGCCCAAAGAAGCGCGCAAGATGGATCGGCCCTTGTTCTCCGGAAACCGCTCGGCCGTCATCCACGGTTTGCTGCTGAACCCGGAACAGTGGTTCAGCACCAGCGAGCTCGCAAAGCTAGCTCAGGTGTCCCCTTCGACCGTCTCTGTTACTTTCGCTGAACTCGAGAAGCGGGATATGGTTGTGGTACAAGGCAGAGGACCCAATAAGACTCGTATGCTCTCTGCTCCTGCGGCGTTACTGGACGAATGGGTCAGGCAAACAGAGCTTCTCTCGCGACCTGAGATTCGGCGTTATTACGTTCCAAGCGTCAAACCCGAAGAGCTGATGAAAGCACTCAATGACACCTGCAAGAGGCTAAGCACCGCATACGTGATCACGCACGAATGGGCCGCCCAGCTATACAGTCCCTTTCTGTCGAACATCTCACAGGTGAAGTGCCGAGTCTTCCCGAACGGCCCCCTCTCTCTGATTACAGGCGCACTGAATGCACGCGAGGTGTCAGAAGGAAGCAACTTTGGCTTGATCGAAAGTGATTCCGTCAGGGATATGTTGTTTGAGCAAGAGATCCGGGGTCTCCGAGTCGAAAGTCCAATACTGGCGTACCTGGACCTGCTGGGGGGTGAGGGTCGGTCCAAGGAATTGGCGGAGCACCTCCGCAATGAGAGGATCGGATTCTGATGTCGAAGCCCAGTACCATCGACGGATACAACGAGCAGGTCACTCGCGACTGCGAGCGTGTCTTGGTTACCCTGCTTCGCAGTCTCGGACCATGGAAGGCGTCGATCTTCCTCGTCGGCGGGCTGACGCCGCGTTATCTGGTGCCTGATCGTCCTCCGGTAGTTCCACCTCATGCAGGGACGCTCGACCTCGACATCGTTCTCGATGTCGTGATCCTTGAGACAACGGACGCCTACAAGTCTCTGGAAGAGAACCTGCGGAAGATCGGCTTCGACAACGCGACGAACCAAAGCGGCCAGAAGCAAAATTGGCGTTGGCAGATTACCATGGCCGAGGGAAGCCATATCATCCTTGAGCTTCTTACGGATCGCACCGATCAGGTTGGCCCTCTTGTACAGCCGCTTCCCACGGACGGCAACATCTCAGCGCTCAATATGCCGCATTCCTCCATGGTGTTTGATCTCCACGACACGACTGAAGTCAGCGCAGAGCTTTTGAGTGGGGATGGAATGGTGACGGAGGTCATTCGTTATGCGAATATCGTGAGCTTCGTTTGCCTAAAAGCCTTTGCTCTGGAGGGCCGCGTCGAACGCAAGGACCCGCATGATTTGGTTTACTGCATCGAGCATGGACCAGGAGGCTGGAAGGCCGCTGCTGAGGCCTTCCGTGACCAACTGGCGGGCAAACATGGGGCCGCGATTCGCCAGTGCCTGAAGATTTTGCAGAAGCGCTTCCGCAGCGACGAGAAAACGGATGCCCACCTGAAGGACGGCCCAACGATGGTAGCCAACTTCGAGTTGGGGGAATCCGGCACCCGCGAGAACAGGATTTTGCGGCAACGCGACGTTGCAGCCCTCATGGAGCAATTCCTAAATGCGTTGGAGGTCGCTCCGAATGAACCCGTCCCATCAGGAGACGGTCAAAGGTAGAGATTCTGCGAATTTCTCATCTACCTGATGCATAGGTATAAGGAACCTCCGCCGAGGTTGGCGGGATAGGAACGTAATGCAGAAAATCCATCTAATAAGTAGCGTCAAGTTCAAGGGCTCAAGCCAAGGCGATTTCGATAATCTCAGTCTCGAAGTTGAAGCGGTGGTCAACGAGGCTATCGCCCCGGGGCGATAGCCCGCCGGCTCCCATCCATTCGGTGCTTCACGTCGCCAACCCCTGTGAGAGGGCCGTCTAAGACTCCATCATGCAAACGGGTATACCCGGACGCCTATATCCTCGACAGTACCCTAATAGGAGCATTGGTAGGCGCCCTCAGTCTCAGGTGTTGCAGCGCGAATCTGGTCAACTTTACCGCCTAATGTGAAGCCAGTGCGCTCTCCACTATAGGAACAAGATGAGTGGGTGTGCTGAAAACATCGAAATTCGTCCGCTACAGTGATCGAGCGACCAAATGCTGGGAGCATCAATTAAAACTGATGCATCTGAAGGTCACTAATGAACTCGATGTGCCAAGACCTTCCAATGAGACCATGAGGTTCCCTTGAAGGAGGTTTCAAGAAGCATCTCAAAATTCTTGGGATTCGCTCCGGTTTTTGCCTCGTCTAGAATCGGTGTCAAATCTTTGCCATCCTCCAGGAATTCTGCTGCCATCCCGTCTCCAAGCGCGGTTGTGCCTTGCATAAGGAGAACGCGCCCGTCTCCCGAAAGATTATCGAGCAGACTAATGACCGCATACCCGCGTCGCGTCGGATCTCCCTCCACATAGGAATAGAACTTTGATTCTCCGTTTACGGGGGCGATGTTTTCAACGAGCAGCCCGTCTTGGTGAGCGTTGTTGGACATACGAAAGTTCAGTTTTGCCTCAAATATCTGTTCCCATGGATCATAGCCAGGTCCGCCCAAGAGTATGACATTATTGTGACGAAGATCATCGGCCTGTAGATCGCGAGCGAAGACGATGCGCACTTTCGTCCTTTGTGCCTCCGGCAACTGGGTCAGATAGCGGATTGCTTCAACTTCATTGAAAGCGGTATAGGTGCGCAGCGCCAACGGGAACCATTTGTAGCCAGGAGGAGTCTGAGCGTAGGGACTCTTTTCGTATGTATGGTAGGCGTATTCGTCCACAGTCACGCTAGTTTTAGACAAGTTCTGGAACATCAAGATTCCCGCGTCCCCGACGACGATCAATGTGGGCCGGTCGGGAGTAAAAAGCGCCGCCCAAAGTCGATGAGTACCGGGTGTTACTTGAGCGGTTGCGTCATTCCGCAGACGATGGACTCCCAGGGTCGCGAGAATCCCCAAGATTAGCCCAGCAACGGCTCCACAGAGTGCAAATGCCCAAGGATTCCGTAGCTTTGGAACATCCAAAGCAGGTTCAAACGCGGTATCCGTCGGGACAGGACGCTCCTCTGGAATCGCCTGCGGAATCTCGAAAACAGGTATATAGCCGCCTCGCGGCATATGGATGCGATATGGCTCATCTTTTCCCTCGTCCAGAAAATAGGCCGCGAGCCGCTGCCGAACCAAGCGTGCGTGAGTGCGAACGATGTTGTCTTCCGACGTGTTATAGGTCGGCGGCTTCCCAAAAACATGGACTCCGATCAGCTGCTCGTTGATTTCATCGGCGCGTCCGGTCAATGAGCAATCCGAGACGTACCGAACAAAGCTGGACAGTCGATCCGAGCGGCTAAAGTGTTTCGAGGTGACAACCCTTTCGACGAGCGCACGCTTAACATCCGCGTCTGCGGAATGCTGTTCGAGATCATCCGGCAATGTTGAACTGAGCTTCACCACCAACAGGATACATTCCCGGAAAGTGCAACGCAGCATTGATCGCATGTTCATTCCCCGTTCATAAATAAGGGTTTAGCACGCATCTCTATACAGTGAAGAGCACGGTGAAGTCACTGGCAGCATTTGGATGGGACCCATAATATCGCCCCAAGCCGCCGAAGAAAACGTCGCCCAAGGTCAATCCAAAAGGATTTTTCCCGGGGTTGTCGGGCTGTGGTCGGCCAAAGGAGAATTTATGTCTAACCGGAAGCAAGGGTTTCGTTTGCTTGATTTGCTGCTCGTCGCCGTGATGCTCATTCTCTCTGGAAAAATGAACGCACAGACCGCAGTCGATGGCGCGGTAGCCGGCACGGTGGTCGACCGTTCGGGTGCAGCGCTTCCTACAGCAAAAGTCGTGGTTCACAACACAGCTACAAATGCCGATTCCACCGTCGCCACTGACAGCGGTGGATATTTCCGGGTAGAACGCCTGGCACCCGGCGACTATACGGTCAAGGTCTCTGCGGCGGGATTCTCCGATTACACAGCCCAGCATGTCGTCATTGAGGTCGGCAAACTGACCGAGGTCACGCCAAAGCTTGGCATTGCCGGATCGACGGCAACTGTCGAAGTCAGCTCGGAAAGCCCGGTCATCAATACAGAGTCCTCCGACTTCACCAACCAGTTCAACCCAACTGCGTTGGCGACATTGCCTATCAATGGACGGCACTGGACTTCGTTTGCCCTGCTCTCTCCAGGCGTCACAGCGGGCAATAGCGCGTACGGCCTCGCGTCTTTCAGGGGCGTCAGCAACTTGCAGAATAACTTCATGGTAGACGGAGCGGATGACAACGACTCTTTCGACGGGGTAGAGCGTGGATATACCCGGGTCGGCTACACTACGCCAGAAGACGCCGTCATGGAATTTCAGGTGCTCACATCCAACGTCCCTGCCCAGTATGGCCGTGCTGTAGGCGGCGGTATCAACGCCGTGACCCGTTCGGGTGCGAACGACTTTCATGGTGACGCGTTCGAATACTACCGCGACAATGACTTTGGCGCGACGAACCCTTTCAACACCCTTGCTGTTCCGGTTCCCGGCGCTCCCGTAGGCACCAGCCAGACGATTTACATCAAGCCCAAAGACAAACGCCACCAGTACGGAGGCACGTTCAGCGGCCCCGTCAAGCACGACAAACTCTTTTTTCTGTACTCCTTTGACCAGCAGAAGCGCAACTTCCCGGCACTGGCAACGCCTACTCCGCAGTTCCTGGCAGCAGGCAATGCCGCCAATAACAACTGTAAAGTCGCTGGCGGGACGACGACCACCGACGCCATCACCTGTGCCGAAGACCGCGGTGTCACCGCCGCCCAGGTAGCCGCCGCGCAGGCGTACATTGCTGGGCAGAGCGGAATTGCTCCAAGACTCGGCAACCAGATTATCAACTTTCTCAAGTTGGACTATGCGATCAACGAACGCAACAACGCATCTGTCATCTATGACCGTATGCGCTGGGACTCTCCCAATGGTATTCAGACCAATCCAGTCGTTCGCCGTGGAACTACCTCCTTTGGCAACGACTACGTCAAGATTGACTCGGTAATCGCGAAGATCACCACAATCATCTCCCCTCGTATGTCAAACGAACTGCGCGGCAACTATGCTCGCACGTTCGACAGCGAGAACGGCGACAAGCCACTCTCGAACGAGCCGACGACCACTGCGGGCGGTCTGCCGCCCGGCGTGATCATCTCTACAAACTCCGGCTTCTCGATGGGAACGCCCTACTATATTCCCCGCACGTCCTTCCCTGATGAACGAGAGATCGACTCGGCGGACAACGTCACCGTCTCGTATGGAAAGCATACGTTTACTGCGGGTGGTGAATTCCGCTGGGCGCAGGACAACATTATCGATGTCGATTACCAACACGGTCTGTTCACCTACAGCCAGCTCGCTGACTTCTTCACCGACTTTGCCAGGACGCAGGGAAGCACAGCTGGCTGCGATGCAGCGCGTGACACGGGCGTAGGCACGTTCTCTTGTTACAGTAACCTACAGCAAGCCTTCGGCCATCCGCAATTCGTCTATCACACCAACGACTATGCGGCTTATGTACAAGACGATTGGAAGCTGTCGCATAACTTCACGCTGAATCTTGGTCTTCGTTATGACTACGAGCAACTGCCCTCGCCCAAGATTCCGAATAGCGCAGTCCCACAGACGTCACAGTTTCCCAGCGACAAGAACAACATTGCGCCTCGGGTCGGTTTTGCTTATGACGTATTTGGAAACGGCAAGACGCTTCTGCATGGCGGCTTCGGACTTTACTACGGTCGTATCCAAAATGGAACGATCTATAAGGCTCTGTCCAGCACCGGAGCCGCAAATGCGCAGTTCCAACTCAATACCTCGTCTTCGGCTACTAGCCCCGTTTACCCGGTCATTGTCTCGTCGGCAACCCCGCCATCAGTTTCAAACATTACTGCGTTCGCGAACGGCTTCCAAAACCCGGTCGCCGACGAATTCAACCTTAGCATCCAGCAAGATCTCGGCTGGAAGACTGTGCTGGGGGTCGCCTATCTTGGCTCGCTCGGTAAGCAACTGCCGAATTTCGTGGATTCAAATATTGCACCGGCCACGACTACGAAGACGTACACGTTTACAAACGGACCTCTAGCCGGAGATCAATGGACTGTCCCGGTATACACGGCGCGTCTCAACCCTGCCTACAATGCCTTGACCCTCATCAGGAGCAACGTCACAACAAACTACAACGCTTTGGCCGTCACGCTCGACCACCGTCTCAGTCGCGGCGTTCAGGCATCGGCCAGCTACACGTTTTCGAAGGCTCTTGACTACGGTATGAACCAGTCGGCCCAAGCGGACACAAACGATCAAACCGACCCGTTTACCATTTCGCCCGACTACGGCCTTTCAGCAAACAATATCCCCCAGCGGCTCGTCGGCAGCATCACCTTTATGCCGAAATTTGCCATTACGAACCGTTATGCTTCACTGGCGGCCAATGGTTGGACTATCGCGCCGGTTTGGACTGTCCAGTCCGGTGTGCCTTTTAGCTATGGATTGAGTAGCGGTAGTTCAATAGCTGGCGGAGCGACTACGTTCAATGGTTCAGGCGGCGTTGGAGGAGGGGTCGCACAATATGTCAACTTCCGCGCCTATCCTCAGTATGCGGCTTCCGATGTCTTCAATGGTGTCTACCCGCAGCGGAATATTCAGCGTCAGGCGAACATCGATGACGTTGATGCACGAATTTCTCGAGCCTTCACGTATCACGAGAAGTACAAGTTGACACTATCCGGTGAAGCCTTCAACATCCTCAACCGTCAGCAGTTCACCGCGTACAACACCACCGCTTACACTTTGAGCGGGACAACCGCTACCTACCAGTCGACCTTCGGAACTCCGAGTGCCGCAGGAAATACCGTTTACCGCGAACGTCAGATCCAGTTTGTCGGACGTTTTGAGTTCTAGCACTAAGGAGGTCGCAGCGTGATAGACAGGAGGATTTTCGTCTAACTCGCTGCGGCCTCCGTCCTTACATATTCCGTCCCCGGTTACCAATAGATGCACATTTGAGTCTTGAGCCAATTTATGAGGCATTCACTTCTATCTATGTCGTTTCTCCTGGCTGCTGTGCTCCATGCGCAGCAGCCTCTTTTTCCTTTCTCCACCGATCATCCAAAACATCTTCTCATTTGCGCGCATCGCGGACGCCTCAATCGGACAGAGCTGGAGAATAGCTTGAGCGTGATGCGCCACACATATAAGAGCGGCGTCAAGATGGTGGAGTTTGATTTGAGAAGAAGCGCCGATGGGCAGATCTTTCTGTTGCACGATGCAACGCTCGATAGAACAACGGATGTCACCGGAAAAATCTCGCAATACAGCAGTAAACAATTGCAATCCACGATGCAGCGCGATCCCGTATCCGGCAAGCCGATTGAACCGCTCACACGTTTCGATGATCTGCTCACCTGGGCACGAACCAATGACATTCTTCTGATGGTTGACCTAAAGGATACTCCGCCGGCTGAGGCTATGAAGTCCATCCGCAAGTATGGGCTTGTCCATCGTGTCATCTTACTTACGTTTGACCCTGAAACCGCGAAGGCCGCTCTGGCGGCTGCGCCCGATGTCCAAGTTTCACTACTTGTCCATACACGAAGAGAAATTGACAGCGCAATTGCTTCCGCACAGGGGCATCCGTTGGCGCTCTATCTCCCCATGATGGGCGACGAGAGCCTCTATGCATACGCGCATACGACGAAAAGAATCGTAATTTCTGATGCGCTCGGCGACCTTGACGATAAAGCGGAGGCTGAAGGGTTCAGCGTCTATGCCAGCTATCTGCAGAAACATCCGGTCGATATCTTAGTATCCGATCACGCATTGGCATTCGCCTCAAAGCGCTAGAAGACCTATGTTCTCTGCGTTAGAAAGCAAAGTCATATAATTGCACGAGATCTACCGAAGCAATCGCCAACGTACTGGACAGTATGTCTCTTGTTAGCGGAGGCGTTCTGTCCAGTATTTGGAACCGCCATGAAGCGTTTCAGGGACCTGCTGAGGCACTTGAGCCTCTGACCCAGATAGCTGCCTTACGCGAGGCGCATCGGTGTCTCTATTGCTACGACGCGCCATGTGACCGGATGTAGTCAATGAACTCTCGGTAGCCAGCCTCGGAGACCTGCAGAATGTTGTAGCGAGCCTGAAGCGCGGCGGCGGAGCTTTTCCGGTCGATGATCGAATCGTCAATCTGAGCAATGCTACTGACGGGACAGATGCTCTGAAGCAGCTTTGCCTAAGAGCGCAGGAGCATAACGCGGCAGCGAGGGCGAACTTCGTCTATGGCGAAGCACTTTTGAATCGCCCTTGGTCTCATTCGGACTTCACAAGGCTCTGTGAGCAATCAGACTCTTGGAAGAGGTCCAAACGCGCGTCCCCATTCTGGCGCGTGCAATGACGGGAATGCGTTTTGACAAGCTCTATATTGCCATTTAGAAACGTTTGACTACGTATATTTAGTCAACGCCGATGAAGCCATCTGCCCGTTATCAAATAGGTAGAAATCGCCAACCCCACGAGATCAACCCCAAACCAACCCCAGATAAGAAAACGGGAAAACTCTTCTTCTTTTTTTTCAATGATTTAGCACTCGGCAAGACTCCCGATCAGGCCTCGTAACTCGTTGAAACTACGTTTATGTCACCGCGGAGAAACCCAAAGGTCGAAACGAACTCCCAACTGACTCCCAATAAGCTGTCCGATGCGTACTTTGCCGTACTTTGTAGTAGCCATTCGTACCATAGAATCAACAACATACGCATGTTAAGGGTCACTCATAACCCAAAGGTCGCAGGTTCAAATCCTGCCCCCGCAACCAATCAAATCAATGGTTTAGAGAGAATCAGTAAATCAGATTTACTCCCATTTACTCCCAATAAGAAAATTGACGTTTCAGGCACTCGCCCGCAAGGGCTTGAGGACCATCGTGACAACCTTCCCATTGGCTTCCCTCTTCGACTCCGGCATCGCCTGACGGCCTACGGTAACTCCCGTTCCGGCGTAGTCGGCGACCGTGCGCTCCTCTGGAGTCATAGCTTGCAAAGGTGAGGTCTGCTCTTCGTCTTGATCCAGTGATTCCAAGAGCGGCCCCGCTTGCCGTCCTGCTCTCTGGACTTGCCAGAGGGCATCTCGACGATGCGAACCTTCCCCAATCGAGTTGAGCGCACCCACCTCGGCAAGCGTGGCGAGGCGGGTGCGAGAGAGCGACGGCACCCGACGTGCGAGTTCTTCAATAGATGCAAACGCTCGCTGTTCCCTTGCAGCTTCAAGTTCCAAAGCGGCGTTCTCTCGAAGGCCACGGGCGAAGCGAAGGCCAATACGGAGCGAAAGTAAGCCATCCTCTTCGCGTTCTAAGGTGCAAGGCCAACTCGACCGCATCACGGGCGCTGCCCCTGTGCGCCGGACACGCTATCTTACGGATATCTCAAGATTCGAGCGATTTAGAACTGGCACATATCGAACGTTCCCATCTGCCCGCTGAGGGCATCACGGACCACAAAACGCAGCCGCTTGGCCCCAGATGGCCGTGTGATCGACAGCGTAAACTCCGCACCGTCCTGCCCTTCGCCGCGCATCTTGATCTCTTCCCGCGCTACATGGCCCAGCAACTTCCCGTTCGCGGCATACCAACCGGCAGCGACCGTAGCTTCCATTCGCTGCGCTCCATTGGCATCCGACCAGTGGATGCCCTTCTCCGCAACGTGGATCGTATAACTGCCTTCGCTCGCCTTGGTCGCTGTGACGTTCAGGCCGTTGTAAGCGATCGTGCTGGTGAGCGCGGCCGACAGGTCCAGCTTCAGGTTCGCCATGGCCTGCCCCGGGGCCATGGTCTTGTCGCCAACAGGATTCAGGTCTGCTGCTGTATCGGGATAATAGCCGGTCCGCGTGACCGCCCGCAGATTCGGGTCCTTCATCACGATGCGGATGTTGCGAAACCTGGCCGCGTCCTCGGAGCTGCTGGTCGGCGAGTAGCTGATCGTGTAGTAGTCCTGTCCCTTCTCGATGCCCTCCGCAATGACATGGTTGAGGTCGTTGCGGCCCGTGAACGCAAGTCCGCCTGTCGAAGGCGCAAGCGAAGAGAAGGACACCGTTCCGGCCCCGAATGGATCGCCGCCATTCGCCCCGTCGAGGTCGTCCGGACTCTCGATGTCCGGCGTAGAACCCGTCCCTGCCGCCGGATTGATGCTGTACAGCGTCACCCTCGATGCCAGCAGACGCGACGTGCACCGGCGGACTGCGGACGTGATCAGATCCGAAGTCCGCGTATCGAGCCCCACCAGGTCCGCCGAAGGAAATCCGTT
>Ga0116231_10012169_pt1 | contig 12797 bp, 5 predicted proteins | sample S1TSphgellanicum_2_FD_89695 | JGI IMG/M metagenome (GOLD analysis project Ga0116231, IMG submission 89695) | Host-associated microbial communities from peat moss isolated from Minnesota, USA - S1T2_Fd - Sphagnum magellanicum MG | ecosystem: Host-associated > Plants > Peat moss > Unclassified... | reverse complement strand
TTTATTTTTTTTAATTTTTTTATTTTCGCCTTTTAGTGAAACTTCCCTTTTTATAATAATATCTTTTATTTTTAAAAATTTTCCAAAAGTTTTTTTTTTTTTTTTTTTTTTTTTTTTGGTGATGGGCCAATCAAAATGACTTATTGCCCAAAAAATAAAAATAAAAATAGAACTGGAGAGGCACCCCCATCTCATTAATGCAAAGTACAAATAAGTAACCCATACAGAACTTTTAAAGTACTTGTTGAGGGATCGATTCCTGGTTCCAAATCAAGTTGGCCACTACCATAATTGACAAGTTGGCAAGTTGGCCATGATCATGCATTCTCATTGGTCTGATATTGCAAATAATTTCCGCAAAGGTCATCATAACTTATGGACCTTTTGAAAGAAATAATATATGTCAATTATCTACCATGCCCCAATTGGGGGGGGGGGTGGGGAACACATTCTGGGTGCATTTTCATGGAATAAAAAATGAAAAATCCCCCTAGACGGCCTAGATGGAACGATGATTGAAATCAACGGCTTGAAACCAAAAATAAAATAAAATGCCACTTAGACGGAAGGTGGATGCGTTTGGAGTACAAATCATGGGAGAAGTATTAACGGTCCAGATGGAAGGTTTCCCAAATCGAAGGCTGAGAAAACCAAAAAAACCAGCATCTGTGAATTTGGGGAGGGGAGGAGATAATGTCTGGTAAAAACCTTTAAGAAGAATTGACGGTCGCGATGGTATAGGAATAAAACTGACGGTGTAGATTAGATGATTTATCTGGTAAATGGGAGCTATTTTCGGAATAATTCAGAGAAACCTAACGGCATGGATGTGAAGATTCCGAAATCGACGGCAAGGATTAGAACTGCTACATACGAAGATTCCCCATTTAGCACAGAACGGTCCAAAGAAACCGAATGGCATGGATACGAAGATTCCCCAATCGACGGCTGAGGGATGAGGCACGTTCTAGCTATAATAGGTACCTACTTTAGCATATCCTACCTACGAACCACTGTGTCCGCCTGCTCTAGCGTTTGAAGATGACGAAGGAGAAGACAGGCGGTCAGAATCGGACGGGCGAAATCCTCCAACCTTGACATCGGACGGTGAGGGGAGCAGCGCGCGCCGGTGTTTTTCCTGTCAATTTTGTCTTGTACCCAAAGTGGCGACGATCCACAGGAAGAATCGGCTAGATTTGGCTACAAGCTAAATATGAAAATAAAGTTTTTTAATCATCATTTAATATTTCTGGCTAACTACTATGAGAATCACGTATGAAAATCTGGCGATTTTTCTAAAATTTTCATGGAGTTATGGCTATTGAAAATCTGAAAATGCGTATTATTTTAGCACTTTTAGATTTTAATATACGGTAGTTTTTTGGTTAGCTATAGCCATTATTTAAAAAAGGCTGGCGTGCGTGGTAGTTGGAAAGGCGGCGGTGATGGGCTCCGAAGACGTGCGTCGAGGACCTCGTCGTCACAGTGCGGTCGTCGAGGACGTCGTCTTCCAAGTGGGGTCGTGGAGAATTGTTCCTGGCATGTCGCCAGCATTAGACATGCCCGGGAACGAAGGGAAGTAGCTAAGAAAAAGCAAGAAAGGAAGGGATAGAGAGCAGAGAGGACAGGAATCTCGAGATGGTTGTGGGAAGGAGCGTTGTTTGCGGGTTTGTTGGAAGGAGCGTTGTTTGCGGCCGCCTGCGTTTTCACATGTTTCCGATCTGCGATCATCAGGTGCATTGTTGACCTGTTGGTGAGAATTGGACATGCGGAGAGAAAGCAAACAAGAAAAAATCAGGTCAGAAAAATTCTGTATCTCTTTCTCTCTGTATCTGTCTCTGTATCTCTGTATCTTTCTCTCTCTCTTGCGGAGGTTTTTTGTTTTGTCGTCTGATGGAGGCGGTGCAAAAAAATGAAATGATAGGGGAGAAGGTTTCCAGGTTTTCAGGTTTTCGAGGCTGGAGCTGCATGATAGGAGAGAGATTCTGTGAGCGAGAGTACCAGTAGATGCTTAAGACTTCAGCCGAGGAATTGAAAATAAACTAGAGGAGAGCCAGTGCTAGAGAGAGACACAGAGAGAAGGAATTGGAAATTGGAGTTGCGCCAAGACCTTCCCAGAGCATTCATTGCTCTTCTTTTTGGAAAAATCTAAGTCTAGAGAACTTGACAGGAATCCATGGGTTTTCCAGGTGTATCTAAGGGATTTTGCTTTGTTTTGTTTTGGTAACAGGGTTTCTGACATCCCCAGGCAAGCCCTTCATTATCCACATCAGAGATAGAATGAAGTTCCTTCTCTTGTTTGAGGAGGCTTCATCTTGGAACTGTTGGATTCTGTTGGAGAGGGAGGCTCAGATGACCTTAGATTGAACACCCTGGAGGCACTTGCAGGCTCGGGGGGATCATTTTAAGGTTGAAGAGGACAGTGAAATCAATGTGAAGGGAAATGGTTCCTGAGTTCTTTTTATGTCGGGGGGATGAACAACGTCACAGCTGATGGAGATTTTGAAGATGAGCCCTGCATGCTGCACATGTGTTTGGATTGAACCTGTGACACTGTAGGGATATGGAGATTTTGAAGAGGAGCCCTGCATGTTGCACATGTGTTTGGAGTGAGCCTGTGACACTGTAGGGATCTGCTGCCTATGAGTTCTTGATTGCAGAAAGGTGGACAAAGAAGAGAGTAAACAATGATTGAGGATAAAGGAAGGAACAGCTTTGTGAAGAAGCTTTCAACTTCTATGACAAAGCCACGTCTAGATCGTGCTAAAGGACTGAAGCGGGGGGATGTGGTTCTTACTCCTGTGCATGGGGATTCCAGTCCTAACACTGGAGATCGGCTAAGTTCCTCTCCAGCAGCAACCTCTGTCCATGACAAGGGACGGAGACCCACTAAAGAAGATTGGAAAAAACAAACAAGTTTTAGAGTGCGTGGGAAGGATTCTGTCAAAGAGATGGAGGAACTTTACAAATTCTTAGGTCTACAGTCGAATGATGGCTTTGGTATACCTGCAGACGAATGGCAGGCACACAAGTCTCTCAACAGTCGACCTGTATCTCCTATGAACAGTCAGCCTGTTTCTCCCATATGTGCATATGCACCTGGTTCTTCTGCTTATTCTTCCTCAGAAGGGGATGACTTTAGGTTTGATTTGCAGCCTACCAGTTTGGACTTGAGTTCCAATTTTGGATCTCCTGTTCTATCTCCTGGGATGTCCCCTGGTAGATTGGTCAACGATGGTGGAAAAGAGCATGACAAACAGATGTCCCCTGGTAAGTTGTTCAACAATGCTGGAAAAGAGCACGACAAACGCCTGTCCTCTCCTCCCCAGTTGTCTCCTCTTCCTCAAGACATACCTCAGAAGGTTGTCCATCTTCCTCAGAAGACTACAGAGCTCTTTTCTCCTTCCTCTGGTTCGTCTTTCCGGCAGTTGAAAGAGGCTTTTCATGCTACCTTGCATTGTCAAGCTAGATCTAGCAGAAGTGGTTCTGAAGAGTCATTATCTTCAGCAGCTTGGATCCCGGAAGGTGTGCTTGGTCATCGGCATTCAGAACCAGCGATGAAGTGGGAGTTGCTTTCTCCAGATTCAGGTGGAGTGAAATTCTTTGATGGTGCATCTGAAAGTGGCAAAGACGCAAAAGCAGAGGTGAAGGCACAGGTCCCTGCAGAGGATGGAGGTGGAGGCAGGGCTGTTAAGGATTCTTTACCAAGGGCAGTTACGTTACCTCCATTGTTGATTGAATCATCACATACAGGTGTGGGGGATGTTTCTGTCCAGGAATCAGCAAAGAGTCCATGTCAGCGGTCGATACTCTGGCATGGTAGAAGTCCTCCACGTGTGGAACACATGAACAGGAAGCCTGTAAGTACACTTTCAAATGCCTTAAGGAATGCACATCAGCCTTTGATGGAAACATTCCAGGTTGCTTCTCCAGTTGATGATACTGCTGAAGTAGTTTCAGGAGAAATTTCCAAGGTTGACAGTGAAGTGGCCAATGTGGTGCCCAAGGCACTGCAGGTGCCACGGAAAAAGGTGTCATTGCCTAGCAAGTGGAGGAAAGGTGAGCTGCTGGGCAGTGGATCTTTTGGAACTGTGTATGAGGGGGTTGGGAATAATGGATGCTTCTTTGCAGTCAAGGAGGTATCTTTGTTAGATGAAGGCAAACAGGCTAAGCAATCTATTCTACAACTGCAGCAGGAGATTGCCCTTCTGAGTGAACTAGAACATGAGAATATAGTTCAGTACCTGGGGACAGAAAGTACAGGGGACAAGCTTTACATCTTTTTGGAGCTTGTAAGCAAAGGATCATTGGCATCTGTGTACAAGAAGTATCCAATGGTTGAGGAACAGGTTTGTGCATACACTCAGCAAATCCTTCATGGTCTCAAGTACCTCCATGACCGCAACATTATCCACAGGGACATCAAATGTGCAAACCTTTTGGTGGATGTCAGTGGAGTAGTCAAGCTTGCTGACTTTGGAATGGCCAAGGAGATAGATAAACTGGACAAACTCAAGTCTTGTAAAGGAAGTGCATACTGGATGGCTCCTGAGGTCATTGATGCCACAAAGACTTATGGTATTGCAGCTGATATTTGGAGTCTCGGATGCACTGTGCTGGAAATGGTAACTGGGAAGCCCCCTTTATCAGATTTAGAGTGGCAAGCAGTTCTGTGGAGAGTTGGACATGGGGAGGCCCCACCCATCCCTGAGAATATGTCAGCTGACTTGAAAGACTTCATTAAGCAATGCTTGGAAGTGGATGTCAACAAGCGACCCACAGTTGATATGCTGCTTACTCACCCCCTTGTTTGTAGTGAGCCAACATTGGGTTCTTTCAGGCTTGTAGCTACAACAGAGCTTAGCACCATTGCAGAGGAAAAGTCCTTCCACTCATCAAACACAGGGACAACTGATGCAACTGATAGAGAAGCCAAGAACCATACACAGGGTGGTGTGTCGAGAGTTGTAAGGGGAAGACTTGGCCATTCATTGAGAACCATACGAAGTGAACTCAGCATGAGCTCTAACTCTTTTGGAATTCCATCATGATTCCTGTTGAGCACTGATATCATTTTCTCAGAGAGAATGGGCATGAGTAGAGGAGGGTGTTCTTCCTGGCCTGGATTCTTAGACTAGCCAGTTTAGAAGATCTTGTATACTAGATTCACGTTCTCTCTGTCACAAGGCCAGTAGAGTGCACTTATGTCTATTCACTTCACATCTTCTGCTTCTAGGACTTACCTGCCAAGAGAGAGCATGGAATGACACTAGTTGTACCCGGGTGAGTGGTCATCCTTAAAGAAATAGGCACAATCGCGCAGACCTCATGCAAAAGGATCACCTGAGTTTGCTCATGGCTACTTGGTGATTTAGCCTAGGAAGAGCACCTCCAAATGCCAACCTCCAATGAGATGTAGATCAAAGTATTATATGGTGTATTCCTCTCAGGGTTTCAAGCCAACCATGTTGGACAAACATACCAGATTTGAAGAGTATCTGTGAATTACATGTGCTGTTTGCAGTATTTGTGACACAGCTCTTGAGGGTGGGAGGGCATTTGAGAACTAGGATTACAAATTGAGGTACTTCCCTGGCACCTGCTTTTCACTTTACTCTTTCAGTTTCCGATGCTTGATGCTTTATCCATTGACAGGAGCCTTGGTGTGTTTTTTCTAGCAAAATGGATACATGTTCAATGAAGAACTGAAATGTTAGTTCTCCTGGTGGAGCCTGAATTCTGTGGAGAATTGAATTTGGGACTTCCTAGCATTCAATTGTCTGAAATCCATCTAAAATACAGCCACTGACTGGAGCAGTTTTCGTTGAAGTGGTTATCTCCTTGTTCTTGCGGGGAGAAAAAGGAATAGGTGACTTTGGACTTGTCATGTGTAACTGATATTGAACTGTGCAACTGGGCAGGTTGAGGTGATGGTGAGGCCTGTGGTTATTGGTTGTGCGTCACACCTTGACGACCACCTCATTGACACTAAGGGTTCAAAGATCTGGTTCTGTGGACATGGGGATTTTGGAATAAGAAAGCAATCCGTCCACTTGAAAGGTCCCACTTTCTAGAAGCTTTTGTATTGTTTTGAGAATCTGAAAAGAGAAGGATTCCAATCTTTTGAGGATGTAGCTGCAGGAGCTTGATGTCACACAACTTGATTTTGTGGCAATTTTATAATGCATATTGATGTTCAATGCATTTGCACCTACATTTCTGGAAACATTGTATTGCCAGTTTCATAATCTGACCCATCACTGGCCATATGTCTTACATAGACAAACATGGAGCCTAATTGCAACAACAGTGAAGGTTTGTAATCCTATTAAGAACACTTCCACTCACTCCCCTTAGTTTGCAGCTCTACCAATGTTTACCACATCCAACAGAGAGTGTTAATTGTTTCGTATGGTCATTTTGGCCTTAGAGCACCTCCATCACAAGGCCCAAAGTGGCTTGCATGCCATACTTTGCATAAAGGCCTTCAAAAGTAGCGGTGAAACTTGGTTTGGACTTGTAAATATGCTCAAGATATACTGGTCTCCTACTTGTGCAGCTACTTGAGGAATATTGAAAAAAAAAGCCCTGTTGGGGATGAGTGTATTAAATTTTTTTTTTTTGATATTGAAAAGTTTGGTGATTTTTTCCTCAAAAATTGGCAAAATCAGTTGAATTCACACTAAGAAAAATAAAAATCCAAACATTTTCCAATTTTGTTTTGGCAGAGATTGTTATCATACTACGAGGATGGGTATAAGTGGGTTTGCCCAACCAAATTGCCATGAGGAGCAACTTTCCCAATGTAGGAGAAGTGAAGTTCCATGGGGACGAACTTCCTTGGGGAGAAACGAAAGTTGCTTGGGGCAAATTCTGCCTTCAAAAGAAGGGAAAGTTACCCAGGAGAAACAAAAGTTCCCTGGGGAGAAAGAGAAGCTCCTTGAAACATTGTTGCCCCGGGGAGAAGAAAAAGCTTCCTAGGGAGAGACTTGCTAGGGCTCTCCCTTGCTAGGGAAGATCCTTGGGAAGTAAATTCACCAGGCATAAAGAGAAGTTTCCCCATGAACTTTTTCCTTTGGGAACAAATGGTGTCTAAAATTTTGTGGGCTTATAATTTTGTTATATGATCTCTAATAGGAGTGTGCAAAATGGTGTTGGAAAGAACTTGGTGAGGGTTATAGCTTTGTAATTTAAAGCTCCTCAATCAAAGTTCATATGTGGAAGTTATGAACGCACAACGTTTTAAGCACAATGTGTTCCATTGGGAGAAGAGGTAGTTCATTAGGGAACAAGAGAGCTTTTTTGGGGTGCATGGTGTGTTCCCCTAGGAGAAGAAAGCTTCTTCGGGGAATTTCTTGAACTCCCAAGTACTCTTAGTGGACATTGGCTTTCTCCCCAGGGGAAGTGCCCCAATGGAAGCTCCTTGTGACCTTCCTATTCTCTTGGGGAAAACAAATGGCGCTTGAATTTTGTGGGCTCATAACTTCTTCATACGAACTGTAATTGAGGATTTTTAAATTACAAAGTTGTAGCTTGTGTCAAACATAAAAAAATTATGGGTCTATAAAGTTTCAAACACCATGTGTTCCTTGGGAAACTTGGGCCCTTCCCTAAGAAAGTTTTCTCTCCAAGTTGCATGTTCCTTAAGGAGATGGGGAAGTTCTTTGGGAAGCAAAGGAAGTTCCTTGGGGTAATTATCTATTTAATATATTGTCATTTCATCAAAGGCAATTAATTGTTTATAAGTGTAACTTGGTATCATGCCAACTAGGGGTGAAAAGATGGTTAGGTGGTTCAAAAGTGGCATTTGAAAGTCTATAACCTAACATTAGTGGATTTTTTTGCAGTTTTAACAATTATCAAATCATAAGTCCTATAATTATTCCCTGTGTTTTTAATTAAAAATATATATAATCCAACATATGAATATCCTTAAACATGTGATTGATAAAAAAATCCATGCAAAAATTTAACAATTTTAATGAGAAATGGATTTTCAAAGATAAAAATTTACAACAATCACATCATTTAAAACTTATAAAAATTAAAAATACACATATTAGGAAAGTTTCAATGCATTTCACTAATAAATTCTTCATTTGATGATGCTTTATTTTTTAGTTTTTATTTTGAAACTACTTTGACATATTTTTTGAATCCACATTTTTCATTTTTTTTTGGTGACAATCATAATGTTGTCATTTCAAAAATCCATTATGAGTCCATCATCTTCTTAGAATTTATTGAAAACTTTTTTGATGATTCCTATTAAAGTTTATGACAACATGAATAATTTTTAAATTAACAATGTTAATTTTGAATATGGCTTTAAATTTTACATTTGTATGTGATCCAAGAAAATTACAAGTGTGACAATCCAAAATTTCCACCTATTCATACTTTCTCCCCTAGGAAGCATTTTGAATGCCCCATTTACATAAGTGTTATTCCAAATTGTTCTTGAGGTACACCATGTATTTGTCCATCTCCATTTTGAGTCCCATAGAAGAATGCCATGCATATGAACTTGATAATTGTTGTGACCTCTTGTCTAGACCTCCTTGATGAGAAATTTCAATGCACGAAAAAAAGAAAAGTTTTCAAATATTTGATTCATATGATTTGATACCAACTATCACAAACTTGCCCCCTCCACGTATACGTGCTTTTACAACATTTTAACAATGTATTCAAGGTTAAGTGTTCACAACGTGTTGATACAATCATTGATATTATGTTGTGATGGCATTGTAGCATTATGATGATTGCAAAACATCATATCAATGATTGATCAACATTTCATTAGCATTTAATTTTGAACACATTGTTAAAGTGCTGAAAAAGCAGATGATATATGGAGTGGGCAAGTTTGTGATCAAATTTTAACCAAATTTTAATCCTTAATTAAGAAGTATAGTTTTTTCAAAAGCCTTGGGGAGATATGGGGGGATATGGTTATCTTCCCAAGGCTCTTGGGGAGACTTGACAATATCTTGGGAGTTCTTGGGGGAAATTGTTTAAATAGGAGGATTTATCACCATTGGGAAGTCCCAAGGCAATGTTTTGGGTATGGAGATGGATTGGTTTTCCTAGGAGGTCTTAGTGGAAATTGATTTAAAGTTTTGGGAAGACATATCTCTTTTGGGAGATTGATTCAAAGTCTTGGGGAAATATATCCCATAGGGGAAATTAGTTTAAAGTCTTGGGGAGGCATGGATTTCCTTGGTTACAAAGTTGCTTTAAGATTTCTCAATGGTGATAAGTCTTAAAACTTTATGGCTAGTAAGTTGGTTGTTAAACCTTTTGAACATTAAATTTTTTGATAATGATGTCCTTGACAAATTTCCTCAAGTAAACGGGGATTATAATAAATTGACCCAATGGAAGTTCCCTTGAAAAAATGACTTGTTTGATCAAACTTGGGGTTGAAAACTATGTCTAAGAGACACAAATTCACAGAAAAACATTAACAAAATAGTGGAAAGCATTTACCATTCATGAATTAAAACATTGATCAAATTCAACTTTTTAAGCTTTTACAATGGGGAGGTTCTTTAAATTTTGAAACTAGATGTTCAAAAAAATATTATGGAACTAGGTGTGATAATAATCAAACAAGGCAAAAACCATGTCAAATGACTAAAAAATTGTTAATTTTGTCAAACATATTTATGTAATGTCATTTTATTATCATCATTAAGGAAAATTTTGTTAAATTTATACGAGTGTTCAAGAATTTTTTAAAAATTAATTTAATAAATTGATTTTTGATTTTAGTAAAGGACTTTTGAACTTCAACACCAAAAAATTAGTTTCATAAAACACTAGGTTAAGAACACTTTTAATAAAAAAATTATGATGAGAAAAAAATTAAAACTATGATAAGCTACCATCCACATACAAAAAAATTCATATTTAAACAATTGTGGTATTTGAAATTTAAAAAAATTCAAAATATAATTTTGAAATGTTCAAATTTCAAGAGTCATTTGTTAAATGTAAATTGGTCATAATGTGTATGACATATGAACAAAGTTGTGGCTTATGATACAAAAAACTAAAGCTTGAAATACTATCATATTTTAACATGAATTCAAATTATTATTATTTTAAAAGTTGAAACATAAAATTTGACATAATTTGTACACTTTTAAACTATTTATATTATTCAAAAAAAGTTAACACAAATGATGTAATTTATTGGAGAATTGTACATATTTTTAAAAACATGTTGCAAAAACAATATTTAACAAATTCCTTTTTATGAAAAAGTCAAGATGTCCACAAAGGGTTCATTTGTGGTTGAATCTTTTATCACCATTGGCCCATTTGATTATGATTGCACCCACCCTTGAATAATGTATAATTTTTTGCACGAAAATCCTAAACTTATTGTGATAATAAGAGGACCCACCTAAATTCCTTCCTTTCCATGCCAATTAGTAACAATTAATGATAGATTGTATTAGAACATTGAGGATAACATTTTTCCAAACATAACCAATCATAGTAGGCTTAATCTATAATAATCTAGGAGACATGATGTATGCACTTGATTTTGTAGGTCAAGCTTGTTATCGTTTTCCCATTTCATTAATGTGTTGATCAACTTGCCAACTTTGTTCATTGGGGCCAATGTTTGAACATTCAAATTTGGAGGGCTAATTGGGCCTTATAGGTGTTGCCTAAAAACAAGAAGTTCAAATGTTGGGTTGTAACATGTGTGGCAAGTTCTTGCATGTTTCAAATGTTTCTTTCAAGTTATAAAGTTCCTTGGGACTATGTGTTCTCTTGGGATTTTGTGGGGACAACTAGTTGGTTACTCTCCATGCCCATTACATTTGATGTTGATTGCAAAATCGCCCTCATGACAATTGCAACAACTGGCCAAAGCTTTTGATTTTCTATGGCCTTTACCCCATCACAAGTTGTGTGCAACCAATGTCAATTCAACTTGACTTTGGATCACCATAATTTTTTGTAAATTAGGCATTTGTATTTTGATTTGATTTGATTTATATTTTTGCATCTTGGTAACATCACCCACTCTTTCAATTTCCTATTGATCTTTGCAACTTTCTCTTACCATTTTTCTATAATGTACCAAAACATAAACCACGTGTTGGGCATAATTGTCTTTGATCATTTCGTACCTTGTTCATGTTATAAACACAACATGCTTGACTTTAGGGGCTTTGGAGTGGTGGATGGCCCATGTGATGTTGGTGCATTGTCGATTCACCTAGCTCCTCCAACATTGTCATTGTTCAACATGGCTAAAGTCCTTCTTTCAATTTTTTTGAAAAATCAACAAGAAAAATTGAAAATTAGCCCACATATACATAGTATAGGAGCATGCAAGAGATTGCAAAAACAAAGACAAGAAAGAACACTAAACCTACAAATCACCCCAATTGTGATGAAATAATGCAATTAAAATCAAGCATTTTAATAATAAAATAAAACAAAATTCAAACAACAAGGCTTCGAAAGTAACAAAAGATGGAGCAATGCAAATAGAAATGAAACATTCCAACAAAAAAAATGATGAACAAGAATGCAAATCCAAATGTAGTATTTTTGCAAGGATACAATGTGATGAAATCTTTAGTCATAGAAAGGGATGGTGTCCTTGGGGATGATGGACTTCCCTAGGAATTGAAAAGATCTGCATTTAGAATAATAATGATTCCTTAATACAAAAGTTTAGAAGATTAAATAATTGAGTAGTATTTTTAGGTGTTGATTTCACCTTTTGCAAATTGTTCTCATTGATGTAAAATTTTAAAATTGACAAACAAGGTTTTAGATTTGGGCAACCATCACAAACTTACTAGGCTTCATAAGTTTGTACAAATTCCATGCAAATTTCAAATTTCATAAGTTTGTACAAAAATTATATGAATTTCGTGCTATGGTTAATATGAATGATATTTGTTTATATTCGATATTTTAAATATTCAAACAAATGAGACATTATTTTTGAATGACATACATCAATGTTCATGTTTAATACATAAAAATCACATAGTTTTATGCAAAATTATATCACAATAATTACAAAGATTTAGTTAAATTATAAATTATACATAATTCACATAAAAACATCATAAGTAGAAAAAGACATTTACATACAAGTTATATATATATATATTGCCATTTTTACATTTTGAAGCCCATTGATTTTGCACAGATATATTGTTTTACAAATTTCACATGGATTCTATTGAAATTTTGTGATATTGAAAGTTTGTGATGACTAATGAAAGGGAACATTAATTATTAGACAAACTATGTTGTTGGAATGGTGATTTATTGATTACACATCTATGTGGTTATGATGGGCGAACATGGAAAAATCTTTCAATGGTTGAAATACAATATCAACGAGTAGAAATGCATGTTATTTTGCCAAGGGTTGTAAAAACAGGAAAACTTAATCAATTGTAATTCACATTCAATTCTAATCCACATTTTATATTTACTCCAACAAATTAAAAACTCTATGCAAGAGTTAATGTTCAGGGAAGAATGTAGTCATCAATTTGAAGAAGCTAGAATGATTTCAGGGAGTAGCAACGTCTCCCCCAACAGGGAGAAAAAAAGCTGGCCTCAAAGGAGTGGAGGTAGTTTCGATGAGCTATGGTTTCTTCCTAACATGGAGAGTAAGGTAGCTTTGGGGAATGGAAAGTAGTTTTAAGTGAGTAGCCATGTCTCCTTTGGAGGGGAGAGTAAGTTGGCCTTGGGCTGGGGAGTAAAGAGTTCTCCTTGGTGGGGGCAAAGGAAGTTGGCTTCAA
>Ga0116231_10012168_pt1 | contig 12800 bp, 6 predicted proteins | sample S1TSphgellanicum_2_FD_89695 | JGI IMG/M metagenome (GOLD analysis project Ga0116231, IMG submission 89695) | Host-associated microbial communities from peat moss isolated from Minnesota, USA - S1T2_Fd - Sphagnum magellanicum MG | ecosystem: Host-associated > Plants > Peat moss > Unclassified... | reverse complement strand
GGCATGCGAATTTGGGGAGTTCGGTGACAAACGGGGCGATTACTTATGAGATGGACGGGCGGCAGTATTTGGTGGTAGGCGCCGGGGATAAGATGTTTGCGTTTGTTATGAATTAGGGGTGGTGAAGGTTCAAAGCTTCGGTCTCTTTGCGCACTGTTCCAGAAACGTTATCAGTAGTGGCGCAGGAGGAGATGCTTATGCGCATGGCGGTTTGGCCATGCCACTGGGGAAAATGGGGGAAAATGCGGACGGAGGCAGTTTAATCCTACCGGTATAAGAATTAAACTACCTCCGTCCGCATTTTGCGCAGTTTGGGTGAAGGGAATGCTCGGTTGTGTCGATATTTTTTTAGATGAAGCGGGCGGTTTACGTCGTTTTTGCGGCTTTGATTTGCCTGTCGGCGCGGGCCGATGAGAGTGCTCACTGGTCTCGGGTTAGTGATGGCAATATTTCGGTTTATACCGAGGATGATCCGGCTCAAGCGGTGCCCCTGCTGCGCGCGTTTTCGCAGCTTCGCGGCGTGATTTCCGATACCGGCGCGTTTACGATCAATGATTTGGCGCGGCTGAAGGTGGTTGCTTTTCAGTCGGAAGCGGAATTTAATCCCTACCGCCTCAATGCCGGCTCCTGCGCGTTTTATCAGCAGACGCACACCTCCGAATACGTGGTTTTGCAGGATTTAACGCCGGGTCATCGCGAAGTGGCGATCCATGAATTCACGCATTTCTTGCTGGCGCATTCTGGAGTGGTGCTGCCGCTGTGGCTGAATGAGGGGCTGGCCGATTTTTATTCCACGTTTGAGGTTTCGGGCCGCACGGTGACGCTGGGCGCATCGGTGGAAGGGCGGCTGGAGATTTTGCGCAGCCATACGGTGTTGCCGCTGGAGTCTTTGTTTCAGGTTTCGCCGGGGTCTTCCTATTATTCCGATCCGGAATTGATGGCGGTGTTTTATTCGGAGAGCTGGGCTGTGACGCATATGCTGATGGTTTCTCCTGGCTATTCGGAGCGGTTTCCCGATTTTGTGCGTGCTTTGAAAGAAGGGCGCGGGAGCAGTGACTCGTTGCGGATGGCGTTTGGCAAGTCGCCGGCGCAGGTGCAGGAGGATCTGCGCGGGTATCTGGATGCGCAGCATTTGCCCCTGCTGGAATTGAAGTTGCGCAAGGCGAGAGCGGAGGGAGCCACTTCGCTGGCGGCAGTTTCGGGCATGGAGATGGCAGCTACGCTGGGCGATCTGATTCCCAGCAACTTCACGACAGAAGAGACGCTGGGTTATCGGGCGCTGGAGCGTGGCCAGGTTGCGGAAGCGCGGGCGCATTTCCGGCTGGCGGTGGAGCGGCATTCTACCGATCCGAACGTGCTGTTTTATCTGGCGCATCTGGATCATGAGGCGGGCGTCCCGGCCAGGCAGGTCTTGCCTTTGCTGGACCGGGCGCTGGCGCTGAAGCCGGATATGCCGGATGCGCGCTTGGAACTGGCACTGCTGGCCGCGAATGACGGTGAATTTGCGCGCGCTTTGGCGGCACTGCAAAAGCTGAGCGCCCCGCGGCCGGAAAATGCTTTTGCGGCGGTTTATACGGAGGCGTATTGTCATGCACATCTGGAGCAGTTCGCGGAGGCGCGGGCTTCGGCGGAACGGGCTCGGACATTGGCTGGAAATGAACGGGACCGGGCGCAGGTGAGTGAATTATTGCAATATATTGCGCAGCAGGCGCGCTGACCGCTATTCCGAGCGAAGCGCCTGCATGACGTCAACCCGGGCGGCGCGGGCGGCGGGCAGTGCGGAGGCAATGACGGAGGCGGCTATCAGCACAAAGACCGCTCCGACGACCGGTCCGGCGTCGGGCAGGCGCAGGTCGGCGAAATAGTTGCCGGCGATGCGAATCAGGGCAAAGCCGGCGATGGCACCCGTGACGATTCCAGCCGTCGCCATGATGAGTCCGTCTTTGATAACGCCGGTGAGCAGATGGAGCGGCGCGGAGCCCATGGCCAGGCGAACTCCAAATTCGCGCGTGCGGCTGGCGACGGAGAAGGCCAGAACGCCCGCAACGCCCACGACGGCGATGGTGAGAGCGACGGCGGCGAAACCGCCGAAGACGAGCGTGTTTAAGCGGTCGGGCGAGAGGACCTCGGCGCGGATGTCTTCGAGCGTGGCGGCGTGTTCGACGGGCTGTTCAGGCGATCTTTCGCGAATGATGCGGGTGATGGGCGTGACCAGCGAATAAGGATTGGCGCGGGTGTGAACGAAGAGGCGGCCGCCCCAGGTGTTTTCCTGCCCAAAGGGCTGATAGACGTTGATGGCCGCGCCGGGTGAAACGTGTTCATCGTCTATGTCGGCGGCTACGCCAATGATGCGGCGCGGTTTGGTGGCGATGTCGATGAACTTCATAACGGGGTCGGTCCAATAGAGATGCCGGTTGACGGCGTCCTGATTGGGGAACATGTGCTGGGCCAGGCTCTGGCTCACGATGACGACCGGTTCGCTGCCTTTGCGGTCGCTGTCGTTGAAGTCGCGGCCGGCGATGAGCGGCACGCCGAGGGAGGCAAAAAAGCCGGGCGTTATTGAACGCATCTGGGCGCGCGGATCTTCTTCGCCGGCGGCGCGCACATGGCCGTCGGTTGAGAAATTGAAGCCCGGGCCGAATCCGCCGGCATCGCGCCAGGGAATGGTGGTGCCGAGGGAGACGGCGTCGACGCCGGGAAGTGATTTGATTTGTTCGAGGGTCGCTTTGTAAGAGCTGACTACCTGTTCGTCGGATTTGCCGCGTGAGATGACCGGAACGTTGATGGCCAGAACGCGGCGGGTGTCCATGCCGGTTTGGGCGGATTGCAGGGCAAGCAGTGTTTTCAGCAGCATGCTGGCGCCGGCCAGCAGCAGAAAGGAAGCGGCGATCTGGGTGACGGCGAAAAGGCGCAGGCGGCGGCTGGTGTTGCCGGTGATGCGCAGGCTGCCGGCGGCGAGGTTGAGGCTGCGCGAGGGATCGGCGCCGGGAAGACGCGGCACGTAGGCCAGCAGGACGGCGGCGATGAGCGCGAGAGCGGCGCCGATGACGAGCATGCTGGAATCAACGGTGAGGTCGAGCGCGCGGACGGAGAAGCGGGCGGCGTAGCGGGCGAGAATGGCGACCATGGGGCGGGCGCTGAGAACTCCGAGCAGCGCTCCGGCCGAGCAGAGCAGCAGGCTTTCGGCGAGCAGGTTGCGGCGCAGCGCGGCGGGAGTGGAGCCGAGCGCGGCGCGGATGGCCAGTTCCCCTTCGCGGCGAACGGTGCGGGCCAGAATCAGGTTGGCCACGTTGGAGCAGGCAATGACGAAGATCAGCAGCGAGGCGGCCATCAGGACCAGCAGCACGTTGCGGGCGCGGGCGGTGATCTGGTCGCGCAGCAAGGTGACATCAATGCGCGAATCGCCCTTGGCGGAGTAGGCTTCGGGATGCTGTTTGACCATGGCCGCGTAAGCGGTTTTGAGTTCGGCGCGCGCCGTGTCGAGATTCGCGCCGGGTGCCAAGCGTCCGAAAAGTTCCGTCATGCGGTGGACGCGGCCGGTGACCATGGTGGCCGACAGATGATGCGGACTGGTGACAATGTTGGCGATGATTTCGGTGTCGGCTGGATAGGGCACGGAAGGCTGCAGGACGCCAACGATGGTGGCTTCGCGCTCGCCGAGCTGGATGGATTTGTGGAGCACGGCGGGGTCGGCTTTGAGGACGGTGGACCAGAAACGGTAGGTGAGCACGGCGGCGCCGGCAGCGCTGGGTCCGTCGTCGCGGGCGTCCAGCAGGCGGCCCAGGACGGGGCGCAGTCCCACGACTTCGAAATAAGAGCCGCTGACCACACCGGCGCGGACTTCGCGCGGTTCGCCGAGGCCGATCATGGTGAAGCCGATGGTGGAGAAGTCGCCGAATTTGCTGATGGACTTAACGCTGGCTTTGAGGTCGTTGATCTCCGGAACGGAGAAGGCCATGTCATCCATATCCTCGCCCGGCGCGCTTTGGCGGATGTAGACCAGGCGGTCTTCGTCGCGGTTGACGAGCGGGCGCAGCAGGACGCCGCGCACCAGGGTGAAGATGGCGGCGTTGGCGCCGATGCCGAGGGCGAGAGTAAAGATGACGGTGACGGCCATGCCTTTGGCGCGCGTGAGCGAGCGGGCGGCGACTTTCAGGTCATTTAAGAAGTTGGGCAAGAAGTTCGGCATTGTTGCCTCCGGGATTTGGATGGAAGCAGTATATCCGAAATGGGAGGGTTTTAGGCGCGGCTGAACGCGATGGGAGCTTAGACTCGCGGCGGCTGCGACATAAGCCTTTGCCAATAGGCAGGAATATCGACAAAAGCCAAAAAATATAAGAAATCGGTGAAATATGACGATGAGTCACTTGTCTTAGGCCGTTTGATATAGCCCAGAAGACAATTACAATATGGAGGTCAAAATGGCAAGTACCGCACTTCAGGTGAATGAGCTGTCAGAGATTTTACCGCGTGCCACACCCGCAATTGGAAGAAGTCAGAAATGCGTTTTGCTGATCGAGGACAGTGAGGACGCAATGCTTCTGGTGCGCTTTGCGCTGCAGGAGCATGGCCGCGGTAAATACCGGCTGGAATGGGCCAGTTGTCTCAGCGAAGGATTGAGCCGCATTCTGCAAGGCGGAATTGATATTGTGCTGCTGGATCTTGGATTGCCGGATTCGTCTGGGTCGGTGAGTTATGCCTGGATTCGCGAGGCGGCGCCAGAGGTGCCGGTTGTGGTGCTGACCGGCGACACAAGGGAAGAGACGGAACTGTCGGTCTTTTCGAGCGGCGTGGACGATTATCTTGTGAAAGAGCAGGTATCCGGATCGCTGCTGGTCAATGCGATTCAAGAAGCGCTGACCAAGGAAAAGCGCCGGCAACAGGAGAAGCCCAACGCCAAGGCGCAGACGCACCGGTTTAACTGGCGCCCGCGCGGCTAGCGGGTTTGTTGCAGACAAAGCGTTTGGTCAGCGAGAGTCTTCGGGGGGAGATTTGCAACAGGCCGTGTTCCCTGAACAAGGCCTATTGCATCGCAGGCATCGCAAATGCTTTTATTCCGAGGTTAGTTAAGGAGTTACGGGGGCCGAAGTCTGCAGTTTAGTTTCGGCTTCCTCCACATAGCGTGAGAGTTCCATAAGTGCCGCCGACAGATCAGAGGCATTTTCTTCTTTGGCGGATGTTTCCATCACTTTGCCCAGCCGTGTGAGATCGGGAAATCCGTAAGACGTTCCGGTTCCCTTCATATTGTGGGCCAGGCGGCGGATTTGTCCAAAATCTCCTTTGTCAATCAGGTCCACCAATTGTTGAAGCTCACGTCTCCTCGACCGGATGTAGTGCTTAGCAGCCTCCTCTAGTCCTGCAGGGATACTGATCGGCATAAACTCCGGCTGCTCCGGACCTGCCTCTTGTCTTGTGTATTTTTTGATGGTTTCCAGCAATTCTTGCCTCGAAATTGGTTTTGACAGGTGGGCGTTGCAACCGGCCGCCTGGCTTAGGGCGATGTCTTCGGCGCGCGCGCTGGCGGTCAGGGCCAGAAGCGGCACGGGAGCACTGCCGCGCTTCTTTTCCGTTTCACGTATCAGTCTGGTTGCCAAGAGGCCGTCCATGACGGGCATTAGCATATCCATTAAGATGATGTCGAACTGCTCGGAAGTTGCGAATTCCACGGCCTGCTTGCCGTCTTCGGCAAATTTGATTTTGAAGTGGCCACCCTTCAGATATTCCTGCAACAGGAAGCGGTTGTCTTCGGAGTCTTCGGCAATCAGAATGTGAATGATCCTGGAGCTTTTTTGCGCGGGCGCTTCGGCGGCGGCGGAACTGGCGGAACCCAGCAGTTTGCAGATAAGACGCAGGAGTTCAGGACGCCTGACCGGTTTGACGGCGTAGCTGGCGAATCCCAACCCCATCACCTTTGTCTGCTCGGCCGCGACCGGGTTGGAGGTGGTGACCAATATTGGCAGGTAGGGATAGGCTTTGCGAATGGCGGAGGCGACATCGATACTGACGGCATCCTTGCCGGTGCCGGCGGTGTCCTTGCCCAGAATCACCAGATGAAAGGCATAATGCTTTTCCTCGGCGTTTTTCAAACGCGGCAGAATGTCCTCTATAATTTGGCATTCAGCGGCCTCCATTCCCCATGCGTGGCACATCTCGACGAAGATGAGCCGGTCGCTGTGGTTTTCGTCGGCAATCAGCGCGCGCCGTCCGGCGAGTGCGGCTATCAGTTCCGAGCGATTTCGATCATCCTGGGAACTGGCGGCAAAAACGGCGTCGAAATAGAACGTGCTGCCTTCGCCCGGCGTGCTGCGCACATTGAGTTCACCGCCCATGCGTTTAACCAGGCGGCGGCAGATACCGAGGCCGAGGCCGGTGCCTCCGAAGCGGCGGGAGGTGGAGCTTTCGGCTTGCGTAAAGTCCTGGAAAATGCCCTCTATTTTATCGGCCGGAATGCCAATACCGGTGTCGGTGACTTCAAAATGCAGACGGTGAGGTTCGGATGCATTGGAGTGAACGGTCAGGCCGATGGTGCCCCTGTCGGTGAATTTCGCCGCATTGCCAAGCAGGTTGGCCAGGATTTGCTGCAGCCTGAGCGGATATCCGACAAGCGCGGTGGGCGTGCCGGGAGCGATGCTGCAATTCAGGGTCAGGCGTTTGGCGCGGGTCTTGGGGCGCATCATTTCCAGCGTCAATTCAATAATGTTGTTCAAGTCAAAATCGATCTGCTCCAGTTCGAAGCGGCCGGATTCGATCTTGGACAGGTCGAGGATGTCGTTCACCAGCGAAAGCAGGTTGGCGCAGGCGCGGCGGAACACTTCAACGTAGCGGCGCTGGAGCTCGTTCAGTTCGGATTCCCAGAGCAGGTCTGCCATACCCAGAATGGCGTTCATGGGGGTGCGGATTTCGTGGCTGATGGCGGAAAGAAATTCGGTTTTGGCGCGGTTGGCGTCTTCGGCTTTCTGCGTTTGCTCCTGCAGGCGGGCGTTGTTGAGAGTTAGCTGCTGCTCCAGCGCTTTGCGCGGGCGCATGTCGACGGCAATGATGAGACGGCCCAGGTACTCGCCGCTTTCGCCGGGTCCGTTTTCGCAGAACAGGGGAGATACTGCGACGCTGACATCGATCCGGGTCTGGTCGCGATTGAGATAGGCGGATTCCAGGATGAGCGATTGAGCCGGCTCGTCGTCGGCGAAGATTTCCGCATCGGCCGGCGGGCGGTCCGTCTGTTCGGACAACAGGTGCTCACGCAGTTCGGCCTGGTCGGGCGGAAAAAACAGATGCGGGGTGGTTTTGCTCACCACTTCTTCGGCCTTGTATCCGAGCAGCTTTTCCGATCCGGAATTGAAGAAGGTGATGATGCCGTTTTTATCCAGCGCCATGATGGAGATGTCGGTGGCGGAATGAAGAATGGCCTGGAGCCAGGTCTGGGTGCGCTTCAGTTCGTCATTGATGCGGGTCAGTTCCTGGGTTCGTTCGAAGACGCGCGATTCCAGTTCGCTGTTCAGGTCCAGGATGTCGGCTTCGGCGCGCTTGTAATCGTCGATGTCGGTGCAGCCGCCAAACCACTTGACGATGGTGCCGGCTTCATCGGTAATGGGCAAGGCGCGGCCCAGATGCCAGCGATAGCGGCCGGAGGCGCGGTCCCAGAGGCGGTATTCCTCGCGAAAAGGCAATCCCGACCGGACGGAGGCATACCAGGCGCGCCGGCGCATCTGGGCATCTTCTGGATGCAGGATCGGCAGCCAGCTTTGATCGCCGAAAATGTTGCGGTCGGAACCGGTGAAGCTGTACCAGCGCTCGTTGAAATAGTTGACGGCGCCGTCGGGCTTGGCGGTCCAGACGATGTGCGGCATGCTGTCGGCCAGTTGGCGGAATTCGGTTTCGCTGCGGCGGTGGGCGTCGTTGCTGGTCTGCAGGGCGGCATTGCTCTCAGCCAGTTCGGCGGTCATTTTCTCGAGTTCTTCGTGCGAACGCGCCAGCGCTTCATTGGCGCGCTGCAATTCCAGGTGGCTGGGCATTTGCAGAATCGACGGCAGCACCCGATACAGTCCGGCGGCGGTCACCAGGGAAGCCACGGCCGTGATCAGCTTAATGACACCTTCCAGCCGATAAAGCGGGTCCCACATGGTGATAATGGCCATTAGGTGGGTTGCGCCGCAGGCGAAGATGAAAATGGCAAAGGCGGGCAGCATCCAGTGAAAAGGGATGTCTTTGCGGCTGCGCCGGGCTACGGTGAGAAGCAGGAAAGGAATAGAGGCGTAGGCCAAAACGATCAGCCCATCGGAAATGACGTGCAGCCATAGAACGCCCGGTTGCCATCGCAAACAGACCCCGTGAGGCATGAACTCGGCGAGGATAGGGCCGACTAGACCGCGGTACATATGTATTTGGTTGGGTTGGGGGACTACACTTCTCGTACTTGTAAACGAGAACTGGGAATTTGCCTATGTTTTCTGGTACTGGTTTTGAGCGTGCTGTAAAGTGCTTGGTATTCGTTAGCCGCGCTGCATCAGGACGACAGGATTTGCAGAACAACCCGCCTCTGGTGAGGAAGGGCGCGGTGTTCAAAGACATAGAGTCCCTGCCAGGTTCCGAGAGCCAGCCTCCCGTCCAGCAGCGGGATGGTCAGGCTGGTGTGGGTCAGGGTGGAGCGGATATGCGAGGTCATGTCATCGGGTCCTTCTGACGTGTGGCGATAGTCCTCACCTTTTTCCGGGACCAGCCGCTCAAAAAAGTCACGCAAGTCGAGTGTGACGTCGGGGTCGGCGTTTTCCTGAATCACGAGGGAACAGGAGGTGTGCTGGATGAACAGAACCAGCGCGCCATTCTGGACAGGCTGCTTGCGTAGCCATTCGTTCACCTGACGGGTGAAGGGATAGAGGCCTTTTCCGCGCGTAGAAATCGTCACGATTGTGTGAGACATAACGTCCCAGAATAGAACGCATATACTAGAGCTGACCGCCCAGTACGCGGTCGGGCTAAATCTCCTTGTTCGAGGGCCTCCATGTTTGCCGCCGTATCTGTTTTCGTCTGCGCTTTTTTATTGCTCGCGCCCCTTTCCAAGTGCGCCAGCGTTCCCGCCGGGAAGCCGCCATTGACGGTGCTGATGGAATTCGAAGCACCGCATTCGGAGACATCGCTTGCGTCTCTGCGACGGAACCTGAATCAGCTTTTGACGCCTGGCGGAATCGCCGTGGACGTTGAGCTGAGGGACCAACTCCCGCCCAATCCACAGTTTGGCCAGCTTGTCATCTTCAAGATGCGGGGTTCCTGCAGCATGGACCCGCGGGTGAAGGTGAAAGCCGCGCCGTCCGGGCCCTTGGCCATGGCTTATGTCAGCGACGGCGAAGTGCTCCACTTTGGCGAGGTGGAGTGCGACCGGGTTCGGTCTGCCTTGCAGCGAATTCTTGGTTCCGGCGGATCGCATAAGAATCAGGAAAATTATGGGGCGGCCCTGGCGATTGTGATCGCGCATGAGCTTTATCACATGCTGGGCAACGCCACCGGTCACACGCGCGATGGTTTGACCAAATCGGCGCTGTCGGCTGACGAAATGGTGAGCCGGAAATTGGGATTATCGCCCGGCGCACTCCACGCCATTCGCGACGGATCCTGATTTTCTATCGCAATTCCACAGAATTCCGCCAAAAAGCCAGTAGTTTCGCCTGCTATACCCCTACAGGGAATGCTAGGAAGATGTTACACTCCAGTAATAATTCTTAGACCTCTAGGGGGGTGTTAGACGCTTGCGCAGCTAACCAAGATCCCTTCCGAGGTCCTTCCTTTGCCTGAATCGCTCCCAGTTGAAGCAATGGCCCGGTTTCACGCCGACTGATTGGCGGGAGAAAACCGTCGAGTGATGTCTTTTGAAAGGGGATTTTTGGAATGTTTAAACAAGCGCGAACTAGTTTCGCTTCAGCTTTTCTGCTACCGTTGCTGGCAAGTCTTTTGGCTTCAGCGGCTTGGGGGCAATCCACGCAGGGTGGAATTCGCGGCACGGTCAACGACCCGTCGGGCGCACCCATTGCGAACGTCAAGGTCACACTTATAAACGAAGGCACGGGCGAGCCGCGAAGCACGTTAACGAACGCGTCAGGTTCGTATGATTTTTCGTCTGTCGTTCCGGGCACCTACACGGTTGCGGCCGAGAGCGCCAGTTTTAAGAAATTCGAGCGCAAGAATGTGGTGCTGGGCACGCAGGAATTCCTGACGGTCGATCTTGCGCTGGAAGTGGGCGCGGTTTCCGAAAGTGTCACCGTTACCGAAGCCGTGCCGCTGGTTGAGGCATCGAACGCTTCCCAGGGCCAGGTTTTGGATAACCAGAAATTAGTGGATCTGCCGAATCTGGGGCGCAATCCTTTTATGATGTCGCGGCTGGCCGCGAACGTGATTCAGGTGGGTCCGCCAGCTTACAACCGCATGGAAGATCAGAGCGGTTCTTCGGAAATCTCGATTGCGGGCGGTCCCATCCGCGGCAACAATTATCTTTTGGATGGTATTCCGATTACCGATGCCAATAACCGCGCCATTATCATTCCGTCACTGGAAGCGGTGCAGGAAGTGAAAGTGCAGGCCAACACCTACGACGCCGACATGGCGCGCACGGGCGGCGGCATGTTTAACACGCTGATGAAATCGGGCGGCAACGATTACCACGGCAGCGCGTATGGACATCTGCGGCGCACCGACTGGGATGCGAACAACTATTTCAATAACGCGGCGGGCATTCCCATCAGCGCGCAGCCGAACACCACCTGGGGCGCAAGCTTCGGCGGCAAGGTTTGGATTCCGAAGCTTTACAACGGCAAGAACAAGACGTTCTTCTGGCTGGCGGTTGAGCATTATGACGACGAGCAGTCGGATTCGGGCAGCTTTGCGCTTCCCACCGCGGCTGAACGCACCGGGAACTTTGCGGGCAGCGGCGTGACGGTTTACAATCCGACGACCGGGCAGCCGTTTGCCGGGAATGTCATTCCTTCGGCATCTTTGAATCCAGTCGGGCTGGCTGTTGCCAGTCTCTATCCGCTGCCCACTTCCACGCCCAGTGTCTATGGCGGAAACGATTTGACACTGGCATCGGCAATTAAAGCGCGCGCGGTTCAGTACACCGCCAAGATTGACGAAGATTTCACCAGTTGGTGGCGCTCCAGTTTGAGCTATCTGCGCTATTACTCCCTGGAACCGGGCGACACCTGGTTTAACAGCCCGTCGACGGAGTCTGGGTGGCGTTTGCTGCGGCGCGTTGATACGACGCAGTTGAACAACATTTTTACGTTGAACCCCACCACCGTGTTAACGGTTCGCTACGGCTTTAACCGCTTTCCGAACTACGACTACAACAGCTCCCAGGGGTTCAATATTTCTTCGCTGGGCTTCAGTCCGGCCTACGCTTCCACGATTTCGCCGGCGCTGGCGGAATTTCCGGTCGTTAACATGAGCACGCTGTACAGCCTGGGAGACGGCGGCGATAACAGTTACTACGACGAATATTCCTACAATTTTTCCGCCGCAGCCGACAAATACATTGGCCGGCACAGCATCAAAGGCGGGTATGATTTCCGGAGACTGGGCACCGCCGGTTACAGCCAGAACTACCCGACCGGCGCTTACACGTTCAACACCGATCCTAACTACGGCACGGCGAACGCGGCAGGCAACAGCTACACCGGCGTTGATCTGGGCGACCTGTTAACCGGTTATCCCTACCAGCGCCAGGCCGACACGTTCAGCCATTTCAGCGACACCATTAATTACTACGGCGTTTTCGCGCAGGACGATTTTCGCGTCAACTCGAAATTGACCATCAATTACGGCATCCGCTGGGAACGGGAAGACGGCGTGCAGGAAGCGCACAATGCTTTGATTACCGGATTTAACACCACGGTGGCCAACGTTCTGGCTAATCAGGTGACGGGGATTTCGCCGAAGGGTGCGGTTGAGTACGCCGGCATTAACGGCGCTCCCACGCATGTCGGGGATTACAGCGCCAACAAGTGGGCTCCGCGCCTGGGCGTGGCGTATCAGTTGACGCCAAAGACCATTTTGCGCGGCGGTTATGGAATTTATTACGCTCCGCAGATTGCTTTGGGTGCGCCTATCAGCACGCTGGGATACAGCGCAACCACCAGCTACACGGGCAGCACAAACTCCGCAGGCCAGGTGGTGCCGACGCTGACCAATCCATTTCCGAACGGATTGATTCAGCCGACGGGCAACAGCCTGGGCGCGGCGGCGGGGCTTGGCCAGTCGTTCTCGCTGGTGGATCCGAATGCCAAGTCCACGCGCGTGCAGCAATACTCGTTCGACATTCAGCGCGAACTCCCCATGGGCATCGCCCTGGAAGTGGGTTATGTCGGATCGCATACAACCGATCTGACACTCGGCAGCGGCAGCCTTAACATCAATGCGCTGAACCCTTCGTACTTCTCGATGGGTGCCGCGGCATTGCAGACGCAGGTGGCCAATCCCTACGCCGGCCTGGTGTCTTCCGGCACGCTGTCGGGCGCTAAGGTTCCGGCCTATCAGTTGCTGCTGCCTTATTCCACCTACCAGAGCATCAACCTGATCTACAACAGCAAAGATCACGCAGCCTACAACTCAGCCGTTGTCAAAGCGCAAAAGCGCTTCAGCAAGGGCCTGACCTTCCTGAGCGCGCTGACCTGGTCCAAGAACATGGACGAAACGGACAACCCGGCAGGTAACTCGCTGAACGGAGGTGCGCAGGGTGCTCCGCAGAATCCTTATGATATTGCGGCCGAGTACAGCCTGTCGAACTTCGACACTCCGGTGCGCTGGACCAGTTCGGT
>Ga0116231_10012166_pt1 | contig 12800 bp, 5 predicted proteins | sample S1TSphgellanicum_2_FD_89695 | JGI IMG/M metagenome (GOLD analysis project Ga0116231, IMG submission 89695) | Host-associated microbial communities from peat moss isolated from Minnesota, USA - S1T2_Fd - Sphagnum magellanicum MG | ecosystem: Host-associated > Plants > Peat moss > Unclassified... | reverse complement strand
GGCGGAAACCCGTGGTTCTGTAACCAGGCGGCGACCAGTGTGCATCTCGACGGGCAAGGTAATATCTGGCTGAATGGGCAGACTGGCGAGACTGACTTTCCCACCACGTCCAATGCGATTTCCAGCGAGTTCAACGGCAACGGCGATGCCGGACTAGACACCTTTGTCGCTGAGTTGAGCGCCGATGGGACCAAACTGCTGTACGGCACCTACCTGGGCGGGTCGGGCGTCGAGATCGGCTCTACCTCGGAGTTCGATGCGAGCGGCAACCTCTGGATTGCCAACAGCACCAGTTCCACAAACTATCCGGTGAGCTCGAACGCCTTGCAGCCGCAAAACGCCGGCGGCTACGACATCGCCCTGACCGAGCTGAGCCCCGATGGGACGAAGATACTGTATTCCACCTACCTGGGCGGATCGGGGGATGAAAGCGCCAACTACAACAGCGTCTATCTCAAGCTGGATGCGGCTGGGAACGTCCATCTCGCCGGCGCGACTGACTCGTCGAATTTCCCCCTGACCGCCGACGCCTTCCAGTCGGCCGAAGCGGGCGATCAGGATGTTTTCTACACCGTGCTCGGGTCGGGAGCGATTGGGACCATCGGGCCGGTGGTGGGCGGGAATACCGGCGATACCACCGTCACCATCGGTGGAGCAGGCTTCGAGAGTGGCGCAACCTGCGAGCTGGTGCAAGGGGGGACGACGATCGCCTCCGTCGCGGCCACGGTGAATTCGACCGGGACCTCGATCACCTGTACCTTTCCGCTCAATGGTGCGGCCACGGGGTCTTATGATGTGCTGGTTGCCAATCCGAATGGTGGCGGCACCTTTACCAGCCCCGGCGGATTCACGGTGGAGAGCGGCACTGGACCGATGATATGGGCCGATATCGTTGGCCGTCCGGTGATTCGCACGGGGACGCCGAGCACGTTTACTGTCACTTATGGCAACTCGGGCGACGAGGATGGATATGGCATTCCGGCAACGGTGCAGTTTCCGGCGACATTCGCTCTCGATCTGCCTGCCACTTCCTATCTTGCGTATGACGACCAAAGCCTTTACTACTTGAATTCGAGCGACAATTCGCAGTATATGGAATTTGTCATTCCCCATCTTGCGCCAGGGGAAAGCGTAGCAATTCCAATATCTGTTACCGACGCGACGAACGGAGACGTGTGGGCCGTAGGTATAACGGCGGGTAGCGCCGCATACTCGTCGCTGCAAGATGCCCAAAGCAGTTTGAGCAACCTGAGTCCGGGTACCAGTTGCCCACCTGCCGCGAACAATCTGCAAAATTGCCTGAATTTGGGTGCGATGGAATTCGCATCCTATGTCAACGGCATGGTTGCCGATATGGGTGTCAGCGACGGTTTTACTTACAGCTCGGGACAGGCGCTTGCCCTCTTTGCCAAATACTACGCGGTTGCGATGGCCTATTATGTCAACCAAGGCTCATCGGTCGTAGAGCCGTCCTCGGAGGCCGGCAGACCGTCGGTCGAACCATCAAAGGCGCATCCAAATTTAAACTTCTCCGTTCCTGTAGGGCCTCTCAACATTACATTCGATTCGGGCCAATCGCAACCGTTCTCAGTCACGTTCAGCCCTCCTACGATTTCAAGCGTAGCAACTTGGTCAAATCCTATTTATGGATCGCTGGCCAATGGAATTATCGGTCCGTTACAGCAGTTCATTCTTGCAAATCTTACTTCTGGCAATTCCGTTTGCGACTATGCTTCGAGCGGCGCTGGGACCTTTACGGGACAGACGAGGACTCAATGTGGTAGTTGTGTTCTTGGCTCCAAGCTTTGCAAAGACCAGTTTCTTTGTAAGGGATTGCTGAGCAGCGGTAAAACTTTCCCCGTATGGGTTCCCGGACTCAACTCCTATGATGTTAGTTGCAATCCGAACAACCCTAAGACATGCAAGGCGCCGGGCGCTGGGTCAAAGATAGGCGTCTCCAGCCTATCTCTGGATTCCGGGACGCTCTTGGGTCCGAAGGACGCTAACGACGGCGCAAGTTGCAGCAACGGGCAAACAAAGGATGCCTTCGATCCGAACTACAAGGCTGGCCCCACTGGCGATGGTTCCACGAGCCAATATGTGACGGGTACCGCAGGGCTGCCTTACAACGTCGGCTTCGAAAACGAAGCCAAGGCTGCATTGCCCGCAGCGGCGGTTGTTGTCACCGACCAGCTCGATCCCGACAAGGTCGACCTGACTACGCTTTCGCTGGGCTCGATCTCGTTCGGCACAAATTTCATCAGTCTGCCTTCGGGAACGAATAACTACGCCACCACCTACACCCCCGCCGGAGTGACAAACTACCAAGTCCGCATTCAGGGAAGTCTGAACCCCACCACCGGGCTGCTGAAGTGGACTTTCCAGACCATCGACCCAACCACCGGGCTGCCGCCGAGCGACCCGACCGTAGGCTTCCTGCCTCCGGACGTGAATGGAGTCGAGGGCCAGGGCAGTGTACTCTTCAACGTGATGCCCAAATCCGGCCAGACCACCGGCACCCAGATCACCAACACCGCGACGGTCGTCTTCGACGCCAACGCGCCTATCAAGACTCCGACGTGGCTCAATACTCTCGACGTTGACCCACCGGTCAGTTCCGTGGCTGCGCTGCCCGCGACTGAAATAACAACCACCGCGTCGGCAACCTTCCAGGTAAGCTGGTCGGGCACCGATAAAGGCTCGGGAATCGGCAGCTACACCATCTATGTCTCCGACAATGGTGGCGCCTTTACGGCCTGGCAGAGCGCGGTCACAGCCACCAGCGCCAGTTACACCGGGGCACTCGGCCATATATACGGCTTTTATTCGATCGCCACAGACAATGCCGGCAATGTGGAAGCCAGCAAGAGTAAAGCCGATTCCACAACCACGGTATCCGATCTGTTATCGACGAAGACGGCGCTAACTGCCTCCGCCACCAGCGCCACCGCAGGCACCAATCTTACGTTTACCGCGATAGTTACGCCCATTTCCGGCGGCGGTGCGCCTACGGGTACCGTGACATTCTCGGATGGCTCGAGCGAGCTTGGAACCGGTGCTCTCGATACAAGCGGAAAAGCCGCCTACTCGACAACGGCGCTCACGGTCGGCGCGCACTCGATTACGGCCACATACGGGGGAGACACAAACTACAGCGGCTCGACATCGTCTGCCATCAGCGTCGCGGTGACGGCGCCTCCGCCGGATTTCAGCATCGGCCTGTCGCCCACCAGCGGCACCGTGACGGATGGCAATTCCGTAACCTCGAACATCAGCATCACGCCTTTGAACGGCTTCCATCAGCAGGTGTCCCTTACCTGTTCCGGGGTGCCGGTTAACGCCACGTGCGGCATCAGCCCTGCCAGCGTCACTCCAGCGGGAACAACCCCATCCACCGCGACGTTGTCGCTTCAGACCGGCGTCAAGGTGGCCAGTCTTGCGCCATCCGGTTCCTCGGGTCATTCCTCGGAAACAGTTGCCTGGGCGCTGCTGAGCTGCGGCAGCCTGTTTGGCGTCGCGCTCTTCCGCCGGCGCCGCCGGTTGGGCTGGAGCCGAATCCTGGCAACCCTGATTGTCACCGCTGCGTTATACGCCTTGGCGACAGGTTGCGGGAGTTCAGGTCATCCCACCGCGCCGGGAACCTATACGATCACCGTCACCGCTACCTCAGGCTCCGATGCGCACACGGCGCACTATAGCCTGACAGTGCCGTAGCTCCCGCCGAAGGGAATTCACAGGAAATGTCTCGTTCAAGTTGGTGAAGCGATGTCTCTGCGGCGGAACGCTCCCACGACCTCGATGTCCGGGAGCGTCTCCGATCGATCAAGCTCGATGAGGAAAACTCCCGCCCGACGCCAGACGCCGAGCGACCTCCTGCGCAAGTTCTTCCAGGGCGCCACCCGAGGCATTCGGTCCCTGCGCCGGGCTCGCCGGATTGGCTTGGCCGGACTCGGGCCGCTTCTGAGCCAGTTCCGATGAGCGGATCACCACAGGTCCCTCTGGAACCGGGCCGCCCAAGGCAGAGAATCCCTGTGATTCAGGTTTTCCTGAACGTTGCCGCCGGCGCGGTATTCGGGCTGGCACAATTTGGACGGCGACTTGCGGAGTACTGGGTGCCGGCTCGGACGCTTCAAGGGCTTGCGGCTTGGCTTGGCTCCGAAGCTTCTTGGGTTTTCTGAGTATCGGTTCCGGCTGTACATGCGAAGTCGAAAGCAGTTCTCGCGCTTCCTTCAGTCTGGCGATGTATGCGTCGATTGAGGAGACTATCTCTTGGATTGCCATATCTCAATTTTAATCCTCCGTCCTCGCCGGGCGGCCGGACCAGCCTGCATGCCATCATTCGGCTAAGGCGGGATCAGCGCGGGTCTACCCAGCGCCAGAACTGTCAGACTGGATTCTTCCTCGGAAACAATTCGACGTCAAACACCGCGACGCTTAGATGCCACGGATGAAACCCGCAATCAAAGCGGGTCTGAGATCGGGGTCCGACGCCACGGAGGCATATCTGGGATGAGTTTTAGTTTCCGTAGACACTCTCCGCGCCCGCCACCAGGCCAAGAGCCTGCCTTTCGAACAGCCTCCGATACGTGCCGCCCTCGCGCTCGACCAGCTCCTCGTGCTTTCCCTCTTCCACCACTCGTCCGCTGTCAAAGACCAGGATCCGGTCCATCATCCGCACGGTTGAGAGCCGGTGCGCAATCACGATCGATGTTCGCCCAACCATGAGCCTCTCCATGGCTTCCTGGATGAGTGCCTCCGATTCCGAATCCAGGCTCGAGGTCGCTTCATCCAGCACCAGCACCGGCGTGTCTGCCAAAAACGCCCGTGCGAGCGCCACACGCTGCCGCTCGCCTCCCGACAGCTTCACGCCGCGTTCGCCCACGAGCGTGTGGTACCCCTTGGGCTGGCGCAGGATGAATTTATTTGCATTGGCCAGCCTTGCCGCATTCTCAATTTCCGCCATCGTGGCGTCCGGCCTTCCGTAGGCAATGTTTTCGGCCAGGGTGCGATGAAACAGAAAGGGGTCCTGCGGCACCAGCGCCAGTTGGGCGCGCAGCGACTCCTGCGTCACGCACCTAGTGTCCTGACCGTCGATGACGATCCTTCCGCCGTCCACGTCGTAGAGCCGGTGCAGCAGCTTTACGAAGGTAGTTTTGCCCGAGCCTGAATGACCAACCAGCCCCACGCGCTCGCCGGCATTGATCCGCAGGGAGAAATCCTGGAACAACGGCTCCGCCTGCGCTTTGTAGCGAAAGGTCACGCGGTCATAGAGGATCTCGCCTCTCGTAACATGGATGGGCTTCGCATCGGCGCGATCCTGAACGCCCAGCGGCTGCGCGTGGAAATCGACCATCTCTTCCATCTCATTGGCGGACCGCTGCAAATTGCGTACATGCTGCCCGATATCGCGGAGGTATCCATGCACAACGAAGTAGCTTGTCAGTACAAACACCATATCCCCGGCCGTGGCCCGGCCCTGCCACCACATCCACACCGCGTATAAAAGCACCAGTGAGCGCAACGCCTGCAACAGAATCATCTGCAGACTTCCGTTGTTGGTCGCTCTCGTCCATGTCCTCCACGTTCGGTTGTTCCACTTATCCAGCACCTTGGCCAGCCGATAGTCTTCGCGCATCTCGGCGCCAAACGACTTCACCACGGCGTTGCAGGTGATCGCGTCCGCAATTGCCGCGCCGATCCGCGTATCCTGCGCATTCGATAACCGCGCCGCCGGAGCCACGTAATAGAGCGACAGCGAGACAGACACCGCAACGTAGGCGACGGCGCTCACCGCGACCATGGCGCCCATGCCGGGCCAGCGCAACCCGATCAGCAGCGATGAGCCCACCAGGACCAGCAAGGCAGGCAGCATTTCAAGCAGCAGAATATCGTCCAAACTATCGACGGCCCACATGCCGCGGGTGATCCGCCGCACAATCGCGCCTGCGAAGTTATCGGCATGCCAATCGGTAGAAAAACGTTGGACCCGCGAGAACGCCTCACCGGCGAAACGCGACATCAGTCGCAACGTCAACCGGATGATCCCCATCAAGGCCGCGTATCGCAGCACAGTCAAGACGCCGCCCAGCAGCGCCATCATCGCAATGGCTTCAATTGCTCCGCGCAGCGCCAGCGAACGCGCGGCCCCTTGGATCGCGAGCGCGTCCACCAGCCGGCCCGCATACACCGGCATCAGCAGGTCAGCGGCCGTAGCCACCGCCATGCAAAGCGCCACCCACGCCGCCAACCATTTTTCGCGCCGCCAGTGGAGGAAGAGAAAAGCCAGCACCTTCCTCAATGCGTTCTTGCTGGAAAGATTGCTCATAGAATAACTCGCTCAAAAATCTCGAACACGCAAGGAAAGCCTGCGTGGTTGATGAGGCTTAAGATTTGATTGCCAATGAGAATAGGCGTTCGAGAGCCGCCCTTGGGCTGCGTCGAGAGACCTGCCTGATGATGCGGAAGAGAGCGGTCTAGCGGCGCGAGACGCCGGGAAGGAACTCGACCCACGATTTGGGATAGCGGGGCATACGGGATGGCTTCATGGTTCCTTCCTTTCGTTGAAATGGAATGCCAACAGAATATCAGAATCTTAAGTTTACCGAAATGCCGGGATGCGGAAGGCACGTTTCCCGTCATGCGGAGTCGCCGCAGCGTTTCAAACTCGCTGCCCCATTGCCGGACCCGCATCCGCCTCGTTCTCTATCGCTTCCGGCGCTTGCCGTTCTGCGCTTAGGCTGGTTTCATGGCTTCTTGCATGCAAGTAGCATCAGCATAACTCTAGCCATCGGCGGGGAAGCCGGCCCGGATTTTTTGTCAGGAAAAATCCAACCTCACAAAGGCCCGATCGCAGACTCCTATGCTGATTCTGCTTTAAACACTGTAGAGGCGAACATAATCGCTTACCGGCGTCGCTTCCAACTGGGCCTGATCGGAAGACACGGCAAGAATCCTATCCTGGGCTTCGGCTGGAATCCTTCTGGCCAGGTTGCTTCTGAACTTCTCCATGAGCAACGGAATTCCTTCGCTCCGGCGCAGCCGGTGACCGATCGGGTATTCGACCGCAATCTCCGGAAGCACAGTGCCATCGCGCAATTGGGCGGTCAGTGCATTGGCAATCGAGCGTTTCTCCGGGTCGTGATAATCCGCTGTATAGGCTGGTTTCTCTACGCAAACGATCCGCGCGCGCAGCTCATCGATGCGCTTGCCCCAGACCGGATCGTTTGCAACGGCATCGTCATAGTCCTCCGCCGTGAGCCGACCGAAGATCAGCGGCACAGCCACCATGTACTGGATGCAGTGGTCGCGATCCGCTGGATTGTTGAGCGGCCCCTGTTTGTCGATGATGCGAATACAGGCTTCGTGCGTGCGGATAGTGACCTTCGCGATATCCGCCGCCGTCTTTCCCATCTCGGCAAGCTGTTTGTGCAGCGTCATTGCCGCCTCGACCGCGGTCTGAGAATGGAATTCCGCTGGAAACGAGATCTTGAAAAGCACGTTCTCCATGACATAGCTGCCGTAGGGCCGCTGAAATCGGAAGGGCTGTCCTTGGAAGGAGACATCGTAGAAACCCCACGTCTTCGCCGTGAGTGCGCTCGGGTATCCCATCTCCCCGGTCTTCGCAATCAAAGCCAGCCTTACGGCCCGTGAAGTCGCATCGCCGGCAGCCCAGCTCTTGCGCGAGCCGGCGTTGGGAGCATGACGGTAGGTGCGAAGCGATTGGCCATCCACCCAGGCCAACGATATTGCGTTCAGAATCTGCTCGCGAGTCAATCCAAGCAGGCCGGCTACGACAGCGGTCGACGCTACCTTGACCAACACGACGTGATCGAGCCCGACCTTATTGAAGGAATTTTCAAGAGCGAGGCAGCCCTGGATCTCGTGCGCCTTAATCATCGCCGTTAGTACGTCGCGCATCGTCAGCTTGCGGCCATTTCTGGTGAGCCAGTCAGCGACCGCGAGTATGCCTCCGAGATTGTCGCTGGGGTGACCCCATTCAGCGGCAAGCCATGTGTCGTTGAAGTCCAGCCAGCGAATGATCGTACCGATGTTGAAGGCCGCCGTCACAGGATCGAGTTCGAAGCTGGTGCCCGGCACACGCGCACCGCGCTGCATCGTAAGGCCTGGCACAACCGGTCCCAGCAGCTTGGTACAGGCGGGGAACTCCAGAGCATGCAGGCCGCAGCCCAGCGTGTCGAGCAGGCAGTAGCGTGCGGTCTCGTAGGCCAGATTGCTGTCGATGCTGTAGTTCAGCACATAGTCGGCAATATCGACGATGACTTGATCGAACTCGGGGCGCACATTGGAAATATGACTGGACATTCCGCTCTTACAATCCTTCTTGTGCAACAGGGTTGGCTGAGATCTGAGATTCGGTTGCAAGCCTTCTCAGTCTCGCTGCTCGATCGGCACAAACGCCAGGTTTTCCGGTCCCGTATAGTTGGCGCTGGGGCGGATGATCTTACCGTCCGCGCGCTGTTCCATCACATGCGCCGCCCAACCGCTGGTGCGGGCGATCGCAAAGATTGGCGTAAACATGGCGGTCGGAATACCCATCGTGCTGTAGCTGACTGCCGAAAACCAGTCCAGGTTGGGAAACATCTTCTTGGTATCCCACATGACTTGCTCGATACGCTCGGCGACGGCGTAGATCGTCGATTGCTTCGCCGTCATTGGCAAATCCCGCGCGATTGCCTTGATGAGAGCATTGCGGGGGTCGGAGATCGTATACACCGGATGTCCGAAACCGATAATCACTTCTTTGGCCGAAATGCGAGCTTGAATATCCCTCTCCGCGTCGTCCGGTGAAGCGTATCGTTCCTGAATCTCCAGGGCGACTTCATTGGCTCCGCCATGCTTGGGGCCTTTCAGTGCGCCTATCGCCCCGGCAATGGCGGCATAGATGTCCGAACCGGTTCCGGCAATGACGCGAGCCGTGAAGGTGGACGCATTGAACTCGTGCTCGGCATAGAGAACCAGCGATACGTGCATGGCGTGAACCCAGTTTGCTTGCGCGGGCTTGCCATGCAGCAGGTGGAGAAAATGTGCTCCGATCGAATCGTCGTCGGTCTCCGTAGCGATGCGCTTGCCGCTGGTGGTGAAGTGGTGCCAATAGAGCAGCATCGAGCCAAGCGACGCCACGAGCCGGTCCGCCACGCGACGTGCCGTCTCGTCGGAATAAGGCTGCGCTTCCGGTTCCATCGTGGCCAGTACACTGACGCCCACGCGCAGCACGTCCATCGGGTGCGCGGTCTTCGGCAGTTGCTCAAGCGCTGTTCTAAGGCTCTCCGGTAGACCGCGCAATTGGCGCAGCCGGCTCTTGTAGGCGCCGAGTTCTTCGCGATTGGGAAGCTTCCCATACAGGAGTAGATGCGCGACCTCTTCGAATTCGCAGTTGTGCGCGAGATCGAGGATGTCGTATCCGCGATAGTGCAGATCGTTTCCGCTATGGCCAACCGTGCATAACGCTGTATTGCCGGCGGGCACGCCCGAGAGCGCGACCGATTTCTTCGGTTTGAACTCCGCTGTTCGCTCCGTTCCCACTACTTCTCCTTCTGCTGAGAAAACAGGTCGTCGAGCTTTTGCTCAAATGCGTAATAGCCGAGATAGTCGTATAAGTCAGCTCGGGTTTGCATCGTGTCGAGTACGTTCTTCTGAGTGCCGTCTCGTCGGATGGCTTCATAGACTTTGAGGGCCGCTGCATTCATGGCCCGAAACGCGGACAGCGGATACAACGCGATAGCCACGCCTGCGTTGCGCAACTCGTCGAGAGAAAAGAGAGGTGTCGATCCGAACTCGGTGATGTTGGCGAGGATAGGAACCTTGGTGCGATCGGCAAACGCCCGGTACTGAAGCAATTCCGTCACGGCTTCGGGAAAAACCATGTCCGCGCCCGCCTCCACACAGGCCGCTGCGCGATCGAGCGCCGCACTCAAGCCTTCGCTGGCCAGCGCGTCTGTGCGCGCCATGATCGCGAAACTTGCATCTGTCCTAGCGTCCACAGCGGCCTTGATGCGATCGACCATCTCTTCGCTCGAAACGATGGACTTGCCCGGCCTGTGCCCACAACGCTTGGCCTGCACCTGATCTTCGATGTGGCATCCGGCGGCACCGGCGCGAATCAGCGAACGCACAGAGCGTGCAATGTTGAATGCGCCCCCGAAACCCGTATCAATATCCACCAGCAGCGGTAGAGCGCTCACGGCCGTAATGCGCCGCACATCGACCAACACGTCTTCGAGCTCCGAGATGCCCAGGTCGGGCACGCCCAACGACCCCGCTGCCACTCCGCCGCCGGAGAGATAGAGTGCTCGATAACCGACTCGTTCCGCCATGCGGGCGTGATACGCGTTGATGGCGCCGATCATCTGTAAAGGCTGCTCGGCGCTCAACGCGGCGCGCAGATTAGCTCCCGAGGATGAGCTCGTTGCTGTCGCTTCCGATTTGAGGTTCGATTCCATACGAACACGTCATCTTAGCAGGTTTCGCCTGTTTTCCGTTCGGGTAGCGGACTCGGCGGTCTGCGGCATATCCGACAATCCTTGGCATCCGGCCGGCGGCGCAAACCCACAGACCGCCGGGATGAGGGAGCGGAAAAGCGCTTTGAATATCTCGCGACCGGCGGAGTTGCGCGGCATCGTAACCACGAAGACCGGAGCAGTGCCCGTCCCTTTTTCCGCAATGCCGCCTATCCCGGTGTCTGCCGGGAGCCATGCGGACTGACTCCGGCCCGTCGACGGTTACCGTGAGATTGACGGTGTGCGAGGCCGTTCCGGGATGGAAAGCTGTCGATGGGAGACTCGTGGAGGCGCCTGCGCCGGAGATCGTGAGATTGAATGCCCGGGGAGGCGGCCTGCAACTTGCCGACGCGCCCGGCTCCGCCGTAGGCAGTCTTGCCGCCCATACGACCTGAGAGAATCAGGAGCATCGACTGGCGAGCGCGCCTATCGGTCGCAAGGCCAAGTCAATCGAAGGCGATAAGGGGGCCCCTGAGGGCACCCGAAAACTTAAGCCGAATGGTGGAGGCGGCGGGAGTCGAACCCGCGTCCGAAATCGTAGTCAGCCGAGAGACTCCATGCGTAGTCTATTCAGAAATTTCACTCCCGCAGCTCAGAACAGACAAGAAACCGCAAAAGCTAGTCCGATGATCTTGTTGCCCTCACACGGACCGAGCGAGAACAACCAGCCTGCTGTGCGACGCCCGCTCTCAGCCCACAGGCAAAGATGAGGAGGACGGCTGCCTATTTAATTAAGCAGCAAGTGCCAGATTATTGTTGGCAATTGTGTTTTTGTAAGCGATTACGGGTGCCCACCCCCCGGCATGCCTCTCTGCCGCTTGCAATCCCGTCGAAACCGTGACGCCCCCAAACTATGCCGCCCCTGCGACTCCAATCGATTCCTGAGCTGTCGCAGGGGATCCCGGCGCGTGGGACCATCAGCCGGACCCTAAGGTGCCTGCTGCATGAAGCTAATTGTACGCTGGTTTGCTCTTTTTCGCCGAAACCGAAGTCACTGGCTTTCCAGCGCAATGCTCTCGTACTCCTTGTGCTCGATGGCCGTACGTATCTGCGCCGGCGTCTTGCCCAGTTTGGTCTGCTGGTAGGCGAAGAAGCCTTCCTTGGCGCAGGTCGAGCACTCGGTCCCATGCAGCCCTTCAAAACAGCTCCGCAGGCTGGTATGGCCCAGTGCGCGGTCGCATCGGCAGTTGCAGGGCAACTGGTAGAGGACGCTCGAGACCTTCGCCGCGTCCTGATACACATGGACCTGCCACGGGTAGCGGAAATTGTCGCCCGTCAGCTTCGGTCCCGCCAGAATTGGCGGCAGCGAACTCACCTTGAGCGGCGCCGCAGGATGGTACGCCGGGATATCCTCCGCGGGATTTGACCACTGTGCGTAGCTCATTGCGGTTGCGCCAGCAAAAACAACTCCCAAAATCCAACGCGCGGAAGTTCCGATGATCATATTGCGTCCCTCACCATAATTTTACTGCCAATTCGCTCCGGTTTCTATCGCCGGCTCAATTGCACTCCCACGAATTGCACGCCCATGAAAGGACCGTCACGCGCACAAAAAAAGGCGCCACGAACGGTAATCTGTTCGTGGCGGGAGGCCAGTGACGCAACTTACTTGCTGCCAGGAACCAAGACCCCTGTCTCCGTTCCCGACTGCAATATCTACACCTTACTATAGATTGCGAAGAATGCAAATACTAAAATCAAAATATATAAACCCTCTGCGGTCAAAATAAACCAAGATTCTTGCCTCGGAAATCGGTAAGATAAGACTGGTAAGAGCCGCATCAACCCCTTCGTAGCGCGGAGATGGAATTTGGCAAACGACTCTAATCAGGAGCCTTACGCGAAGGAGAACCAGCCCGTTCGTGGAATTTCCAGGGCGGTTGGGCTGGGATTGCTCTCCGCCGTTGCCGGAGGTTTGGCCATGGCTTGGTGGTATCGAAAAACCTTAACTAAATTCCAAAATCCCATAGTAAAAGACACCCCGGAGCTCGAAGTATCCCAGAAAATGGAGTCGGAACCGGAATAAACGGCCTCTTTGTACTCTTTCCGAGCCCGGCTCCCCGAAATACCGCGCGCTCAAACGCAGAATCCGCAGCTACAAAGCTTCGCCAATTTCGATCGCCAGTGCAAAATCTTTCTCCGTAATCCCGCCCGCGTCGTGGCTGGAGAGCGCAATCAGCACTTTGTTGTAGCGAATATCGATATCCGGATGGTGTACGGCGCGTTCGGCAAAGGCCGCTACCGCGTTCACAAAGTTCATCGCATCGCGAAAATCAGCAAATG
>Ga0116231_10012163_pt1 | contig 12801 bp, 7 predicted proteins | sample S1TSphgellanicum_2_FD_89695 | JGI IMG/M metagenome (GOLD analysis project Ga0116231, IMG submission 89695) | Host-associated microbial communities from peat moss isolated from Minnesota, USA - S1T2_Fd - Sphagnum magellanicum MG | ecosystem: Host-associated > Plants > Peat moss > Unclassified... | reverse complement strand
TGGTCGTGCAGCAGCGTATTCAGCACCGCGGCGGCAAAGCCGGGGCTACTCCAGGTGAAGCGCAGTTCCACCACATCGGTATCGGGCACCGCCACCACGCGCAGCGCCCGGGTGAGTGAAGCGGCCAGACGCTGATCGTCGGTCTCGGTTGCGGCAAGGCCGGCCTGCACGAGTTGCCTGTGCCACCATGCCGATAGCGCGGCCCAGCCGGCTTGATGGCCCAGCAACGGTTTGACCGATGGCTCGATCGCCCGCAGCAGCGCCGGATCGCGCAATATCTCCGCCTCATTGCGCGCCGCCTGCCCATGGTCCTGCCCGGCAGCGGCGGAGGGCGTGGTGAGCAAACGGGCGGTGGCGGTGAAGCTGGCGCCATGCCCCAACCCATACGCATAGGCGGCAAACGCCGCGGCGAGCGTCATGAACACGATGCGATTTCTGCGCTTGAACAGAACATAGATCGCGTCGCGCAGCGCGGAGGGCTCGGTGGCTATCACGGGGGGTAACTAGCAGCAGAGACAAGAAGTAAGGAAGCAAGCACTTCCTTTTTGCAAAAAAGAAGCAAGAAACTTTTCTTCCCGGCGCGGATCACGGGCAAGGAACGCGTTGAAGAATAAAAGTTTTTTGGTTCTTTTTTGCAAAAAAGAACTGCTTTCTTACGCCGCCGGCACCCGCTCCTTCGATTCGCCCATGCCCGCGAAAAATTCCATTTCCGGAGTCTCGCTTTCCGGCGGCGGGCTCAGCACGCGCCGCCGCCCTGCTTCACGCATCAACACATAGTTCCGCAGGTTCACCCGGGCGAAGGCGTATTCCTCCACCCCCGGCATGCGGCGCATTTTCAGAATCGATCCGCCCTCCGCCGAGGCCAGCACGCTCAGCCCAAAACTCAGGTCGCGCGGCAATGTCGTCATGCCCTGTTGGAGAGCGCTGGCGCTGGCCGAGGCAGCGGTGAACCAGCCGAAGCCGTTGCACTCGGCCGCGGCGGCGGCAAACAGCAGGTCCGGCCAGCGCGGGTCCACCCGCGGCAGCCCGGCCAGCATCGGCTCGAAACTGTGCCGTGTTTCCTCCAGCACCAGCAGGATCGCGGCGGCTACGTCCTCCAGCGTGAGTTCCTTGCCACGCCGGCGCACCGCGGCATCGCTCGCATGCAGGCTGAGCAATTGCGCGAAATAGGGCGAGCCTTGCGTCAGCAGCACAAGCGCCCGCCGCGCCTCCGGTGTCAGGGCAATGCGCAGATCCTTGCAGCCCTTTTCCAGCAGCGCGCTCACATCGTTATCCGGCAGCAGCGGCAGCGGGATGGTGACCATCGTGCGTTGGAGGGAGGGATGCAGGTCCATCAATTCGTCGAGCGATTCCGCCACGCCGATCAGAACAAAGGAAACCCGCACGGAAAGATCCGACGTGGTTTTCAGCAGTTCCGTCATGTCGCGCAGCGCCTCTTCGTCCGAGAGGCGATCGAACTCGTCGATCATGATCAGCACATGCCCGGCGCGGATTTCCTGAAGCTTGGCCACCGCGCTCGCCACCGTCCATATCTGCCGGCGGCCGAAGGATTGCGCTTCCTCTTCCGCCATCACCGGGCGCAGGAATCGCGGCGGTATTTTGGCGACGACGGCGCCGAACAATTCGCCGAAACTGGGCCGGGTGGTGCAGGTATGGCGCACCACGCCATAGCCGGCTTCTTCCGCCAGTTGCGCCAGCACGTTGGAGAACGAGGTCTTGCCGGTGCCGCGTTCGCCAAAGATCGTCAGATGCGCCCGTTCGATCTGCACCGCGCTGATCGCCCGGTCGAGCTGCCGGCGCCGTCCCACCAGCCCGCGTTCGGACATGATGGGCCGTGTCGGCGTAAACGGCGAATGGGCGAAGGCCGGCTGGCTCGGCGCTCCGCCTTCCACCGCGGCCTTCCGGGCAAAGGCGGGTTGGTCTTGTTCGGCAGACTGCGCCGGCACAAGCTGACCCTCGCCGGCCTCGTCCGCCACATGAATGGGCTCGAAGCCCCGCAAATCTTGAGCCAGAGTCTCGTCCGACTCACCCTTGCCCAGCACGCGATTGATGATCGTCCACGCCATGTCTTGGATTTTAGACGTGTGCCGGCCGGAATGCCAGAGAGTTTACAACCGAATCTTGGCGGAACGGCCAACCGTTGGGCATGATTTTGAGCATTGATGCGCCGGGGCCGCATCTTTGGCGACCTTAGACCCCGTCTTCAACCTTGAGTTGATGGTCTGGTATCTTTCCGGCCAATCCGCCCAGGAATCGGTCGGATGAAGTCGTCGTATAGGGTGTGGCCCCAGGCGAAACTGTTTGCCGAAGGTAGGCTTATTTCAGAGCTGCATGAGCCGGTGAATTATGCTCAGCCGCTTCTGCTATGCGCCCAATCTCAGCCGCCCAGGCGCTTCAGCCGGCTTCCCGAAAGCGGACACGACAACGAGGGTCAGCTTTGGCCGAAATGGGTGGTGTCCTGCCTGTCGGTTAACCGGTGCGTTGGGGCTGAAGCAGACATACGCCATTCGACGACTTTGGCGGGTAAGCTGCTAGTCCAGGAGCGGCTTCGGAGCTGCACGGTTAGGCTGCAACGAGCTGCGTGAACCCTGCAGCATTGACGCTGTCGTTAAAAATTGAACGTCCGTCCGGAGCTCGGTTTTCGCCATCGTCGTGGTCTGGAAGATGTTGCGACCGTTCCGACATCGTGGTTACGCTCCAGCCGCTTTGGAGGAATAGCATACGATGGCAACCGAAACCTTGCAGGACAAAGTTCAAGGTCTCGCGGAAACCAAGAAGCTCCTTGGTATAGCTGAATCGGAGCCATTGAGCTGCGCTTTCGCTCTCACGAAGGACAAGAAGGATTGCATCCTTCTGATCGCAAAAATCGGAAAGCCGAAGAAGGTGGCGTCCACCCTTAAGAAGGAGGGCGGTGCAGAGCTCGATCAGGCCTCCATGCGGTTCGGGCAGGCCAGCTTCGATCTCGAGAAATATCCAGGGTTGGTGAAGCTCACCATCAACCGCATGGAGCCAGCTGGCGCGTTGATGCATCTGAACAAGCTCGCCAAGAGAGCGAGCTACAAGGGCATTCTGATCGAGGTCAGCGAGGAGCTCGAGAACGAAGAGGAGGAAGCGGACGAGCAGGTTGCCTCCGGCACGGCGCCTCCGGACTCACCTGACATCGATGCCGCCGCGCTGAAGCGTCGTCTCGTCTCCCTTGCGCAACAAATTGGGCCAGCGGTCGCAACGGAACCTGAGCGAAAGAATGGGCTCCTGGCGCTGGCCCACAAAGCACAGGCCGGGCTGGCCGCGAACGATCTGCAAGGAGCGCTGGCGGCCACCGAGGAACTCGAGGCCGCCTTGTTGACGCCAGCGCTGGCGCGGGCCCAAGCGGATGTTCCGGCAAGCGCGGCCGGTGCGGTCGCTTACGCCAAAAGCCGGCTTGCCTGGATCGCTGCGCGGAAGAAGGTCGAAGCCGAATTTGAGAAACTTGTTAATTCCGTGGCCGAGCAATACGCGCCGGACAAAGACGACCACATCGTCCGGCAACGTCTCCGGTCCCGCCTCGGACCATTGATCGCGACCTTTGACGAAAGCCTGGCTGACAAGCTCGACGAAGCCACAAACGAGGCGGATCCGGCGAGGCGCCAGGAATTGGTCGCGGAAGCGCGCGCGATCATCTCCCGCTACGAGGCCTATATCGCGAGCGAACCACTCTTCGACGAGATGGACGCTAACCCCTTTGCTCCAACCGCTGTCAAGAAGACGATGATGCAGACGCTTCAGGCGCTGTCTTCCGCTGTCACTTGAGCCATACCGAAAAGGTGAACGGGCATGATAAATAAAGATGATTTGGAGAAAAATCGCGTACTGCGGAGTAACGCCGATCGGGTGCGAATACGTTCTAACGCAGATGCTTATGTGAAGACACTTAAAACCGACCCTCCTCCAGTTAAGCCAAAATTTCCGCCGAGCGACGTCAAGAAGGTCGAGTTGGGCAACGTCCTGAAGGAAAAGGATAAGGACAGCGTTCGGGTCATCAAGCTCGACGGCAAAGAATTCGTGCTAAAGCCAGTAAACCCAGAAAACCCAGACAATGTAAACCACTGTTTAGCGGCGGACTTCATCCGGCGAATGGGAATGCCAGGTGTCAGGGCTCCTCAGGCCACACTCGTCCGAGACGAACTCAAAGATCAAATCGGGGACCTCCTCAATAATAAGTTACCGAGCAAGGAAGTTCCCGATCCCGATGGGGACTTACAACTTTCAGAATTTAGCCCGGGCAAGGATATCGAAAAAATTTTTGAAGGCTATCGAAAGGGAGAAGAGCTCAATGATGAACAGGACAAGTTGAAAAAGTTCGCGCTCTCCGAAAAGGGCGTGGCCGCCTTCGCTGGCGTTGCGGCCTTGGATCTTCTCACTGGCATGAGAGACCGAATCCTCATTTATTGGCACGGCGGAAACTTCGCGTTTGACAACACAGATCCTGACGAGCCAACATTGTCATGTCACGACAATGCAAAGTATCAATACGGCTTGTCCAACCCCGACACCGACGAATACAAGGATTTCCTCAAACGGGTCATGACGAACGCCAAAAATGGACAATTCTACCCGTCGGTCGTAGAGATGATCTATGACTCGGTATACGGGAACAGGTATGTCTCCGCTTCTGGCAACCCGGGGGAGTTCGTAGGCGAGATATCCGCGGAACAGCAATCCAAGATGAAAGAGATAATCCGCAAAACCCTATTCGATGCTTGCGACAAAGTCGCGAAGAACGAGAAGCGTGATTCGGAGGAAGCGAGACGCGCAAAGGTGATCAACGCAATGATGAAAGTCGAGCAATCCTGCCTACCGCCCGAATGGGCCATCAATATCAAACCGCCCGAGAGCGATGCAACGGCGTCTGCCGCCGGCATGGCGACTGGGGCAAGTCGGTCCGTGAGGGCTGGTGCTGCCGCGGTGAGCAGTAAACTCGGATTAGGCGGTAGTGGCTCAGAAGCATTAACCAATTGGATTAAAAATACTGAAAAGCTCAAAAGCAAGTTGCGGAACCTTGAGGTCAACCGAGAGGCTGCCATCAGCCAACTCAAGGGGCTGGCGGCGGACTATCAGGACGGCGAGAAAGACAGACGCTATACAAACATTATGTTCCTTGCCAACGCGTGCGGCTTTATCGATTTTTTAGAGGCCGGTACCGACGCTCTAACAAAAGGTCTCAGTGATGAACTTTCGCATATTCCCGTAGACTTCCGCAGTGAAGTCTTGGAAAAGGTAAATGCGGTTCTAAAAAAAATACGAGCTTACTTGGTGGGGAAGGACGACGCCAGAATCGAAAGCGCTCTCAGGACTAATTATAAAAAGTTCGCCGACGCCTACGGCGCGAAACCATGATACTCACCACGAATTCGGCTTTCGAAGCGCAACCAAAATGTCTACACGGCTCGTGCACTATGCTTTCGATTGGATCGGAGGTGATGTGGCGGTCTCTTAGCTTCTACTCCTGCCTGCGCCGATGCGCAACATGACGACTCTTTTCCTCGCTCGTGCGACCTGGCCGTGTTGGCGCTCTCGGGCACTTGGACAGTGTCACCGGGACGGCGCCGGCCGGCGCTTTCGAACGTATGACAAGTTCGGACAGCGCTCTGGCTCGGCCGAACGACCACGCGTGGCCATATCCGTCGGTGTGGCGCCCCCGGCAATGTCTGGTTCGGGAAACGCTGGACAACATTGTCAAGCGCGACAATGGGTCGATAGCTGCCAAAGCCTTTAGCCTTGCGCGACGTCTGCCTTACCGTCCGTCTGACCCGAAACCCGCCCGTCTGCTTTCGGCCACCTCTGGCCGTTGCAAAGGCCTTAACTATTGGTAGCTTCATCGCCGCTCAACCGCCGCCCCCAACCAGCTTCATCAGAGTCCCCAACCGGTCCGCCTCCGCCACCGGCTTGTCCCACCGCAGCCGCGCCACCCGGGGAAACCGTAGCGCCACACCCGATTTGTGCCGCGAAGAAAGCTGCGCCGCATCGAACGCGATCTCCAGCACCACGCCGCGCTCCACCTCCCGCACCGGCCCGTAACTGCGCACCGTATGCGCGCGCACCCAGCGATCCAGGCGCAGCAACTCCGCATCGGTAAAACCGGAATACGCCTTGCCCACCGGCACCAGCTCGCCATCTTCCCGCCAGAGCCCAAACGTGTAATCCGAGTAATAGCTGCTGCGTTTCCCATGCCCCCGCTGCGCATACATCATCACCGCATCGATCGTGTGCGGATCGCGCTTCCATTTCCACCAAAGCCCTTTCGGCCGGCCCGGCACATAAGCGCTATCCTTGCGCTTCAGCATCAACCCTTCGATCCCCGCCGCCCGCGCCCCCGCCCGCAGCGCCGCCAGCTCCTCCATCGTGCCGAAAGGGATGATCTCCGACAGCCTCAATTTCTCCGCCGGATGCCGTGCAACCCACGCCTCCAGCCGCACACGGCGCTCGCTGAACGGCAGCGAACGCAGATCCTCCGCGCCATCGAACAGGATGTCATAAAGCAGCACCCCCACCGGCAACTCGCGCAGCATCTTCGCCGCCGGCGACTTACGATTCAGCCGCTGCTGCAACTCCGCGAACGGCATCACAACCCCATCGCGGATCACCAGCAATTCGCCATCCAGCGCCGCTTCCGCCGGCAGCACATCCACCAAATCCGGAAACGCAGCCGAAATATCCTCCGCCCCGCGTGAAAACACCCGGCTGCCCGATGCGGTGCGCACCAGTTGCACGCGTATCCCGTCCCATTTCCACTCCGCGGCATAAGCGGCCGGATCGAGTGCGGCGAAATCCGCCTCCTCCAGCGGCTGCGCCAGCATCGGCGGCCGAAACACCGGCGCCCCCCCGGAAGCCGGGGCCTCACCCAACCCTTCCAGCCAGGCAAATAGCGGCAAATACGGCGGCGACAAGGAATGCCAAACTTCCTCGATATCATCGGCCGCGATGCCCGGCTGGCCAAGATCCGCCGCGAACTCCGCCAGCGCCGTCTTCGCCAGCCGGGCCGAAGCGCCCGCGCGCAACCCCCCCGTAATCAACTTCAGGATGGCATAGCGCACCGAAGGGCCGGACCCATCCAGCCACCCCGCCAAACGCCCCGGCAGCTCCGTTTTACGGCCACTCGACAATACCGTCACGATCTCGGTCAAACTGGGCGGCACCGCCGCCTCCGCCGCCGGCCAGATCAACGAAACCGTTTCCGCCAGATCGCCGACAAAATCATAGGAAAGCCGGAACAGCACAGCATCGGTGCGCGCCTCCGCGAGCGCCCGGATCAACCCAGCCTTCGCCGTCGGGAAGGAAAGCGAGCCGGTCAGCGCCGCCAGCGCCCAGCCCCGGTCCGGATCCGCCTCGCTCGCAAAAAACCGTTTCAGCAGAGCGATCTTCGCCAATCGCCCCGGCGTCAGCGTCAGCCGGTCCAGCAATTCGGCAAAGGCGATCACGCCGCCTCTTCCTCCGCCGCCTCGCCATACCCGATCAGCCGCAGCGCCCGCCCGGTCAAGCCGCGCTGTGTTGCCGCGTGGATCAGCGCCTGCTCCTCGCCATGCGTCACCCAGATTTCCGGCGCGCCCACATCGTCGAACGTCCGCAACAATTCGGGCCAGTCGGCATGGTCCGAGATCACCAGCGGCAACTCCACGCCCCGCGCCTTCGCCCGCTGCCGCACCCGCATCCAGCCGGAGGCCAGCGCCGTCAGCGGATCGGGCAGCCGCCTCGACCACCGATCCGCCAGCGCCGAAGGCGGCGCCAGCACAATACGCCCCGCCATCTCCGCCGGCGCCGCCCCGGTGGCCGGCAGCAGCGCCCCCAGCCGCACCCCCAGCCGCTCATACGTGTCGCACACCGGGATCAGCGCCCCATGCAGATAGATCGGCGCGTCATACCCAAGCCCGCGCAACACTCCGATCAGCCGCTGCGTCTTGCCGAGCGCATAACACCCCACCAAATGCGCGCGCTCAGGAAACATCCGCAAACTCTCCAGCAGTTTGCCTGCCTCCTGCCCAGCCGGCGGATGCGTAAATACCGGCAACCCGAAGGTCGCCTCCGTAATAAACACATCGCACGCCACCGGCTCGAACGGCGCGCAAGTGGGGTCGGCCGCCCGCTTGTAGTCGCCGCTCACCACCACCCGCGCGCCCTCATGCTCGATCACCACCTGCGCACTGCCCAGAACATGCCCGGCCGGGACCAGCTTAATATTTGCTCCGTTCAGCCGCATGTCCTCGCCCGGCGCCAAAGCCTGAAGCTGCGTGCCCTCCAGCCCGGCCCCCATCCGCGTGCGCATCAGCGCAATGGTCTCCGCGGTCGCCAGCACCGCCCCATGCCCCGCCCGCGCATGATCCGAATGGGCATGGGTAATCACCGCGCGCCCCACCGGCCGCAACGGATCGATGAAAAAATCGCCGGGGATGCAGTAAAGCCCCTCAGGCCGTACCGCGAGCCACGCGCTTGGATGTGTCATAAGGCAGGGGTGTAATACCAATCCACGTTGAGTTCCACGCGGCCCAAAACCCCTCTACCCCGAAGTGGCACAAGAAGCGACGGAAGCAAGCACTTCTTTTCTGAAGAAAAGAAGCAAAAGACTTTTATGTCTGCGCTCGCGGAAAAATCCCGGGCCGACCTCAGAATTTCGTAATGTGGAGGACGCAGTCCACGATTTTTGCCCCTTCCAACATGCAAGCTCGTGGGCTGCGTCCACACCACGGCAACCACGTGAATGTCCGTCGTAGGGTGGACGCCAGACCACCGGCCCAGCCATGACTCTTACCCGCATCGCGCTTCGGCGATGCGGGTAAGCCAGGCCACGCGCCCGGAATCGTTCAGATCGATGTCGAGACGCTACTGAATAAAGTCGTCAATGTGCCGCCGAAACTGGTGAAAATACCAACCAGAACCAGGCCCAGTATGCTGGCAATAATGCCATACTCCAAGGCCGTTACCGCACTCTCGTCACGGCTGAGAGCGCGCAAGAAAAATATATCTTTGACCAATGTTGCCCCCTTTAGCTCAACAACCAACAGAAATTGACCGACGTCGAACAACAATCAAAAGCTGTTCCAAATCGGCCGGATCATTCCGGCCAGTTGTTCATACCACAAACGTAAACACGCTCAAGTTGCACAGCGCACAAAATTTCGTGAGGGTGAAGTCGCGCCTTTGCAGGTCAGGCACCCGTACAATAAGTAATAATAAATTCTAAACCGAATACATTGAATACGATATTATATGTCCTGCCGGATGATCGCTGCCGCCGGCAACAGATCGCCCGTCAGCCGGCGCGCCCAGATCACGGTTCCGCTCAACAGCCGGCCCTTCGGCACACAGCGGGATTCGCCGCGCGCCAGCCGCATCTCGAGCCACGCAGATACGATCAAGGTCGCCAGCATCGCCGCAGGCGCAATCGTGATCATAAAGGCCGGCAACACCCCGCGCACCGCGATGCACCACGCCGCCACCATGATCGACCCGGCCGCGACGCCAGCCAAACGATCGCCCGCCCAAGGCAGTTGCACCGCGCACAGCGCCCGCACCAGCAAAACAAACGGCGCGGCCACGACAAGATCGACAAAATAATGATGGCCGAAACCCAGTGTCGCCAGCAGCGTGAAACTCATGAACAGGAACGAAAAGCAACGCACCGGCAATGGCCGGTTGCGCGTTGCCAGATAGGCCAGCACCGCCCAGGCCGTGTGCATGGACGGCACGCAGTTGCGCGGGATACCGCTGTAATCCATGTGGCTCAGAGGAGGTCCCGCTTCCGACAGCAAATGGGCGAAATCCGCACCCAGGTAAGGCCATGGCCCCACCACGGGCATCAGGAAATACAGCGCATAGCCGAGAATACCGGCGAACATGAAGGTGGGCAGCACGCCGATGCCCTGCACCTGCCCACTGCGCATCTCCAGGCCGGCCGAAACCGCGATTGTGGCCGTCAGGAACATATAGGCCGCCAGGCAAATTTGCTTCAGCGGCCAGCAGAATGCGAAAAGACCCGCGACAAGCGAGGCCGGCTGGAAGCCCAGGCTGCCATCCAGCCCGATCACAACGGGATCGTAGACGAAACTCAGCCGGGGCGTCGCATAATTCAGTGCGAACAGCATCACCGTCGAGGCCACCGGCAAAGCGAGGCAGGCCAGCATAAACCGCAGCAAACTCACCCGCCGCCAGCACAAGGCGATCAGGATGAGCCAGTAAAGCGGAAGAATGGCCTTGAAGGCAAAGTCGGGCATGAAACCGCCTGCGTCCGGACTTGTCTATAAATTTAGACTTTTTGTATTAAATGATGGGCACATCTTAACGCTGTTTTACCGCGTTGGAAACAAGAATCTCTTTGGTTTAGAAGTGCCCCCATGCTCTCCGCCGAAGCATTCCGCGGCTTTGCGCTTGAATGCGAAGACGCCAGCGAAGGTGCCCATAGCGGCCACGCCGATTTCCGCGCTGTTGGACGCGTCTTCGCAACCCTCGGCTATCCGAGGCCAGGCTTTGCCATGGTCAAGCTCACCCCAGACCAGCAACGCATGCTGACGGAAGCCGAACCCGCGATCTTTTCGCCCGTCCCCGGCGGCTGGGGCCGTAAGGGCGCCACGCTGCTCTTGCTGGCGGAGGCCGACGAAGCCACCGCCCGCAGCGCGGTGCAGATGGCTTGGGAAAATGTGAACAGGTAAAGGCCGGGGGGCTTGCTCAATGGCCTTCCTTTGCAAAACTCCCCGGTCCGCTATGTTCGCCTGATGTTCACGTTGTTGCCGCAAAATTTCGTCGCCTGGTTCGCCCAGCGCGGCTGGTCACCTCGCCCACACCAGCTGCAAATCCTGCAAGCCGCCCAAACAGGCGAGCACGTTCTGTTGATCGCCCCCACCGGCGGCGGCAAGACGCTGGCCGGCTTCCTCCCCAGCCTCGTCGCCCTCGCCACCCCGCGCCCCGCACCCGCCCTCCATACGCTCTACATCAGCCCCCTCAAGGCGCTCGCCGCCGACATCGCCCGCAACCTGCAAGCCCCGGTGCACGACATGCACCTCCCCATCCGCATCGAAACCCGCACCGGCGACACCTCCGCCGAAAAGCGCCGCCAGCAGCGCGCCACCCCGCCCGACATCCTCCTCACCACCCCCGAAAGCTTGGCCGTCCTCCTCTCCCAACCCGATGCCGCCGCCGTCTTCGCCCCCCTCAAAACCATCATCATCGACGAGATCCACGCCCTCGCCGGCACCAAGCGCGGCGACCAACTCGCCCTGGGCCTGGCCCGCCTGGCCACCTTGGCCCCAACCTCCCGCCGCATCGGCCTCTCCGCCACAGTAGCCCACCCCAAAGCCCTCCTGGCCTATGTGGGCCTAACCGCCCCCGCCCGCCTCATCGAGGTGGCCGAGGGCGCCCCCCCGCGCCTGCGCATGATGCTGCCGGAGCACCGCATCGCCTGGGCCGGCCGCATGGGCCTCGCCTCCGCCAGCGTTGTTCTCGCCCGCATCGCCGAAGCCGGCATGACCATCGTTTTCGTCAACACCCGCGCCCAGGGCGAGCTTCTCTTCCAGGAGCTCTGGAAGCTCAACGAAACAAATCTCCCCATCGGCCTGCACCACGGCAGCCTCGACATGGCCCAGCGCCTGCGCGTCGAAGCCGCCATGGCCCGCGGCGAGCTCCGCGCCGTCGTCGCCACCTCCTCCCTCGATCTCGGCATCGACTGGGGCGGCGTCGACCAGGTCATCCAGGTCGGCGCCCCCAAAGGCGTCTCCCGCCTCCTGCAGCGCGTCGGCCGCTCCAACCACCGCATGGACCAGTCGAGCGAAGCCATCCTCGTCCCCGCCAACCGCTTCGAGGTGCTCGAATGCCAGGCCGCCATCGAAGGCATCGCCGCCCACGAACTCGACGGCGACGCCCCCCCGCAAGGCGGCCTCGACGTGCTCGCCCAACACCTCCTCCTCACCGCCGCCTCCGGCCCCTTCCACCCCGACGCGCTCTACGAAGAAACAAAAACCGCCGCCCCCTACGCCGCCCTCACCCGCAAGGATTTCGACGACGTGTTGCGTTTCGTCGAAGACGGCGGCTACGCCCTCTCCAACTACGACCGCTACCGTAAACTGTTCCGCGATTCCGAAGGCCGCATCCACATCCGCGGCGACCGCACCGCCCGCCAGGCCCGCATGAATGTCGGCACCATCGTCGAAGCGCCCTTGTTAAAAGTCCGCATGCGCAGCCAGAACCTCGGCGAAGTCGAAGAGTATTTTGCGAATACCCTGCGCCCGAATGACACGTTCATGTTCGCCGGCCGACTCCTCCAATTCATCCGCATCCGCGAAACCACGGTGGAATGCATCGACGGCGGCACCGGCACCCCCGCCGTCCCCGCCTATGCCGGCGCCCGCCTGCCGCTCACCACCAACCTCGCCGCCCGCGTCCGCGCCATGCTCCACAACCCCGCCGCCTGGCACGCCTACCCCGAACCCGTGAGAGAATGGCTCGAACTCCAGCGCGACCGCAGCGAACTCCCCGGCCCCGACGGTCTCCTTATCGAAATATTTCCGCGCCAAGGCCGCTGGTATCTCGTCGCCTACACCTTTGAAGGCCGCAACGCCCACCAAACGCTTGGGATGCTCCTCACCAAACGCATGGAGCGTGCCGGCACGGCCCCCCTAGGTTTCGTCGCCACCGACTATGTCATCGCCGCCTGGTCCGCCAACGAGCCCGACAACATCGAAGACTTATTCGATCAAGACATGCTCGGCGACGATCTGGACGCCTGGATGGCCGAAAGCAGCATGCTCCGCCGCACTTTCAGGAACGTCGCCGTCATCG
>Ga0116231_10012162_pt1 | contig 12802 bp, 6 predicted proteins | sample S1TSphgellanicum_2_FD_89695 | JGI IMG/M metagenome (GOLD analysis project Ga0116231, IMG submission 89695) | Host-associated microbial communities from peat moss isolated from Minnesota, USA - S1T2_Fd - Sphagnum magellanicum MG | ecosystem: Host-associated > Plants > Peat moss > Unclassified... | reverse complement strand
TGCTGCAGACTTTGGCAATGAAAAAGTCATGGAAATTATAGAACTGGTGCCTCCCGTCCCCGTGCCATAGCCACCGGCTCCAGGACCTCCTCCCGCACCACAACCCCCGGCTCCAGGCCCTCCTCCCGCACCACAACCCCCGGCTCCAGGCCCTCCTCCCGCACCACAACCCCCGGCTCCAGGACCTCCTCCCGCACCATAACCCTCGGCTCCCGTACCTCCTCCGGCACCATATCCCCCGGCTCCATGAGCTCCTCGGGCACCATATCCACCACCAGCTGTTGCTGCAGGAGCTCCAGTACCATATCCAGCTATAGCCATGTCCAAAACCCCAAAGCATTTTCTACCTTCCCCACGGACGGATGAGGGGACGGATGACGGACGGGACGGAGGGATGGATGGAAAGGATGATGGATGAGAAGGACGACCAGCCAAGGACGACAAAACCACCGATATTATAGATACAGATAGTGGGTACTCGTGACCTTCGGACACTATGAAGTCCCCTGGTTTCTTTAAACCGTATTTATTTATTTTAAATCGGGAGCGTGCCTCTCCCGGGCAAGATGGTTCGGGTGGACGCATGGGTCCTCCAAAGGGGCCTCCTCTTCGTCTTCGATCATTGGTTTAATGAGGGTTATATATAGAGATAGAGATGAATGTCATTTAGGGCAGAACCATTATGCAACCACCCACTTATTATTAGAATTGCCATGAAGGGTAAAGTCATCACATGGTAAGTTGCTTGATTCAAATACTGATGTTTTGGTTCACTATTCCAACATCTTAGTTGTAATATTGTGTTGAGAATCATTATGGAGTATAGTACCTTCAAGTGATTTCGCCTCCTAGAAACTAGGTGAGATGATTCATCCTAATAATTTGGTAGTAAAAAATTGACATTCTTCTTTGACAATTTTCTTTCTCTGCCACCTCCTCAAAAGTGCACCCAGCCCCAAGCAACTTTGTCACCAATCCATAATCCACAATATTAAATATTAAATATTTTTTTCAAAAATAGTTATTGCACCCATCATATGCAAAAATTCATGTAATTTTGTCAAAAGTGACAAAGTGATTGAAAACATTCAAATACACATTTTCATGACTAGTTCTTTTTTTTGGTTTAAAATTTTGCACAAATGTGGAAAGTAATTATGAAAGGGGAATACTTGATTTTTTTTGAGAAAAAAGTCATTAGATTTGCAAGAAATTGAAAAGCATGTTGGAACATTTTCCCATTGGTTTTGGTTTGGTAATAAGTTTTCACATGTTTAGATAGGTTCCTAGAACATTCCATGATTTAACATGAGATCCCTTTTAGCTTTCTCATAACCAATGCGATGTTAAAAAAAATTAAAATCATCACAATTTTTGTTTCACTCCAACATGATAATGTACATTAAAAAAAATATAAAAATTTCTCTAGTTATGACCAATTTATCATACAATATCAATTGTTGATATTAAATTAATAGCAGGGCCATTGTGTATAACACAACTTGTTACAATAATGTTCTTATGTTACTTGAAACTCATTGTCATTATGCTCTAATTGTTTAGAAATTTCGTGGATGTCTCTAATTAACCCTGCGCTCATCATCCTAACCTGATCTATTGTGCAGTTTTGTAGCCGACCTAGTTCAAATTTTCTCATCTCATTTGATTGAAGTGGCATTCTGAATGGAAAAGTTTCACCATGTCAGACTTATTAACATGCATTGATCAAGAATTTATTTTTTGGCATACTCTCACATGCTTGAATTAAATACACAAGAGTGTGGGTGTGTGCCAAAAAACACACACACAAAAAGACACTGCATCTGAAGTCCAAAACTACTCAAATATTGCATATTTTCATCTTCTGGCACCCTCCTTTCATATTGCTCCTTTACCGAAACCAAAATAAACAAGTCCTTGAGCCAACCATACCATGAAGCGCATCAAGATTGAAAGCAATCTAAATCTTCAATCAAACATAACAATAAGCAGAGGCCCACTTTTGATGAGGGTCCAGGGTCCAATTTATTAGGAACCAATTTGGACTGATTTGAAGCAAATTGAATCCTTGAGTTGGACTATACCTTGGTCCCAAGCCTGATTCTTGGTTCTCCAAATCAGGAGCTCTCCTTTTAACACTGTTTTTTGGGCCAAACCAATTGATTTTCCCTCCAAAAAAAGGTGCTATGTAGGTTTAGCCTCAATTTGCCACTTTTTTAGTCTTGGACCCTCATCTAAAGTCGCCCTTAGACTATTTAGCATAAACTATTTGTTTGTAATACTACCTGATATATGACCCACAAAAACAGAAGCATCTTGTGGATTGTTAATTATGAAAGATTTAAGCACAAGGGTTAGGACTTTTACAAGAAAAACTCCTCACTATAAGCTTTGACAAAGCAACAAATTGATTGGGTAGTTCAATACAAAGTAACAATGGTTACCACCAGATGCATTTACTTTTGTTATGTTTGCCATCAAGAGCTAGTTGGTCTCAAACATGATATGACTGCCCATTGGTGGCATTTGTTTCTTTCAATTTTGTGATGTAGCTGAAACAATGATCATCCGTTGGAAGATTTAGTTGAATCTGGCTGTAAATGAGATAAGAAAGTAAACAAAATGTAAGCAATCTTCTATATTGCTACCTAGATACAGGAACCTAATCAAGAAATCTGACGATTTTTAATTGATATTCAAAATTTGGCAATGTAAAACCCTGAAAAAAGCACTGCCAATGAGGTTTTAATTTGAGCCAGTGAGAAACATTTTATGAGAGAAAAAAGTTCAGAAAAAGCCACAAGCCACAAGCTCCCAGGCAAAACAATTTAAAACCTGTCGTACAAAATGAAAAACAAAAACCCCATCTTATGACAAATAGAAATGCACTTGAAACTTATCTCATATACTAGTACTCTTCAAGACCTTTCTAACGATCTAAAGAACACTCAATTTGGACAAGATTTGGTCCCCCAATCATGAGCTCAATTACTTGAAGGCTGGGCTGCTGCTCTTCTTTTTCTTCCCTCAAATCATAGGATGTATTTTGATCTATTAGAGTCCCAATTGCAAACTGCATTCTTTACTTTGTGGCAGTCTTCTGTTTTGGTAATGGGTGGCATGTCAAAGATGATAGTCATCTCATAATACCATGATGACAAATTTCTGTGAACAAATTGCATAAAGAAAAATCAAGTGAGAATCCTGTAAAGTCCTGCACAATCCATAAAGAAAACCCCATCAGAAATTAAGAAGCAGTACTATCTTATTAGAGCGTAAGGAAGAAGGCTAGATGAAGAAAAGACCTTGGATTTAAGCGGAAGATGATGATCATCTCATAGTACTGTGAACTAACAAATGTGTCTACATAGGATTACACAAAGAAGAATCAACCAGGAATCCCACAAAGTCCTACAATCGTATAGAGAGCTGCAATGAGAAATCAAGAAGAAACAGCAAATCTTAAGGCTTCGGATAGAGGTCTAGTTGCATTTTTATATCATTGAAAGAAACAAAAGTATGGAGAATAAAAGTATCCAGTGCCCAGTTCAGAAGTTATAGACAAAAAAACAAAACCAAGCATGCAAGCGAAAGGACAACTCATTCCCATGGAATGGGTTGGGCAAAGACTTTACCATTCCAAACTTATTGACCATGAAGTCTGCAAATTGAGTGGGAGCAAAGCCCACTACAATTCCATGCTTACAATGCCATCTTTGCTGCTAATGCATGCCCACATTCATAAACATCAAAACAAATTGGAATATAAGCCAAACTCAAGCATCCTTTGATGATCATTTGAAGGATGATCATCAAAGGTTGGCATGCAAAATTTTCCAACTTGACATGCAAACTTTTCCAAAGCCTAAAGTTTTTCATCTCTGTTTCCTTGGTGCATAAACATTGCCCATCTCATCTATGTGGTTGTAACTAGTTGTTAAGTTGGAAGGCCCTTAATTCAAACTCAAGCAATGGAGTTTGGTGTTTCATAAAACTGTCAAACTTCATGTAAAAACTGACCATAAAGGCACGATCAGCTTTGAATGTTGGGTTTAGTCCTGACCTAATAAGCCCCTTCACAACTGGGTTCAGTATTTGCAGGCAATTTTGACTTGGAATTTGATCTAAAACAATACAAACCAGTAGGACTATGAAACAAACCCAAGGGAACCAGAAATAAGAAAGGAGACCTCTAATAAACCATTTCCAAAATTTGCAGGGTCCCATCTAAATCAATAATAAAACTCCTGCAGACTCAAGGTGTTTGCAACTATCATAGGGGGCATTACCACAAACCAATTTGGAAATTTGTGAACATTTTAAAAATTGAATTATGGGCCTAACCATTCAGCTACATGGGGTTACTGATCAATAGAGTAGAATAAACTTCCATGCATTTTGTGAGGTGAGTTTTCAACATTGTTGGGTTACAAGAGTGTTTTGTAGAACTGCAAGCTCAGGCCACAGGGTAAACACTATCAACACAACTTACTAACAATGATCCACCAATGGTTTGAATTCCAGAAACAACCATGTAGTCTTTCAAATGCTATCACTTGTCTTTTTGGACTTTTAGTACATGGCAATGACATCATGTAAACTACTCAAGAGAAGTGCATTACTAAACTAATTCCAAAAATTTGAAAGACTCATGATATTTTTGCATAGACACACCTATCGCAGAGGCTAGACTCACAAGTCTTCCTTTAGGGGAAAACAGAGGACTGAAGGCTCTCATCATTTTCAGAATGCTATCTGCATTCTCCCTATTGTAATGCTAGTGTTTTCTGCTATGGTTTCTGTCCCAAGGTTCATGACAAAAAACATTGGAACACAATGGTTCTGAAGTCAATAAAACACCCACTGTATTTTGACATCCAGTCAGGTACCAACTTTTTGAACACATAAACAACATGACAGAAAATTTAATCTCTTTTTCAAACAAAGGCACCCAACTAAGTTATAGATATTTTTGTCTTGTATGCCACCTATCTTAGAAATATATACTCTAGAACTTCTGATACTCAACATTGACCTCATCATGAACTGATAAACATGTGAAGATTGATTGCACAATCACTTTGCTTGAAGTAAACCCAAAAAGCAATGTCTCTTCAAAGTACTACTACTAGAGAAGGGTGTGTAACATGCTTTAGTACACACCTTTGTAAGACTGAGGAGCATGGTTTTGGTGACACCATACATTGTGAAGGCATCCATATGGTTGAATGTTGTTGATGATTGACACTTTATCTGGCAAGAACAATGCTGCAGCATCCAAGACATTAGTCCTAACTTCTAAGGCATTCCACAACAAAACTATTTGCTATGTACTACCAATTTCATACATCCCCAAACAATGGCAGAGAATGCTTTTCCATCAACCAACAATCACTCTGAAGTGAGCAACCTTTCAATGTCAAACATTCCATTTTACTTGAATCATTTGAACATAAGCCTTCAACTTGATTTCCCTGCAAATTGGCTTGTCCAGGGTTTTTTCTGGCATGGCCACAATGGACAACTAAGGGATTGGCAGCTGCATTCCATATGAAGATGCTGACAAGCCCATATTCCTGCAAACATCCAGAAAAATTTGTTGTTTACCATGCCCCATTCCAACATCTGAATGCATTGATGGATAGGGCTGTCTCATTTAAAAACAATAGTCAATTTCCTTCAATCTCTTGCCATCTACCTTTGTTTCACAATAAATGGGATACTGGTTCAAATTGCTAAATATTAAAAATGACGCAAACTACTTCATCAAATCCAGATGAGAAAGAAAGGATATCCCACCTTAGGCAGTAGTTGTGGGAATAATGAACACATTGCTTGCAGGGGAATATGGCAACTAAGGCACCTTAAAGCCCGAGGAGATATGGAGAAATAGATCCTTTGCATGGACATGGTGATAAGTGTCACCTTCGGATTGATCCTGATTGATCCATAGTTCATGCACCAAAGATTTTATTTGATTTGAATTTTTGTGATGGGCTTCTTCATTGGCCCATGGGACCCCAATGGATTCAAAATGTTGGATATTCAGCATGTTCTTAAAAGGAAAGGCCATGCCGATCAACTAGAAATCAAGTGGATGGACGGTGCAAAAGAGTGTGTACCAGTGCTTTTTTCTTTGCCAATTATGGCCAGAAATTTACTTTTAAAAAAAATCTGGCTACCAATACAAAGGGAAAAACAGGGGGTTTTTTATTTAAAATGGCCTAAGAGTAACAGAATTTTGTTTTGGGGGAGATTATCGTGCCATTTATGTAGGGAACCCATGATTATTGGACTTTAGGAGTGCTGGAGCCTCAACCCTCCCTGAATAGGGGGCCCTAATGACTCCCAACACATCAGGTTGCCGTACCCATAAAGCACTCCGAGAAATTGTGTAGTGTATTTGGAGGGCACCTTGGATCCCTCCTAGAAAATGGGAGGGAGATTCATTGGCCATTTCAGCAGCTAACATGATTAACCAATAAAATTAGTCCATATAAACAGGGTGAACCAGCACCTACACTGGTACCTTCACCTTCTTGAGTGAGGCCTCTTACAAGCTCAAGTTATCCCAAGGGAAAATGGTGCCATGTAGGTTTAGCCTCAATTTGCCACTTTTTGGTATTGGGCTCTCATTCAATAGGATTGCTCTATTTCATTGGACTCTGGACCTTGGACCCTCAGCAAAGTGGCCCTAAGTATGGTGTATTGATTATGTTAAGAAATAACCCCAAAAAAACTTTGGGGTTTTTATGTTTCGCTCATCTTAATCAGACCCAGCGACTATGAATGATATGAATAGCAACATTGACAACAGTACCTGCTTAGAGGCTATTTCTATGAACCATGTTATTTGACCGCTGATTTCCCATCTCCTTAAAGTCATCTCCATTTTGGGCTCCCTGTTTGGTCCTCTTTTTTCTGTCTCACGCCCAGTTTAAAGCTATCTGCAAAGTCAGCCAAACTGGGGACCAAACAATATCTGGGCTCACAAAATGTTCTCATGTGTATAATAGAGTTATCTGTAAAGTAAGAAAAGCACAGCATCAGAGCCCTGAGTTTGGGGTGAGATTAAAAAAAAACCTCCAAAAAAGTACATTAGCATTCGAGGGGGGATGAAACTCACAAAACCTTCAATTTTGGTGGTAAACTAAGGTTCATCTTGTCTTTCCTTTTTCACGAGCGCCTGTACTGCTGCTACATATATTTTCACTGCTTCTAACTGTACAACTACTATAAATAGTCTCCAACCTCGTGCATTAATTGCTGAGTTTCAGCAATTCATTCTGAGTTGCACCATTTCATACTGAGATCCAATAAAATGTCTTGACTTTGTGGATACCACTGAAAGAGGGGATAGGCGGTGAAAGGAGGCCTAAAGACAGGGTGAAGACAGGGTTACTTTACGGATAACTCTAATGTCTAAGTCCTTCTAATGCCAAGTTAGCTCTAGCAATTTAACCCCTAAGTTTGACCTCAATGTCTAGCTAGGTTTCTGGAACACCCATTTATCCTAATTGGAATGAATATTTAGTAGTAGTGGCAGTACAGTGTATCATGACTGATGAAAGAGATGTGGACAGCAACATGATTCAATTGCAGCAATTTGGGGATGCTGGCTGGCTATTGAAGTGATGCTTTGTGGGGTGGAATGGTTATGACAGATTTACTGGTGAGCCTTCGTGGTGGCGCTTTCTGGCAATGGAGTGAATGAGACTGGTAGATTGAGCTAATTTTTGGTCTTCATGGCAAGGTGAGTACATCATGTTCATCTTATTTGCTGTGCCAATGTGATGTTGATGCTTTGGGTGACTGGTTGGATAGCTCTCACTGTGTGTGATCTTTGGAAGTTTTTTGTGAAGGAGTACTGAATATTTGGTGGGCAGAGTGGAGTAAGTGTAAATTGTGGAAAATGTGGGGAAATATGAACTTTGGAAGAGCTTTGTCTAGACCGCACACATGAGACAAGGGTGATGCATTGCTTGGCTGTATAAGTGAGTAACACTGGGAAGTGGGGTTGTTGCTTGTCAATAATATGTGCCGGCCTTCCACCCATCCCCTTCTTTTTGGTTACAGCCTCTTGAAATTCTGGACTGGCCAGATTCTCTGCTATTTGATGTGCATATGATTGGATAGGGTATTCAAGCTGAAGCTGTAATGTTTCCTTGCTCCTTGTAATACTTAAGTTGTTTCAAATTCACATATCTTCACCGTCAATGATTTGATAGGCCTAAAATCTGCCACAGACTTTTGTGCAGCAACAGAATTTTGTGCAGTTACAAACTTTTTCCCTAATGCCATTGCTGCGTTCCACTTGAATAAGTAACTCTGAAACCCTTAAAGCAGCTGACCCAAAGTCGGGTTCAAATGTCTGTAGGTCTCAAAGCTGAGCTCATTTTCTGAACTGTTTGGTATCCTTTCTTCAGACAAACCAGACCCCAATTTTAATTGTTTTTCCTTCTTTTGGGACTTGTCTTAAATTGCACACAAGATGTGTCTTATCATGTGTGTTTGTGTCTATATCTTCTCGAATACATAGGCCAGAGATTATGAAAGGCTAGCCCTGAATGTGAATGCTGAGACCAGGAGGAAAGTGGAGATGTTGATGTGAGACCCAGCCATTTTGATGTGAGACTGCATTTAGGGTTTTCAACATGGGAAGGAGAGCAAGCTGGAAGTTACCCTTAAGTAGTATCTGCACTGCCCAATCATGGAGCAATAAAGATGTGCATTGTTAGCAGGAAGTATAGCTGTTTTTCTCAAATTTTTGTTGATGCCTTAGTTTGTAGACCTCTGAGCTCTCCATACCTTCAGCTTAGATGCTTGCTTGGACAGGGACAAACAATTTAATGAATTGAAGCTTACCTTCACAATCTTGTTGCAGCTTGGATGAGGATACCTAAATTGACCTAATTTTTTATTAGCTATGTCTCTTGACTGGTAGCCAAGATCATAACCGAGTCTTTCCATTGCTTCTAGAAATTTGGCAGAAACTCAGGAGACAAGGTTTTGTGTTGCCTGGGTTTGCCTAAAAATTTGGGTGGGTTAATGTATACACACCCACCATTTGGAGCTGATGAAATAAGTGGGTAGCTAGCTAGTCATGGCAGCTTGTCAAGTGTTGCTATTCATGATGAAGCTGATGGTCTGAAACTTTGTGAGTGACTCTCATAAGGTTATATAACTGCACTCATTGTCAATGTCAAATTTATTGTTCTGGAGATTTTGAGCTGCTGCAATTACTTCACAGGTATTCCTTTGTTTGCAGCTCTAGGCCCCTGGGATGAGAAGGAGACATCAAGAAGCCAAACAGTTTAGAGAGAAGAGAAAGTGAGAAGAAAACATTACCATGAAGCAATTCCTTACAACGACATCACATATGTCAAGCCTTGATGAAAAGGCAAGCTTCTGCAGGCCTGTAAACAAAACAACAAATTCTCTTTTAGGTGATTAGGCATTCAACAATTGAGCCTGGGAAGTGTAAGAAATTTCTGGTGGATCAGTTCATGGCTAGGCTGGTTGTGGAGCCTGGGATTCCATTGTCCCAGGCAAGGCACAAACTTGACTGCTTTGTTTGCCCACATCACTGGTGGTTGTGATGCTGCTTACAATCCTTACCAAGGTAGTGAGGTGAGTGCCTGGACTCTATTGGTATATTGTAGAGTAAAACATCATTTTGCAAGGCTAGAATTGTGTAGAGCTTTTCTTATGTCCATACTAGGATTCGTGTAGTTTTGACCACTTTGGGTGTCCTGGTGCTGAGTGGAGAGACATTAGATTATGTGGAGAGGGTTTGCTCAGCAGATGTATAATATTTGGAACCAAATTCAAAGGGAATGTTTTGAGCAAGCCAGAAGGCAGCTGGGAATATTGCAAAAATGGATGTGGCAAGAGAATCCTTGCAACCAAATACTCTAGAGATCTCTTAATTTGCGTTAGAGGGATGAGGCCCACCTCTTGGTGGTCAATGAAATTTGATCTCAAATTTGTCACCACAGTGTACAGCCAAAATTAGACCAGTGGCACAACCAGATGGGCATATATATATGTCTTTGGAGGGCATATGTGGGTTGTGTTAAGGGAATTTTAATGCTCTAGTATTGGCAACAGCAGCTTGTTACAGCCTATACCTACTGGTGTGGCCATAACAGTGCAGTTACTGTGGTTGGGTTTGCTAGTGCCGATCCTATACTGAATTTTGAATTTATAGCCAATAATCATGCTAGAACAAGTAGTTTATATGGGGCTAATTGCACTGGAAAATTAAATCTTTTGACCCTGGTTCTGAGCATCATTCAAACACATCATAATCTGTTCAGTCTAGTTTCTGTGCAATCTCAGCTGTAAATCAAAGTGGTGTCCAGTTGAATAAGTTGATGGTGAGTGTGTTGTGACACTTTAATTGCCTTCAAATGGAATATGCTTTACTAAGGAGTATACGGAACTTTAAATCTTGAACTGAGTGTTGTGATGTGGGGGCTCCAAAAATGTTCGATGGATGCCTGCAGGATTGTTTGATGATATCATGTTGATAGTTTCCCATATGTGCTTGTGTTTCCTTCTTAGACTGTCTTGCTCATGCTTGTTGGAACAACACAAGAATGCCTTTTGTGTGATGATGACTATGGCTAGGTGTTCTCTGGGTCTATCCAGAGTCTATGGCTGCAAGCCATTTATAACATTAGCTTGTGCAACTTACAAAGCCTAACTACCTCACTCCCTTCCCTTTCTGACCTACATGGATATGAGAAGGCATGTTAACTTTATCTTTACTATTACTTTTACCTTTACAACCAGGGTTTTCTTTTTTCAATTTCATGAGGTATGTGGACTAGAGTTCCTCCACAAGAGGATACAGCCAAATCTGGCTACATGCCAGAGAGAAAAGTAGTTTTTTTTTGAAACCTGGCTATGTGTTGGTGAGTAGCAAGAACCTGTAGTCTAAAAATGGTGATCTCAACCTTCTTTTCTTCAAAATGTGATGAATTTGGGGGAAATTGTTCCGAAAACCCTTTTGAGAAATTGTAGGCTCTGGTTTTTTGGTCACCAATTGGCTAAATTTTGCCAGGAAAACAATATTGTTTACAACCATTTTATAAATATCTTTTAAAAACCTCCACCTTCATTATCTTTATTTCTTTCTCTCATACCCTTGGAAAACTTCCCTTTCAAAGTGAAGTGAAATACAACATTTCACATTAAAAAAAAGTCATAAATAAAAACTAAGATGATCATGAATTAAAAAATATTAAATGAGCACAAAAGTAAAATCTAAAGATTAATCTAACTTTATTTTTATCTTTAAATGATTTTGGATGTTCTTTTGAAAGAAGATTAAAGATTAATTCACATTTCTCATATATTTTTAAATCATTAAAAATGATAATGTCTTCACCTTCATTCAACTATTTCTCAACACTTTAGTAACACTATTATTTAACTATAGAATTTCTAAATTGACAATATATATAACCTTGGATTATCCATAGCTTTTTTTTCTCGACCACAGGGTTCTAGTAATTTAATATAGTGCTACCAAGGTTGGTGATATAAGAGCAAGTTTACATGAATTGAAATTGTGAGAATGATGTGGTAGGAGTCATAGCAATACAGCAAGACATGTGGCTAGTTACAGAGCAGTTGGCAACCAGTCATGAGAAATAAGCTTGACATATTTATGTCAATGTATGCTGTTGACATGAACATCAATTGGGAGATAGTTGATTAACAGAGTGGTGGTCTGCAGTTGTACGATAGCTCGATTTTCATCGAATCCATGAAGAGACCGACCGTTCTTTGTCAAGTGAAGAAAACTAGATTTACAATCATAAAATGTTGTAAAGCTCAACTAATCCAGTGATGGTATGTAAGACCAATGTCATGGAGACCGACCTTTCTTTGTCAAGTGAAGAAAACTAGATTTATAATCATAAAATGTTATAAAGCTCAACTAATTCAGTGATGGTATGTAAGACCAATGTTGTGCTGTTATTTGAATTCTTAAAATATGTTGATTCTGGTTTTTAAAAAACTATTCCAGAATCAGAGAATTGCCAGTGAACCCAGTCTTTGAAAAAAAACCAGTGGTCCCAGTTACGTCGAAAAGCTTAGAGAACCAGCAGTTTTAATGACAGAATTGGTAAAGAACAGGTGGGTTCATATTCCTGTTTCTAATAACCGCCCAACTCTGGTACAGACTTATGATCTAATCAAACCCTAGTTGAGTTAAAAGTGGAAAAAAGTTCTGTCTGTAGTGATGAGGGGGGGGGGGAAATTGCAAACTTTGCTCTTCTCTGTGCAGGTGATTGAACAGCACAAAAAATGCACACATGCAGATCCACTCATCAGAAACCCTGGAAAGCTTCATTAGGAAAAACCAAACTACTTACAACATTGAAGGCGAAAGATAGAGATTCAAGCAGACTCTGGGTGAACATATATAGCAGCTGGAGAACAATGTAAATCGTGCAATCGCCATTGCCTTATAAACCCATCCCATACTACACAGATCAAACCATGAAGAAAGCTGCAAAATCCTTTTTTGTGACATGAATATCTTTACTGTGCACAAGCATCAGTTCCGGCTACACAGTTCTTCCTGCAGTAAAATCTTCATCATCTCGAATCCAATGGAAACCACAGTGCAGTTTGCATACATGTAACAACAAGAGATGATCTCGCAGAGCTAGGATGAGTGTGATGAACAGCTCTGGATCTCAGCAACTTCTACACAAAGTTCGGAACCCTTTTCTCTACTGCCATGCAAGTTGTAACCAACAATCAGACATCGGGGACTGCAGGC
>Ga0116231_10012161_pt1 | contig 12802 bp, 14 predicted proteins | sample S1TSphgellanicum_2_FD_89695 | JGI IMG/M metagenome (GOLD analysis project Ga0116231, IMG submission 89695) | Host-associated microbial communities from peat moss isolated from Minnesota, USA - S1T2_Fd - Sphagnum magellanicum MG | ecosystem: Host-associated > Plants > Peat moss > Unclassified... | reverse complement strand
CATCCTCGCTCTTGCTCTCTTCTTTGTTTTATATGACCCTTTGTATTGCGAGTCTCAGGGAGAGAAGTAATGAGATGAGAGAGAGAGAGAGAGAGAGAGAGAGAGAGAGAGAGAGAGAGAGGGAAACACTCATGGACTGAAGGATTCGTTTGAAAGGAGAATTTTTTCTGCTTGATCTCCTCACTGATTTCAAGGCTCTCTCTCTGTCTCTCTGTCTCTCTCTGTAGCAACAATGTTCCTTTGTGCAACATCAAACTGAGCAGAAATCTTGTTCAATTTTTTTGTTTCCGAAATTTTCCTAACCCTATCTTTTTTGCTTCAAGAATCAGAAGCTGAAAAGCTTTGGGGGATATGGGGATATGATCTCAGGATCATGTGTGTGTGTGAGAGAGAGAGAGAGAGACAGAGACAGAGAACTTGCCAAGCTGCAAATTTTGTTCTTTGAGAAAATTTCAATCTGTTTTGCACAAAAAAGGTTGGAACTCGTGGTGGCCACCTTTTCAACTGTTTTGTGGGTTGTTGAATTCACCTATTCAATTTGTGAACCCCATCCACAAAAAGAAGTGTGGGTGCTAACAGGTGCCTGGAAACCAGTGAGAAGATCAAGCAGAAATGTGGATACTTATGGGGTGCCCTGTGTTTGTCCTCCCTGTCAGGCTTATATGCACAATAGTTGCCAAATGATACCTATTAGTCTGGCCCCTTGTGTTCAATTCTGTACTGTGAAGTGTGACATTAGCATGGTGTTTTTATTGCAAATCATCAAAAGAGGAGGTTTGCGGTGCAGTTGAGGGCAGCAGCTGGCCCCAGTGACGGAGTGAGATGGTGGGAGAAAGGAGGCAGCCCCAATTTGAATGACATTCATTCAACACAAGAGCTCATAGATGCTCTCTTCAATGCTGGTGAAAAGCTTGTTGTCGTTGATTTTTTTGCCACATGGTGTGGTTCCTGTCGTGCCCTCTACCCAAAGGTAAGAACAAAACTATCCAAATATGGCTGTGCCTTCACCCACACTTGATTGTCATTGCAACCAAATCTCATAACTGTTAGTTTTTTTTTTGTGTCAGGTTTAGATCTTTCTTGAGAATTCTGTCTTTTTGGAATATTAACAATTTTATTCTGGAGAATTGCTGCAAAATAAGTTTGGCAATAAACATTGGTCTAGACCATAAAAAACATTTTTGGGTTGGTTTTTCAGCAAGGTGGTTAGTTTGGCATCTGGATTTCTTAGAGGATAGATAGGAGGTGCAGTAACAACTGGAGCCTTGTTAGCTTTTTCCTTTCCTTTCCTTTCCTTTCCTTTCCCCTGCTGCTGAATGTGATGTGTTTTCTTTATCCGTATTGTGTACAGTTGTGTAAACTAGCAGCAGAGCATCCAGATGTCGAATTCTTGAAAGTGAACTTTGATGAGAACAAGCGCATGTGCAAGAGCCTAAATATCAAGTTTCTGCCATATTTCCATTTTTATCGGGGTGCTGCTGGCTGCCTGGAGGGATTTTCTTGCTCACTTGCCCAGGTATATATATATTCTCGAGATGAACTTTTCTTTCACTGCCCACCCTACCTTCTGAAGGAACATAGAAATCATGGCTAGAGGTTGTTTGTGTTCTTCCTCCCTGTTGCAATCTATTCAATTTTGCTTCTCATTCAGTAAAAATCATGTGTGTGCTGGTAAGTCAACTGGTTCTGGATACACAAGGATTTCAAGTTTTCTTCCACATAATGACAGCAAAGAACAAGGCCATATTCTGCACCTTAAACCAATTGCCCATGAAACCTGGTGAATTACTCAGATACCAAAATGGTTCACAACAGAAGTGGATTAAGAAAGTTGAGGTCTTCTGAGTAGTTGGAGATTCTGGATGTAGTACTGACACCATGCGGCCTAATTTTGGAGAATGCTATGGTTGTTGATCTGTAGAGAAAATAATTAATTGAGAGGGTTATTTTCAGAGTCTCTGATGTTTGTGAGTTGTCCGTTTGCTATGGCAGCTTCAAAAACTGAAGGATGCAATAGCCCAACATAACACAGACAGGTGCAGTCTTGGCCCACCATTAGGTGTCAGCAACATTGATTTTTCAAAACCAGCTTCATCAAGCACAAGTGATCAACCAGCCAAGGTTGCTTGATGGCATGCTAGCAAATTCTTTCTATGTCCCTTGACACATTATTGTGTAACTAAAGCTTGTTGTGTTAGTCATTAGTAATCTTAGTTTCAGTAAACTCTTGCTTGAGCGCAGCATTGAGAATACTGTTCTGAAACTTTGTATAATATATCATTCTGTTTTCTCTGCTTGTGCATAGAAGAAACTGCTAGCATATTTCAACTGCCATCTGTTGCTGGAATTCCACTCTGTTTTCCATGCTTGTGCATTGAAGAAGCTACTGGATTATTTCCAACTGTCATCTGTTGTGAGGAACACAAATCATTATGCAAAGCCCATGTCATTGTCTTGTTCGAAAGCAGAACTCTGCAAGGCCCTTGGAACTGCATGATTCTAGTGCATTTCAGTCTATAGCAATGTCCCCACATTCCCCCATGGGTTTAGGTTTCAAGATGTCCATCAATGTCAAAAAGTCTGCAACAACCTCAAAAAAGTCCCAAAACCATGTGTTATGAGAAATTAACCAAAACCTGTACAACAATGTTACCCACAGAAAGGAAAAATCCAGTACATAGAAATACCCAGTCTGTTCAAGCCATCATCCGTTGTCATCACATGCACCACTTTGTCATCACATGCACATGAGGCTTCTTTGTGACTGAATTCTGTAAAACTTCTTGATTGCCATGGAAGCACTCAGATGCTGAAGTTCCCCTCTTGCAAATATGAGGACAGTGATTGTGCCAAGGTGCTAAAGAATGTGATCAAGTGGTGAATTCTTCCAGAGTGTGGTGTATTCAACTTGTGACTGGATTCTATCAGACTTCTTGTAAATATTCAGCATGGACCAGGTATGGGTTGTGGTTCATAAATCATGACCATAAACAATAACACAAGATTTGGTGGACAAGTGCAAGTTGCATACAAAAAGAAGGTCAAGAATCAGGAAACTAAGAAGGCACACATGATGGGACGCCTCCCCTTTGATTCTCTGAAAGAAAAGAAGCCATGGAACTTTTCTCCCCAAGCGGATGTAGGAGCTCAATACACAAATTTGCGAGTTGCACATATAGTACATTCATTCCATCCATGGTGTTATATTGCATCTCTACAACCTGGAACACCTCAATAAATCAAGTTTTTGAGTGCACTCAATTGGTGAATTGATGCAAGTTCGAACACATAGACAAATGAAACTTTTGGAATGCATTCAATTGATTAATAGATGTAAGTAATTCTTGCAACCTTGAACACCTTAACAAATCAAGCTTTTGAATTGCATTCTATTGACCAATAGATGTAAGTAATTCTTGCAACTTTGAACACCTCAACAAATCAAACTCTTGACCTACATTCCATTGGCCAATAGATGTAGATAATTCTTGCAATTTTAAGCACCCTCTCAAATGAAGCTTTTGGAGCAAATTCAATTGACAACAAATGTAAATAATTCTTGCAACTTGGAATACCATGACAAATTAAGCTCTTGGATTGCATTCCATTGGTCAATAAATGTAGTGGTAATTATTGGTAACATTGTGTTAACTTGTGGTAACTTCATAATTCTTGCAAACATTGTGCTAGATCAAAATAATATCATTGTACTAAATCAAGTATGTAAATTAAGAACAACAAAATGAATTACTCAATAACTTTTGGATTATGCATTTTTTTTGAGAGACAACCAGTTAAGGTTATTCAAATCTTGCCCTTGGATGAAATTATCCACAATAATTAGTAAAGCTTTTGTTATTTGTCAAGCAACCTAAAGTTGTGAAATCCCTTTGAACCATTTTGAGACAATGAAGCAAATTTTTACACCTTCTCAAGTAGATGCTTTCTAAATTTTCCACCACCTATCACATTAAACAAAAATACAAATTATTGTCAACATGACTAAAAACAACAATTTCATTCTAATGCGAACTTTTAATGAACAAATATTTATTACATTTTTAAAAAATTAAAACTTATGATTTCATTTGGAATTTTGACATAAAACCAATAAAATAGAAGATTGAATCAACACATGTTGAAAACCTCATTCATTTGCAAAAATAAATTTACATTTTTTGGATTTCATATAAATCGATTCATTGGAATTTCCAATGCAATATTTTGACCCATGTTTTGCAATTGTTCATGCATGTATAAGATTCCATTTTTTGTTCATTTAATTCAAGATCTATTTTTCAATTTTTGTAATCCAAACATTGCCATTAAATAATCTTTGTTCCAAATGCAACAAACTATACTTATTTTCAAACTACCCCAAAAGAAAACAATGAATTAATATACATATTTGATAACTAATTTCTTCACATTTTTAAATGAAAAAAATACAACTATAATTTATATTATTTCCCTTGCAATATTCAAATCATTTCATATCATTTCAAATGATATGATCAAAATTCATTAAAAAAATAAATTTTCCAATAAAAATATAATGAAAACAAATTGTATAAACACATACCTTATCAAACATATGTGATTCATTTTTATTTCAAATAAAAAATGCTCCACCAAAATAAGAAATACAAAATTCTCCATCATAAAATGAATAAACTAGGAAATAAAAAACATTCAAATTACAAACCAATCAACTAATCGAAATATTTATCTACACATTTACATATAAAAAATTACATTTTTACACACACAACAAAGAAAACATAATTATATACTTATATACTTATTTAAACATTTCTCTAAACATGTATTTACATATTTAAAAAATTCCATAAAAACCATACGAAAAAAAATGTTTATATATTTAAATTTCTACCTACATGCCTATACAAATACTTATGTGCTTAATGAAAAATTTATATACATTTATGAAGTATATAACAAAATTTATAAAAAACCACGCACACAAACATATCCACATAAACATGCATTCATTTTCACACAAACAAAAATATACATTCACACAAACAAAAATAAACACTTATACTCACACCCACACAAATAAAAACACACACTCACATCCACACAATTTCCATATCGATCACACAAAAATATCTATGATGTACATGTCATAAACTTACAACAATTTCATTCATTATGTTATAAAACTATGACAACTCTTTTTCTTTTTTTTGAACACATACTTATTTACTTAATAAATATTTTATATTATATCTGTTAACAATAAAAAACACAAAAAAATCCACATACATTCACATGTAAATGTATATATAGATACAAACATATATATGCGCACATACATACACATACACACATCTACATATATATACATGCATGCATGCATATACACACATATGCATATACATATGAATGACACAACCATATATGGGTAGGGCTTGCGTGTTTGTGATGTTTTGTTAAAAAAACTTAGTGGGCACACCAATCGAGTGAATTTCAATTGTCCTAAGTTTTTGAACATTTTCTAAGTTTCAACCATGTTAATATTAAAATATTGTAAAGTAATGGCCAAGGAACGAGGTTTCCCAAAATAAGTGCATACCCAAGGCAAAGTTGAAGGGCACCATTTTTTTGGAATGCCTAGCTCCAAGGCTTTTCCCACTTGTAAAGCACCAACAAAAACAAATTAAAATAAACGTTTCTTTTTTGTAAAAACCTTTGCCCAAATTCATAATATTTTTCAAAGTGCCCCACTTTGTTGGGCTTGCCTATCAAGCCAAGGATATTGTGTTTACATTCATTATGGAGTATAGTAATTTAAGGGTCTTTGGCCCTTAGGTAATAGGTGTGTTTTTATATGAGGATTTTTGAAAGATGATATTTTGGCTTGCGTTGAAATTTGAGATTAGTTATAAAATTATAATATGTTGAATGATTTTGGTTATTTTTAGAGTATTTTTCAAAGATTATATTTTTGCATGGTGAAATATTTGAGTTTTCATTAAAAAAAAATTGCGATAAAATACTTTATTAATGTAAATGGCAACGCCACAATGTGACACACGCTTTTTTTTTATAAATGTTTCTTGTGACACCCAATGGGTATCTAACAAATATCATGATTTTTTTGAAAAATCCACCAATTTTTACAACTTGTAATCCTTTCAGCTAAAGGCATTACTAGATTGGGGCTACTTCAGTTCCACTTCATGTGAGCCCTTATTCTAGTAATGTGTGCATGGCCTTGGCCATTACCCTACACACAAACCCTCCCATGAAGGTTGCAACATGAGAATACAATCTTACAATAATGTAGTGGACCCCAATGGCCCATTTTGCAAAATAATCCATCATTGAATCAATCACCTAGATGGGCTCAATACCATTGCACATGGTAGAATGTGCACAATATGTGATTTAATGGCATAATAAACTATGCACATTTAAAATCTATGAGAGAAAGGATTCAATAATCAATTGTGTGAAATTATAAAATCAAATATACAACCAAAATGAATTAGCACCCGCCAATGCACCATTAATTGGATGCTTGTTATGACTTGATTGTGGATGAACATTAACTCAATTAATATTTGGTGTTAACTCAATATTGGGTTTTGCCATGGTAATAAAAAAAACAATTAAATTAACCACCATGGTTAGTCAAGAAAACTTAACCCAACAAAAAATGTTTTTTGACCTCAAACTATTCATCCTGGTGGGTGTTCATTTGACCCACCACCTTGGTAACCCATTAAGATATATATATATATATATATATATATAAGAAATGGGTGCCTCCCTCCTATTTAGGTGAACAAATAGCTCATTGTGTAATGGTTTTACCCAATGTTAATGACCATGATCAATATTTTATTCCAAAGACTAACTCATTAGGAGGGAAAATAAAGGAATCTTTAGGAATATTTTATTTTCCAAAATTGAATATTCAAAATTAATTAATTGCTTGGGAGGCATGTGCCAACTTGCCAAGGTACTACATTATATGGAATGTTTGGAATGTAATTTTGAAAATTGAAATGTTTGAATACTAAAAACTGAAAACTGACATTTGAAATTTGTATGTGAAATGTTTGGAATTTGAAAATTTGAGAATTAAAGTGTTTAAATTGGGACAATTGAAATGTTTGAATTTGGATGTGTGAATATTGAAAGTTGAAATTTTAAAATTAAAATTTGAAATCTCTTTGTGAAATGTCTAGAAGAAATTTGAAATTTTGAAAATTGAAAACTAAAATGTCTAAATTCTGAAAATTGAAAACTAAAATGTTTAAATTCTGAAAACTGAAAATTGAAATGTTTAAATACTGAAAACTCAAAACTAAAATGCTTGCATACTAAAAACTCAAAACATAAATGTTTGAATACTAAAAATTAAAAACTAAAATGTTTGAATAATGAAGCTAAAAATTGAAATGTTAAATACTAAAAAATAAAAATTTTAAAATTGAAATATTTATATGAATTTTTTGGAATTTTAAATTGCATTTTACATCAATAACAAAAAAACTTTAATGCAAACCCTGCCTTTGTAAATAAACTCTCATCTCATGTGGTAATTTATCAAACAAGTCATGGACCTAAAGCTTTTCATCCTTAGATTCCCATGTTTCCTCGCATGTTTACATTAAACTTTCCTTTTGAGAGAAAATCCATAAGAGGATCTGCTTTTGTGTGTTTTTTTTTTAGTGCTTACAATTGAATTATCAATTGGCACTACTAAAGGTTTCAAACTTTAAGTCAGGTCAGAGAATTGTCAGAAGGAAGCAGGAGAAGGAAAGGCATGTACCACATCCCAAATTGTCAATTCAAAGGTTCTACCTTGAACTTTGTCCTTTCTAATTGCAAAAACTTGATTCCACTATGGGTTAAGGTTGTGTGGGACAATCTTAGTATTTGCTTTCACATGCCCCACTTGTGTCTTGCAAATTGTTGTATGTTAGCCCACATGTATTACCCAAGATCTTTTTTGATGTTTGAAAATAGCCCATGTTTTAGGATTAGATACCATTTCACAATATCAATAAGTTTGTTCTGCATAATGTTCATATGTATAACCATTATTCCCAAGAAACTTTAGATATGTCAAAATAAGATCTAGATTGTTTGTCAAAAAGGATTCAATTGTGGGATCATGGGTCATTCATTATACTTCTTGATGGGTTCCCTAACACTTGGGTTATGGTCTTCATCCAATAGATTTAAAGTTCATAGTCAATTACCAAGATCATTGAGTATTGTTAAAACCCTATGTGAAAAGCCACATTGTGGTGTTGTTCGTGTGCCTTTAATATAAGCAACAACATTGTAATCCTTCACAATTTTGTCAAATAGGTCTTCAATGGGCACATTGAGCTTCACATGAGCTCCAAGAATGAGAAGGATGTCAAGCTTTGTTCATCTTGGTTTTTTTGTAGTCCAAATCATGTTACTAGTCACGTTCCCTAATGGAATTTTTCTAGTTATGTTGATATGCTCCTCCATCCAAACCTTCCATTCATTTGTAAAGGCTTCACACTCCAAAACACCAATTATTTCAAAATGTGCAAAAGACGATGTGAGAATTCAATGGTCATAGACTTTAAATGAAATGAGATCAGGGCTATACACAAGTAGAAGATGCAAAAACAAATTTAGAAAACATTGAGGAAGGTGGACAACATGGACCTTCTTCTTACAACAATTTTGTAGTGCATAATATTGTTAACAAAACCTCTCACAGAACCTTACAATTGGAAGGAATAAAAATGTTCAATATTTATGATATTGCAAAAAAACCTCTTCAAAACAACATTTTAAAATAACAAAATAATTAGTGCAATCATAACCTTATGAAAATAACTCACAAAGTGTCAAACTATCACCTTCATCATGAATAGTAATAGCCATTAGCTACTATGACTACCCCTTAATTTCATCAGCTCTCGATAGAAGGTGGAAATAAGTGTATAACAATTTGCCCAAAAAAAAAGTAAAATATTGTGCAAATATGTGTCTTGAGTTATTGTTGTGTTTTTAAAAGCAATAGTTAGATTCATTTAGGATATTATTACCATTCAAGAATCAAAGTTAATGAAATAAAAAATCAATAATATGTTCATTCAAGTTGTGATAAGCTTGTGAGGGTAAGCTTCATTTCATTTGAGCTTGTCCATGTGTAAGTAAACATATAAACCTAAAGTACAAAAACACAGACATAAAAGGTAGTGATTGGGGCCTCCTACACTTTGAACACATCCTTTAGGCACATTGAAAATGGTATACATCAATGCCTTTCATAATGGTGTTTGGAGATTCTAGTTATGAGAGGAATAACCTAAATAGGAAGAAGCCGCCATATTGCAATTTACAACATTGTAATTAGAACCTCATGGTTTGATCAATCCAAGTTATCATGGATCATTCCCTTTAACAAATAATTAGAATTGTGAGACACAAATTTATCTCTCCTTTCCATGTGACACACCATGGATCCCATCTCAAAAACAACTTGGGTAGCCTTTGCTATGGGCACAGATGAAGGTGCAAAACATGGTGACGAAGATGAACATATCCATGAAAATGCACACCAAATCACAATTCATTTTTTTGGAGGGATTGCAACTTTAGTGCCAACTACTGATAAGGCATTTTTTTGTCTCCTTAAAACAAAGTTGAACTCAAAGGACAAGACCAATCCAAGAGAGAAAGAAAACCTTCACAAAGCTGCAAAGCTCAAAATTTTCTTTCAAATGGATGTCAAGGCTAGTGGAAACTTGGTGCGTAAGACCCACCTATTAAAGGTCCCCTTCCTTATCATACATTGCATAAATCCTTGGTGCAGCTAGGAATGTTGTATCCTTGGGGGGAAGTTCTACAACTTCCACATCCGCTAGCTTTCTCATTGAGCAAACAATTCCATAAGCATACTTTCATGTAGAAAAAAAACATCCAGAGTAAGATTTTTTTCCTACTTTCAAGAAGGACTGCAATAGCTTAATTGTGAAGAAGTTAGAATTGAACGTTCATTAAACACATTGATCTTCAATTTTCCAGGCAAAGTTTGATATGTTAAGTGAAATTCAAATTACAACAAAACCACCATCACCCCCATACACATACACCCCCTTCACCTTCTTGTGCAAAGGTTGGAATTGCAAGAAGAAACTTAAGTTTGTCCATTCACAAGCTGTGACCCACGAGTAAGACCTAACATGCACCTATTGAAATTCCAAGGGACAAACATGAATTTTGATAACTAGGTACATGTAGCGTTACATCCAGGCATGTTCATGTGGGGGAAGGAAGGGAAAAAGACTTGGAAAGTGGTAGTTGCACCTTCTTGTTCCATGTAAGGTTGAGACTCCTTGTGATAACCTTAGTATTCTTTTGCACTAAGACAAGCTTGGTTGAAGAAGAAAATCCTTTTAGCTTCTACGATGGTTATCAAAACTTACAATGTTCAACCAACTACTTGAAAATCTAATGTACTTAAGGTTACATTCACCCAAACATGGAAAATTACATCCATATGAAAATTTTCATTGTATGAACACTTGTCATCTCCACATTGGCCAATGAATGAGCTAAATTTTTATCCCCAAGTCCAAATCCTGCATAGATGTGTGATCTTTTCCCTATGGGCAAAACTAATAAATGGTTCATAAATGTGTAATGGCTATTTTTATTACCTACCTTGTAACAAGTCATTTATAAATAAGTAAATAATAAAAAAAAACTAAGCTAACCACCATCGTGATCTTATAATTCTAGCATAAAAACTTTGATTAAAAGATTCTTACATACAAAGTTGTAACTTTTACAAACACCTTTTTAACACCATATTGCATTCTTCAATCAAAAGTGTTTAGAAACATGTGTGTTGAGGGTTTTAATTATTTGACTTTGTTTTATTCATAACTTGAGTTTAAAATCTCCAAATGGTGAATACAAGTTCATTTTTTATATCAACACTTTAATAAAATTTTGAATAAGGTCAAAACCTATTAATAAAAACTAAAAAGATGTTTAAAATCCTTGAAAATTTAAAATATAATATATATATTTGGATACTTTAAATTATGATAATTATTCAAAGTTGTTCTAAATGATTAATATGAATTTAAAAAAAATATATTTTTTATTAAAATTGAATCTAAAATATATTTGAACTTGAATAATAATTGTGTTAACAATAGTCAAATTTTCAAAGGACTAAAATAATTTTAAAAATATTTTATCATAAAAAATTAAATTGATAATAGATTATTATTGACAATAAAAAAAAATTCAATTAAAAAAGTTTAAAGATATGTTTCTAAATTTAAAAAGTCTTTTATCACATGTAAATATGGTGTAATGTGCATAACATATAAAACAAATATGTAATTTATGATATAAAAAAATTGAAAAAAAATAAAATCAATATATTTTAATATATTTTAAAATTATGATATTTTAAAAAAATGAAACATATAATTGAATAAAATATAAACATTTCCAAAAATTCATATTTATTCATCAATGACTAACACAAAACACATATTATATTGAAACAACTATACGTATTATATCTAACAAATTGCAAAATATTTCATTCAAAACATATTTTATATAAAAAATGATTAAAAAAACTTGTAATCTTTTTATAAAATAATTCTGGTGGTGTCTATTAATGTGTTTTGAAGCAAATCAACATAACTTTAATACCAAAATAATGAAGCATTTTGTATTAGAACTTTCCCAATTGTTCTAGATAGAAAAACACTTAAGAGAAACATATTTTTTATACAAATTTCTAACGAGTTTTTAAAAAATTGTTCACTCTCCAATTAGAAGTTTTATTGTACACACACACACACACATGAAAGATATGAGAACTGAATATTATTTTTCATATGATAATATAATTCATAACTTCACCAAATTGACTAGATTTTCATAAGCACAAATTTAGTCATATTAACTTCAATGGCACAATCCCAAACCTCATATGTCATTTGGATGGACCTTATTGTAATGGAAGGTTCAAGGTGTGCTCTTTCATCCTCCTAATCATTTTGCATAGATGAACTCTTTGGTCTAGACCTAATGAAATCTGTCCACTATTGCTACACAAAAATTTTTTTATAAGGAAAAAATAACATTAATTGAGATAGGCATTGATTTAGTAATTATTATCTATTTGGTAATTAGTGCAAAAGTAAATTACTAATTGGCCTATGTAATGACTTGTTAATTAAGACTTATAAACATGGTTACCCAAATGCTAATTATTAAGCTCTAAAAAGCCTTTTAAACCTAGAATTTTATTTATGTGATTGGCATTTTATCTATTTGGAAAATTAATGATAAGTACATTATTACTAATATCCTACCAAATAAAAGTTGGATGATTGACACTTAAAATAATTGTACATTTGGTAATTAGTGCTAATTATTAGTGTATTGAGTTAATATCTGCTTAGTGCTTAATTGTACCTTAGTTTAAGTACTAAAGTAGCCTAACCTAGTTTTAGTTACTTATTGCCACTTAAATCCATTTGGTACCCAATTAGTGCTAATTGTTTCCTTAATTAAGCACTAAATAACCCTAACCTAATTGGGCTATTGACCCCCTAGTGCAATACTAAATTATTAGACTAGGTAATCTAATTAGGCTATTGATTGACACCTATCCTATTTGGTCTCTAATTAGTGCTAATTGTTTCCTTAATTAAGCACTAAATAATAACCCTAACCTAATTAGGCTATTAGTTAGTAGCAGTTTTTTTTTTTTTTTTTTTTTTTTTTTTTTTTTTTTGGT
>Ga0116231_10012160_pt1 | contig 12803 bp, 7 predicted proteins | sample S1TSphgellanicum_2_FD_89695 | JGI IMG/M metagenome (GOLD analysis project Ga0116231, IMG submission 89695) | Host-associated microbial communities from peat moss isolated from Minnesota, USA - S1T2_Fd - Sphagnum magellanicum MG | ecosystem: Host-associated > Plants > Peat moss > Unclassified... | reverse complement strand
TTCTTTTAGCCGATGCATGTGGGTCAAGTCATCATTTACTGCCTTTGTAGATATTTGCCCAACACCCATATACCCACCCAACATTGTTCCAAGCTAGTGTTGGTCTATTGTATAGGTGGATATGTACTTGGGTGCATACTTGGGTGTGTAGAATTGGAAGCAATTGTTATCATTTTATGAAAAATTCGGGACATATTCTAGTTCACTATTTGCCTCCACCAACACTACCATTGCACTTGTTCATACCCAAAATTTTCATATTTTAAAAGAGTAGGAATTCATATACCATAGTACATTTCAAAAATGTTGAATTTTGGAAAATATTGACTAGGTAAGTCAAAATTTTCAAAAAAAAAAGGGCAAAAGGAAACTTGTGTGATAACTATAGACTACATTTGAAATTGCGCTAAAATTGTGCCTACCCAAATTTGCACCTAGCCATGTTAGTGCAAGATCTTAACTATACCTCCCAATAAAGGCATAAACCAGTTGCATACTTATGAAATAGATTGCACTTTTATTAGAACATTTTATATGCTAAAAATCATAAAATTTAATATTTAGTTGTTGAAAAAAAAAGTCAAAATACATTTATTCAATAGTTAAGTGCCAAAGCCATTTGGATACTATGGTATTGTATGGATTTTTTTGGGTACTTCTAGGTATGTATATGTCAACCATAAAGCTCTAAAAATTTAAGGCAAAAAATTAGGGCATTGTGTTTTGAGTTTCCATAAATGGTAAAAGTTACATGCCACTAGGTATTTTCCAATGGATCAACTCCTCCAACTTGTAGGCTAAAGACAAGCACCACTTCTTGGTGGTCTAGGGTTCATTTGCACATTGTGTGTTCATTACTATGGTAATAGTAAACCAAAACGAGAGACAATTATCAAAGATGAAAAACATCACTACTTATGTTCAGCAATCACAAACTGTGAAATAAGCTACAATGCCCTAACTACCATTCACAAAATCTAAAGTGGTTGGGAAGAAGATCAAATGGGATGGATGCAATTTCGAAAATGCAAGTATATAAACTTTCTAACCTTTGCTTGTTTCATGTTGTTTCTTCTCTTTTGTTTCTTGGGACATCACAATATTTATGTGTAAACATCAATGCATGTGTCCATCCTATCCCTTAGTTATAATCTTCAATCTCTCTTTTATTTTTATTTAAATCTATAAGTGAAAGAGTTCAACTTGGTTGTAAATGCAAGTTGTTCATTCTTGTAAAATATTTTGTGATTTTTTGTTGTATAAACATAATTGCTAAGGTTGTTGAAATTCATTGAACAAACAACTTGCACACATTTGAAGTAAGAAGCTTCAATTTGAATGATTATATTATCAAAATATATCTATACATTACAAGTAATATTCAAATTTGTTGAAGGTGTGATGTGGTACACAAGTTGGAATTGATAAGATATGAATGAGCCTTTTAACAATGTTTGCAATTTGTATCAAAATTTGCTACAATTAGTGAAAGTCTTGGCACAATTTGGTGATAATACGAAAGAATCTAATGGAAAGATTCTAATTAAAACTCTCTTGTGATTTGGTGTAGAACTCAACAAATGTAAGCATTTTAAAAATCCTGACTAGTGATTAGTATTTTAAAGTGATTTGTGCACATTGAAGTGAATAGTTATAAATTGAAATTGTTATGATGATGTTTTTTTTTTTCCATGAATTTGTGTGGAAATGGTATTCATTTTAAAAAGGACTTTTGTGAAAATCATGCAAGCAACAAAAGATAGAGAAATATGAAATAAATATAAATTTTATTAATAGAAAAACTTTTATATTTGTAGGTATTAAGAGTTGAGAAGTTGTGACATGTGAAGGATCACACCTTTTCATAGTGGAATAGGGACTAGTGTACTACTAACACACTAATGGTTCCTACATTCCCACTAGTGCATTAGTCTATACATCCTTTAACAATTCATTCTTCATAAATAGATGGAACATATTTCTATCCATGTAAGGCTATCTTTTTTTATCCATTAGGGTTTCTTCACACAATGGGTTTTTTTTTTGATGTTGGAACATAGTTTCATCTTCTTCTTTGAGCTTCTCAATGTAGCTTTTTCTTTGTGGATTTTCCCAAGGTAACTATGTTTTTGTATGTAACATTGTTTTGCATTGTTTTGTAATTATTTCCATTTCAAAGATGATTTTAGATAGATGATTTTATTGATTATGCTTTGCTTGATGATTCCAATGTCAAAAACTTTGATAGTTTTCATAACTTCTATTTGGGTACTTGACATAAGTGTTTAAAAGTACTTGTGGTTTATGTCATGTATGGCACAAACTTTTAGGTTGCTTTATGTTGTCGGGGAGTAACATGAAACTTTGATATTTACTTGCTAGCTAATGTCCACGTTGAAAATGTTCAAACCAAGATGCTTGGACTACTTGCCTTCTTTCTTGAGTAGCATAATGAATGGTTGTGAGCATACCGAACCTCTTTCTTTGAAAAAATTGTTGAATGCCATTTTCATTGTAAGTCAATAAACCAAAAGGTTTATTGCTTGAGTTCCTCAAATTTATGAGTTGCTTAAAACTACCATAGTACATTTTTAGGTTTGCATAATCATGCCAAATAAGTAATATAATTTGAAGTTTCTATTTCAACATCACAATTTTTGATTTTGAAAATTTCAACATATAATGATTAAATACAATAAAATCACAAATGCTCTCACATAAGCATTTGTTGTGCTTTAGATTAAACTATTCAAAGATAGTATGGGTTCAATGAGGAAGGCGTTGGTTCAAATTTGACTACCTTCACTGAATATTCAAGTTTTTGGACATGAAAATTTGTTTTTTTTTTTAAGTTTTTTTTGGCAAAACTAAAAATAATATAATTAGTGCCAAAGCTGAAAAGGTATTATGGTATAGTTGAATTTATCTTTATGACCCAAATGTAAATTCTTTTGTAGTTCAACTTTAGGTCATGCTCTTGTTTGTGTTCATATCTTCTCCCACTCTAAAGTTTCTTTGCTTTGGGTGTGAGGAGAGGATTGATTATTAAAGAAGAAAGTTTTTTGGGTCTTAATTGTGGCTGAAATAATGAATCAAATGGAGAATAATGATTGAGTCCATTAATATTTATAGGAGTTGTTGAAAATTTCGAGGTTGATGTAAGTGATTAAAACATGAATGGAGCCTTGGATAATGGGAATGAAATCCACTTCAAAAATCAAAGCATTAAGGATTTTGAAATGATTGTTGATAATATGTACATACCTAATTCCTTTATGCAAAGGTAAGGCTTTTGTTGAAATATCCATTATCATAGCTAAAGTAAGGGTATACTTGACTTGAATTCATTTTTCAAGAATTTTTTCTCAATGAAAATGGTATTTGATGTTGACATGCATGCTTTGGGAATGGTATTTACAGTTTTCATTAAGGGCTATGGCACTTTGGGAACATGAATAAATTGTAGTAGGATCCTTTTGTTCAAATCCAAGTTTAGCTAAAAGTTTCCCTAACCATATAACTTTGGTTATTGATTTAACCAAAGCCAGGTATTCAAATTTTGTGGAAGAGATAACAATAGATTGTTGTTTCTTGTTTCCCTATGAAACTATTCCTTCAACAAGTGTAAAGCAATACACAAATGTAGAATGTTGAATATCATTGTCTACAACCCAATTTGCATCAAAATATCCATGTAGAATCTGATCATTTTTAGATTTTTGATTTTTAATGCCATAGTTGGATGTTATTTTGATATATCATATGGTATGTTTAAAATCTTGGATGTGCACATATCCTAAATTGGAAAGATATTGTGCAAGGCTATTTACAACAAACACACAATCAATTTTAAGTTAAAATTTGAATGCATGAAATTATTGATTATTTTTAATATGGATACTTATCCATCATAAAGTTCTTGCAATATAATTGAAGTATTTGGATAATCATTTCTACTTTTTTTTATGCCCACTTGCATGGGGGTACTAAGTGGATTCCAATTGAGCATTTGAAATTCTTGTAACTTTGAAATCATATATATTTTTGGATGTAGAATAGTCCATCCTTCTTTTCAATTACAGATAATGACATTGCTTAAAGTGTAATGAAATTTTGCATCATCCATCATATTAAATTTTTGCTTGAGAATCAACTTTGTTTGCTCAATCAAAGTTAATTTGTTATTTATTAATATATAATCATCAACATAAATAATAAGTATGACATATCCAAAGGAAACTTGTTTTTTAATATAAATGTTCACATTTGATTCAAGCCTTTCAAACCCTTGAAATATGAAATGATCGTCTAAACATTGGTACTGAGCCCATGAAGATTGTTTCAATCCATACAAGGATTTGAAATTTTCATATATGGTTTATGGATTGGTTGGAGTTGACAATCCTTCTAGTATGGTCATGTATATGTCTTTTTCAAGAAAATCATTTATAAATGTTGTTTTGACATCAAGTTGATGCATTTCTAAGTCCTATTGGGTACCAAAGGTGAGCAACACTTTGATTGAATTCAATTTGATTATGGGGGAAAAAGGTTATGTATAATCAACACCATGTATTTATGAAAACCTTCCTACTAGTAATCTAGCTTTAAACTTGTCAACTATTCCATCTAACTTGGTTTTTATTTTTAAAACCCGTTTGGATGTGATTGGAATCCTCCCTTTGGAAGAATAGTTAATTCCCATGTTTTGTTGGTTTTTAAAGATTTTAGTTTAGTTTGGATGGTGGATTTCCATTTTTCAACATTAAAACCATTTACAACATCTTGGATTGTAATAGGAGTTTCAACAAAAAATGTGCAACATATTCATGATATAAGCATTTTACAATTTTTTTAGTGGTTTCTTGCCTTGTATTGTTTCAATTATTTTTGTGGAGGTTTTTTCATTTTCTAGGTCTTTGAGAAGGGCCTAATATTACCTCTTGATCATGTATTATATCTTGTTCATTATTTTAAAATAATTGGGACAATGGTTCAACAATTGTATCATGTTGATTATTTTGTGGTCTTCCCACACTTTGAAAACTAGATGTTTGTTGATTTTGTTGTGAACTTTGGGCAATGCTTTGGGGTACACCTTTTGTTTGGATTTGCTAATGTGATTTTAGTTTTCTTGGACTTTAAAAAGGGTGCTTTAAAAAAATTATTTTTTCATCCTTTTGTTATATGACATTTTAGTATTATTCAAATTGAATTGATCAAGAAAAACATCTCTTGACACAATTATTTGTCTCCTACTTGTTGTCATAAGTCAGTATGCCTTGGACTTTTCATTATATCTTGAGAATGTGCATTTAATAGAATGTGCATTCAACTTTTGTCTCTTTTCCTTATGAATTAAAGCACAAGTCTTGCAACCAAATATTTTCAAATGAAACAAATCTGGTTGATGTTTAAACCATATTTGATATGGTGTCACTTGATTCTAATTTGGTTTAGTGGGATTTTCATTTTGCAAGTAATTTGCAATCATCAAGGCTTACCCCCCAAAAGATTTTTTGGTAGTTTTGCATATGACAACATGGTTAGGATTGCTTCAATTAATGTTTTTATCTTTCTTTTAGTAATACATCATTTTGTGGGGGCATGTAAGTTGTAGTGAACTCCCTTTTTATGTCCTTTTTGGCAAAATTTAATGAAAATTTAAATTTATATTCACCACTTTGATTCACATTTAATATTTTAATTTTTTGATTGGTTTGTTTCTTAACAAAATCCTTATACATTAAAAATACGTTGAATGTTTCAAATTCTTATATATTAGATAAACAAAACAAAATCTTGACTAATCGTTAATGAATGTTATAAAATATTTACAACCTCCATGTGTATTGGTTTGCAAGGGTGCACATATGTTAGAGTGTATCAATCCAAGGATCTATGTGGATCTATAAGTTCCCTTTTTAGGAAATTTGATTATGTATTGTTTTCCTTCAACATAAGGTGTATATCACACAATGTTTTTTCATTAAAATGATCAACTCATCTTGCCAATGTTTGTATGTCTTTATTTTATTTTTATTAATATGTCCAAGCCTTAAGTGCCATACTTGTGAGTTAGATCAATTTGTGTTATGGGTAGGAATACAACTTGTCATTCGTATTTTAGAATCTCACCAAGTTTATATAAATCAAAGTCCAACTTACATTATGCTATGATGTACCATGATTTATTGTTGAGAATACATATTATTTATTTTATATGCATTTCTTTTCCTACTTTATCAAAAAAATTGGTTGAGAAATCTAGGAACATGTAAAACTTCAGGTATTTATTTTCTATACCATTTAAAAGTTTTACTATAACCACTCCTTGCCCATAGATTTTGTGCATTGAATTGTCACCCAAGAACACTATTTCACTACTTGAAAATGGTTGGTAGTCAAGGAATGATTCCTTATCAAAACATATGTATTGAAATGCCCTGGTATGTACATACCAAATGGGATCCCTTCCTTCTTTCACTATTAGGGCAACAACATGTGAAGTATTATTTTTAAAAACAATGTTTGAAAATTACCTTTTGTTGTTTGAAGTAGCCTCATCAACTAATTTTCTTTTACAATCCTTTGTCGAATGCTCAAGGTTTTTAGAATAGAAGTAGTTCATCTTCTTTTTATCAAATGATGATTTGAAAAATGTTACACCATTTCTTGGTGCAAACAATTTATTGGGATTTTTTTTGTGTTGAGTGACTTGTAGTTATTAATTTTGAATGCCTTTTCCTCACATAAAGGATTGATGTATGATATATATTTTTATTCATGTCCTTCATTAAGGTTTTTTCTTGAATCAAAATTGATATAAAAAATTGGAGGGTCAAATTAGGTTGCCTTCACAAGGAACTTATAAATGTTCTATAGCTTGGAGGCATATTCCTCATGAGACAAATGATTGTTTCATCATCTAGCACCTATGTTATTAATAGTAGCTAGTTGGTGTAAATTTGCTCAAAACAAATGTACATGCATGTTTCGTAACACTAGTATCATTTTTTCTCATTTTAAAAATGTGGAACTTATCCTTGAGATACATTTTAATTACATTGTCCTAAGATTGGAATAACCTTTCCAACTTTTTCCATGCTAAATTTGTGTGCTACATGATTGAACATGTGATATAACACCATTATCCAAATAATTATTGATTATGGTTAGAAACATTGCGTCCTTTCCCTCCCACTCATTTATGCTTCTCGTTTTTGTGGCGAGTAAAGCCAAAATTCTTGCATCAAGTTCAGCTATAGTTGGAAGTGTTGGTTTTGGTTCAATACCATTTATGACACTCCACAATTTCTTTGTTTTGAATTGAGTGTTTATCTATGAACCATATATTGAAAAAGGTTTCATCAAATTTAGTTACATGGCTGATCTCTACGTTTTGTGCCATTTTATTTGCTATAATCTTATATTGAATGTGTTAAAAGATCAATCATGAATTGTGATATATTGAGATCATGGAAAATTGATTTTTCAATCATTGTATTTTAATCCTATTCATTTTCTCTTTTTATTTCTTGTGCAAATTAACAACATATGTAAATTGATGCATTATACATTTGTTAACCTTATTGCTTTGATACCATATGAGAATCATACAAGAAACAAAAGATAGAAAGAGATGAAGTAAATATATGTGTTAATAGAAGAACTTTTGTAATCAATTAGTATTGAGAGGTTGTGACATATGAAGGGTCACACCTTTTCATAATGGAATGTCTTAATAGACTAATGTTCTACTAACACACTAATGATTTGTACAACTTTAACAAACATACAAGATTTATTGTGTGACCTATCATTAATGTGTTGAGGCCTTTTGTGATGGCATGATTGCTAGACTTTTGTTTTGGTTTTGCTAGGAAGGTTTTAACAAAATAAAATGATACATTGCATAAAGAGTTCTTGTTCTTGTTTCTATCACGAAATTGTGTCAAATTGATGGAATTTTAAACATGTTTATGATGTGGAAAAAAAGGTTGTTAATACCTATGAAAAAAAATTTATTTTGGTGAGGGCCACCAATTGACAACATACTATTCAACCGCTTTGTTAAACATATATTTGGCAAAAATTGGTGTTTCAAAGTTTTGTTGGAAAAATCTTCATGAAATTAAATGAAAATATGTTCCAAGGACTTATTGCTTAAAGGAAATGATTACTACCATTGTAATTTCTTAGAATCATTATAAAAAAACTTGAATTGATGCATATGAAAATAAATTAAGCATACACCTCCTAAAAATGATGATGTATGAATGAGAGGAATGTTTGTGTTCAAGATTTTTTTATTTAGAACAATATTTCAATTGTTGATAGAAGTATGATTTGAAAACTTGTTTGATTCAAGGGGTGTTGGGTATAGTCACAATAACATGTACCAAAGCAAGTGAAATGCTTGGTTTTTTCATGTTTTGAAGTCGTAATTTAATTTGATGTTGAAATTGTAAAATTTGTTTATATAGTTGTATTTTTAATATCTCATGGGAACATGTGAATTAATTTGAAATGAATCAATGAATAAAAAATAAACAAAAACACTTATTAAACATTGTAACATTTGCTTTTAAGCAATAAGAGGACTTGTAAATGGATTTCAATTTTTTTGAAAATGACATTTTTAATCAATTTTTTAACATGAACCTTAAATAAATAGTATGAATTTTTTTTTAAAAAAATCTAAAAGTTTTTTGAAGACTTTTTAAAGGATATTCCAAGAATATTTCAAGAATATTTCCCCAAAAGTAATCACAATCTAATATATTAATTCAGCAAGTTTGTTTGTCAGTTAGTCAGTCAGTGACAAGGCTATACCCAACTGACAGCTGATGTGACAGTGATTCCGAACGGATAGTGATTTCACCACGCCATTATTTGTAGGGTAGGTAGTAGATACCTACTAGCCTAGGTCACAGAGCCTGCTGAAGCCACGGGAAGGTAGTAGGTACTTACTAGCCTAGGTCACAGAACTTGTTAAAGCCACGGGATCATCCTAGGTACCTACCACCCTACCCTAGATCGGACCAAACAGGGCCCCGGAGGCAATTAGCTCGTCTCCCGAGAACGGCGCCCGGGGCGCGGATAGTTGTTTGAAAAGAATTTTTTAAAAAAAAACCAAAAACATCAACCAAACATTGTTGAAATAACACACATGTGCATTATGCACAGGGTTCACACTAGTAGTAGTTTAAAATGATGTGGATGTGGCTTGTGTTATCCCATTTGCACCTTATTGCAAAAATTCATGTGATTTGTAAAAACTATGAATGACATTTTCATAAACAATGCAATTTATGATTAACTAATTGACAAAGTGTATCACCCAATGTATGAAATTATTGAATTATGAAAGAATATTGAACTTCAATTTGATACTATTAGGTGTATTGAAGTTGTAATGTCAAATGTCGAGTTTCTTTTGAGCTTATGTGAGTGAGTTGGATTAATTTTCCTTATTTTTTGGCCATGATGCTTTTGTTGTGTTAAAATGCATTTTGTTACAATTTTTTTAATTTAAAATAAAATATTGATGTGAATTTTTTATGCCCATATGCATATTTCATACCAAGGTAGTATGAGGTTATTGTACATTCATGTTCATACCAAGATACTCAAAACATGTCAATTGTGATATATACTCACTTTGGTACATCTATTTGAAAAACATTTGAATAGGGAATAAACATAATAGATTGTCCAAAAAAATTACCATGTCAAGGTTGGATGAAAGTAGATGTAAAATTATAATAAAACCTATAAAAACATTATTTTACATTGAATGTTTTTAATTGAATGATCAAAGACAACATACTTATTCATTATTATGCATTAATCTTCAACTTTCAAATCATTTCAATTAATTTTTTGTCTACTTGTTTGAAATGCAAATAATTTCAAAATCTATATTTTGTAATGAAGAACATACTTTTTTTTTGGTAAAGTATGTGATAAATAGGTTTTAACAAATATATTTTATAATTTCCATTAAAATTACACCTCAATAATATATTGATATTTATATCCCCAAAAGTAAAGGAGCAAATCCATATAAAAAGGTAGACCAAAAGTATCCCCATTTATAGAATTTACCACCTAGTAGATGAGGATATTTTTGGTATATTTTAAAAAATTGTTTAGTTTCCATTTTTTAGAAGTAATTAATTCTTATAGTAGTAATAAAGGTGCAAGAAGGTTTTTAATTATATTTCCACCCATTTTTATGCTACTTATTTATGTTCATATGCATCAATATATGGTAAAACTAGAGACATCCATTTTTTTTTTCTACTTTACCATGCTTTTACTCAAGATTCATGGTCATATTCATTGTCCAAATTAAAAAAAAATTAATACTAATGTTGCAACCTTAACATCAAGTTCATAATTAAATGTAAAGTGCAAAGGCCCATGAGGTTAAGAAAGTGTGTTTGGGTGTGAAACACACTCTCACAAATGGGGGAGAGTGCAAAAGATGAAGCCCAATGATTCCCAAATGCACTCCCACTTTGAAAGTTGCATTTGTGCAAGAGTTCCGAATGTTGAAAAGGTAAATAAACATCAAATTAGGCTCCCAAAATGCCTTTGAAAAGGTCTTGATTTGTAGATGCCTAAAGTGCATTTGCATTGTTCATTTAAATTTAAAATGCATGAGTTATGATCAAAAGAAAGGTGTTCATTTAGACCATAAATCCCCTTAGAATAGGGGTCAAATGATCTCTAATTGGGACATGCAATACACCATTAAAAAAATGTTTTTGAGGGCTATAAGATATTTTCATCGCATGCTCCAAAAATCTTACCCATTTCCAGGAAATAAAATATTTTTTTTCATTTTTTTTCCCTAATAATTTCTTTTAAAAAAATTATTATTACTAGAATTCGTTCAAAAAAGCTTGTTTTGAGAAAGATATGAGCATCCAAAGTTTCGAAACATCAAAAATCCCAATTTTAAGACTCCCAATTGTGAGTCTTAGGAAAAAATGTCATTTGGATGTAACCCCTGAGGAGATTCATAAAATATATTATAAGGAGGGGAGTGGTGCCTTCTCTTGAAAGTTGTAAGCTGTGTAAAACTTATGCTTGAAGTTGTTCCTATTAAGTACATTGCATCATTTACATTCAACTTGCATTTATCGCCTTCTTTCCTTGGTTGTGTAAGTTGATTTCATTTTGAACTTTTGCTTGTGAGTTCATCCTAATCCCATCCTGGAGCTTCAACATGCCTTCCTAACCTTAAAATGCTACAAGCTAGGGAGCGTGCCCTGATTCTTTTTTTTTTTGTTTTTTTAAAACCAAACCCCCACTAGGGTTTAAACCAATATTGATTGGTGAGATTTGACCCAATTATCATCCAAATAGGTTATCAATTTTTGAACACTAAAACCCAAAAAATAGAAAAAGAAATAAAATAATAATAATAATTTAAAAAACCTTATAACTAATGTATGATCGACAAGTTAATCAATGGTTTTCAATTGTTTATTTGATAACCTACCCTTATGCATAACCAACAAATATGACCTTTTTTTTATAACCTACCCAAAACCCAGTTTTTAAAAAATGATATTAGTAAAAAATTTGGTGCTTTAAATAAACAAAAACTAATTGGTGGTTATGAAAAATAAACAATAAATAACAGTTTAAATAAGGTATATAAGTATATAATTAGAGGCCAAATTTGCCCCTTACTCCACCTCGGAAAATAGAATTTTCACACTATTTGCCTAGCCCTTGAACTCCAACCCTGCAAAATAATAATAATACTAATACTAATACTAATATGTCAAATAACAACCCTAAAATTTGATGGTTTGATCTTTGACAAAACCCCATGGTTCTTTGAAAATTTTCAAATATTGGGAATTGACAATTCTTTGATTTTCAAAAATTTCACAATATAATAATGTAAAATGTGCCATTACCTAGTCATTTTAGTGTAATATATGACACAATAAACACAACAAATTGTATATTGTAATGGATGAAAGAGACATTCTCTTGTAGAGTATACCCATATTCAATGGTGATTAAAAATTGAAAGAGTTACCTTCACACTGGTCCAAACCCATTTTCATGCTAATGGAAGGCTGCACTTCATCCAAAGTAGAATGTATAGACCATTTTACTGCTGCCAGTGGACATAGCTGCTCTTAAGGTGCATTCACACTTGATGTTAAGTCAGTGTTAAATGAAAATCTAGGTGGCATCCTAGGTGGCACTCAATGTTAAATGGGTGATAACTTAATGTTAAGTGAATGTTAGCTTAAACCTAAAATCTTCATGGTAAGTAGGTTTAAGTCCTAAATGACTAACATGATGTAGGGGACTCAACACTAAAGTTCCTAACACCAAGTGTGAATGCACCTTTAGCTCCATGGAAATAACTTCTTCATGTAAGGGAAGCAAAAGCAACAAACAATAGAGCACCAAAAAGTGCTATTTTTCTGGCAGCTCAACTCCTTTTTGTTTTTTCTTGCCAATGAGTGGATTCTTGGTCCTTCAATGGGGGTGTTGGAGGAAACATGCATGTTTTGAAGCTGGGTCTGGTTGGTAGGGGGTAGCATGCCAAGCTGATGAGAAGTGGGTCATGTCAACTCTTATATATACCAGTTCAAGTTTGCAAGAGCTCCATCATTCAGCAAAGCACAGTGAAGCAAGCAGACAAAAGCACACCAGTTGTGGACAACTTTTGGTGGGCCTAACTGGAAACCCAAATTTTATGCAAGCCCCAATATTTTGTGTGAGCCAATATATATATATATATATGTATAATTTTTATTTTA
>Ga0116231_10012158_pt1 | contig 12806 bp, 8 predicted proteins | sample S1TSphgellanicum_2_FD_89695 | JGI IMG/M metagenome (GOLD analysis project Ga0116231, IMG submission 89695) | Host-associated microbial communities from peat moss isolated from Minnesota, USA - S1T2_Fd - Sphagnum magellanicum MG | ecosystem: Host-associated > Plants > Peat moss > Unclassified... | reverse complement strand
ACAGGATGAAACTGAGTTTACCACCAAAATTGCTAGAAAAACTAAATGGGGTCCCAATTATTTTGTTTTATAAAATTTTCATTCCCAGTTACATGGTTGATGTCCTATTATGCCAAAACTGACCATTCTCACCCCCTAATCGCGGGACTTTACGGATAACTGTATGTGCAATTGCTATTTACATACAGACAGGGGTCTAGCAGAGTACTTGTACACTTTGTTACAGTGGCAGGGGTGCAAATGTAACAAAGTGTACAAGTAGTCTGCTAATCACCAACTTTTAGCCAGAGTCAAAGATCTTTATGCTTGCAGACAGAACTTTTGTACCATTCAACCTGACAGGCCCAAGTTAGAACTCTGGGAGAACTAACATTTGGATCCTTTTTGGTCAGATATATTGATTTTGTTGCTTTCTTGGAAAGCCTTTCATCTGACCTCCTCAAACATTGAGCCACAATGAGCTTTGGAAGGACAATTCAAAACCATGTACGAATGTCTTGGGGGGGGGAGCCCTGGGGTGGTGGTTGGTGAGTGAGGAAGCCTGGATGGAGCCCATGTTGCAACCAATGCTCTCAACCTTTATTTCCTAAACAGACAATTTCAAATTGCTTGGGTGGTGGACCTTTCCTCCTGTCTTCCACCTCTTTCTTAAGACTTGTCTTAAGTGGACAAAAAATGAATTCCATAGCCTACTAGGGTCAACTTCCACATTGACAAAATGAATAATTTGTTTTTTCAAAAAATGAATTTATGTTTTAATTTTGAAATTATCTAATTTTTTCAACATCTATTATAATATTGTGATATGAGCAGTGAAATTATTCAGAGTGTAGCCTATAATAATTATGATGATTTTCAACATGTTAATTTCATATTTTCCCAAAATTTCATTTCACTATTTTGAGGATTATTTATTGATGAAACTGACCTTAGCTTAAGGTAGTAGCAGGCAGTTATGAAAATTTAAATAAAGATCCAATTACTAGTTTCAGCTAGTATGTTCAAAACTCAATACCTGCCCCAACAACATAGATTAGTGTCATACTATTAAGAATACGGGTCTTCGAAAATCCCACTAGTCTAATAATACATTACCCTAAGGTCGGTTTCATCATTAAATAATCGTCAAAATAGTGAAACAATTTTTTCTGAAAATATGAGGTTAACATGTTGAAAATCATCATAATTATCATACGCTACACTCTGAATAATTTCACTACTCATGTAACATAATCATAATAGATCATGGAATTTTCAAAAAATGAATGAAGTTTTTGAAAAACAAAATATTTGTTTTGTCAATGTGGAAATTGACCCTAGGCAACCATAGGTGTACAAGCAATACCATTGGCATACCTATGTTGTCTCAATGGCTAGCTTTTGTCTACCTCTATTGTTACAAGACCAGCTGGCTTGTAACAAACCAATAAATTGTAACAATATTGTCATTCTAATAAATTGTAGGAATAACAGTTTTGCCTATTGTCATTCATAATGGGCACCCCATCCAATGTTTTTCGGGAGCATGAATTTTTTCATTTTTTCAACCTGAAAAATGTGATGTCAACAAATACAAAGGATTTTTTTGGAGAAAAATGACCCTAATTCAATAGATTTCGATTTTTTAAAATAAATTTGTCAAAATTTACAACAATTTTCAACAAATAGCCAAAATGTAAAAGATTCTTAAATTTTCTCATTTTCATCTCTAGTTTATAATCAAATTTGGCTAGATTTTGTTGTGGATGATTGCCCGTCTAGTTACATCACAAAATCGAAAAATAAATAAAAAATGGCACAAGGAGTGTGCCAAAACCTTGTCTATTAATATGAAGAGCAAGAATGAAATGGGTCAAAATGTGTAACTAGGACCCAAACATATTACTTTGGAAAAGGATTGCAAGTCTTTTTTCTCAAAAATTACTTTTACATGCAAATAAATTTTTGAATGAATTTTTTTGTAATTTGTTCTAAAAAATGTTAAAATTTTCCCCAATCCATAACATTTGTTTGTTGGTCATTATTGAATAAATATGAAATTTAAAAGTTTGCAGATTCCTTACAAATTCAATGTTTCATCTTGAAAAATGATCAAAATTTTAAGTCATCACCAAAAATTAAATTTTCACATTTTAGTTTTATTATAATATAACTTTCTTTAATACATCATGTACATTATAACCCATTTATGTGTGATAAAAGACTTTTGAAACTCTGAGATTTTGAAGGAAATTTGAAATATTCTTTGAATTTTTAAAGTTTTAAAATTCCACATTTAAAAAATTATGAATGTTTTTAAAGTGTGGCTAATACGTTTTTATCATCTATATTTTTTTCAATTAGAATTCTTTTATTATATGAATCTTTTTTATAGTCTTTTGCAAAATTGACTCCTTTTGATGCAATAGGTGTATTTTTTCAAATGTCCTAGATTAAAACCAAAATTTAAAATTGGATCAAATAATTTTTTTACTTTAAATTCCTTGACATTCATATGAGGGAAAAATGACTATCTTGCCATGACTACTATGGTTTCAAATGGTAATAAAAACATAAATGTTTGATTTTGACTAATAATGTTTAATGTCTAATGCCCTTTTTGACTCCTTGTTACAGATTTTGACCCAAATTTATTCATTTAATTGAAAATATTGATATACAATTTATATATGTAATTGGTTATATTGATCACAACAATTTATGATGAATGAAATTGTGTGTTTATGGAAATGTTAACACAAATGTAATTTGCCATATGTGCAAAATGAATTATGTAACACATATGGACCAAATTATTACATGAATGAATTTATGTTCATGAAATATGCATATATGGAAAATGAATTTCTTGCCAAAAAAATCATGACTTTGATGAATTTGACAACATGGGTGAAATTAAATTTTTGGATGACAATTTTTCATCATATATATTTGTTGAAGAAGAGGCTTTATAAACCTATCTAGAAATATTGGATGATGGTGAGGCCACATCACTTCATCCATATTTGAAATGCTAATCTAGATCTTATGACTTTAAGCTTTTGTTAAAACTCATGACTTGTTTGCTCCATTGGTATTTGAGATCTTGAATGGCATTTTGAGATCTTGCCATATCATGTTTTTTTGGACTTTATTCAATTTACAATTGTTGAATTTTTTTCTCAAAGAAATTATTTGAAAGATGGCATATGTTATCTTTCCACATGATGTACAAGTCATGCTAGTGTGCCACTATTATTAATGGTGATGGTTATTGTAACAATTTGTGATTGACAACCATAAATAACTTCTAACCCTGCTCAATGTCATTTGATTTTCAAACAATGATTGTGGAATTTCTCCATAATCAAATAAATATGTTTTTTTTCACAAAGCTATCAATAACATGCTTTTGCTCGAACCATTTTGTGTGTTAATGCTTCCATTATATCATTACTAGTTATTATCAATCATTTATTTTTTTATTTATGAATTACGAATTAATAAAGTAAAAATAAATGAATTTTTACTTATTTATTTAAATAGTTAGTTGGTTACTTATCTATTTAGTTATATAATTAAAATAATTAAAAAAGAGGACAAAAGATATGAGATAATCTTTTTAGTTGCAACCTAGTTTGTAACTAAGTTGCAACTTCAATTTTTATCCCATATGTTTTGTCCCCCACTTCCATACATGATGAGGAGGCTTTGTCCTACATTTGCACATAAAAAAAACACATATAAAAAAACACATGTTAATTGGGATGAGCCAAAGGAGCTTAACCCTTTAAAAAGTTTTACCCCAAAAGTTAAACCTAGAAAAAAATTTAAATACCTTCATACCTCCTTAACCCACCTACCTACTTTACCTACCTAATCCCACCCACCTACCTAAATATTTATTTTTAATTCATGTGGACCAAAATCCAAAAATGTCACATGGCATATTGGTATTATGCCATGTGTCACAATCTAAAACCATTTAAATTAGACAATGAGGATCCATTATCTATTTTTTTTAAAAATTTCTAAAAACCTTTTTCAATTGCCACATTTCATTATTTAAGTTGCTAATTTTTATGGTAATATACGGATGGTATACAATAATATAAAGATGGTGAAGTATTTGTTGACCATTGACTTCATCCACACTTGCAACTAGTGTGTAAAGCAACTTGTTTAATTCAACTAAGTAATTTTTAGAAATAAATGTATTTTGCAACTAGAAATAGTTGTAAATGATAGCAACGGCCAAAGGCTCTGTTTCCATGATTTTTTTCTAGTTTTCTTCTAGTGATTGTGCATTGAACTTAACATGGCTTGATACAACAAATCTTTGAAGTCATAACACACATGCATGATTTTTTTATTAACAAACATAAATACTTCAATGGGTTATGATGCAACTTGAACATGATAGCAATTTTTTCATTCTACTTGATAATAAAATGAAAATGATTAAACAACTTAGGCCTACACTAGATGCTAGATTCCTTTGAATAAAACTATGAACTTGAAATTAGTTCAACTAAACATCATTATTAGCTTTTGAATTCAATTAACAACTTGTGAAATAGGAACAAGTTCTAGTCTAAACATGCAATTTGCATAATGATGAAATATTGATTCATAAGATTTTTGGTGAAAGCAAAGAAAAGTGGATTGTTCATGATCCTTGTAGCATAAATGGAAAGTGGCCATCAAACAAGCCTTGGCAAATTAAATTCAAAAATATTATTTAGTTCACTAATTATTATGAATATGTTTTTTTATTTCGTTCAAACTATATTTTAAAACCACATGTTTAAAGCGGGTTTAAATATTTTCAATGAAATTTAGGCAAATGTCACTACTTACAAAATAAAAATATTGAAATTTTCTATTTCCAATTACTAGCACGTAAAAAAATGTATTTGTAAACTTTCAACTTTATCATAAATTATAATCAAAATGTATCTGACCTCTAATGTTAAATCAGAAAAAATAATAATATTCACTAATTGGTTTTATTTGCATTTACTACCTACTTTTATTATATAGTGAAGTTCCTCAAATTTTATATTTAACTTAACACAAATTCAGTGGAGGCTTGATTGTTTTCATAATAAAACTTTAAAATGTTTTGAATCCAATTTCTTATGTTTATGTTAAAAATTATCATAGATTTCGAATGAACATATTTTTTGGTTTACCTTTTCATGCTTGGACCTTTTGGCATTGTCACAAGCATCAATGACTACACCAAAATAACTTTAGTTGTTGACAATATATCACCTCAAATAATCAAATGGCATGTGACAAACATGAAAAGATGGCATAATTGTACTAAGAAATGATAACAAGGAGTTTGATGAACAATTTTGTTGTCTAGTGAAATACGCTTTCACAAGGCTATGTTTTTTGAGCATTCATTAACCATTTAAGTGTTCTAAACTATGTTTTAGTTCTTTGTCAATGGACATGAGGAATCTAGACTATCATGTGCAACCCACTATCTTAAAATAGAAAACATGGTTCCAAATTTAACCATATACAAGTTTACACTCAAATGAAGCTTGAACACATGTCATGTTATCATCTTTTTCAGCCACATTTTCTTGCCAAAAAAAAAAAGTACGCTAAAAGATAAAACATAATTAGTGCATCATCTAAAAAATTTGGGCATGGTTTGCCCTTATCCCTATAACACAAATTATCATGAAGGACTTAACACCATCTTTATGATGCTTCATTGACTATTGTGTGGACATTAGCCCATGCAACACGTGTGTAACACAAACATTCATTCACAACATACAACATCAACCAATTTGTGGCACCACATCATAAGAGTGTTTTAACCATCTTCAACCCCTCTCACTTGTCTTATGAAGTAAATTGCTTTGCTACTTGCAGCCACTTGTTCAATTATTTTGCAACCAACACATTCAACACTTCAAACTTATGTTCCTTGGAGAATTAAAAAATCTATTCACAAACAAAAGGCTTACAACCCCATGGACAATGAAGGACTTAAACAAAATAAAAAGGACAAAAGGACTTCAAAAGCAAAGAATTGGTTATCAAAGGTTTTAAACATTGTAAAATATTAAAATTCCAATGCACACTCACTTGCATGTCAAAATTTACATGTCTTTTGACCTATCATGATAAGTGCATGTCATTTGCATGCAACATGTAGGTATAAGCAAGTGTTCAAAAAATTTGAAAACATCATTCTAAACAATCTCATTGGCCAATAATTTTTTTCTTTGCACCTAGGCAAATGCCTATTCCACAAACCTTATATGTTATCTACATTAATAATTTAACCCTTGTTTGAATACATACTACTTGAAAAACCATGCGCCCATTGTGCAAATATTGATTTGTTGAGGGGTTCTAAAGCTTGTTTAGTGATTTTTTGGTGGAAAAAATCTTGTTATTTCATGAATTGTTTTGGAAAGAAATTGTTTCTTATGTGTAAATTGTGGGTTTCCAACAAAATTTTGCCATTTTTTGCAATATTTTATAATTTGAAAAAGTAACATCAGGTTTCACTAATCACAAATTACTTGAAGAATAGTTCATGACAAGTTACTTAAATGTGTTTCTAGAATTACAATTTTTTGCCAATTTCAAGATTTGAAAAAAAATCACGTTGTGGGTTAGAGGTTATGGGCTCATTGGCTTTTACATTGGATTGTAAAAGCCAACTTCTGTGTTGTGTCCTTCACACCTCCACCCCAAAAAGAGTATATATACAAATGTAAAACAAATCAAAATTTAATCAAATCAAACTAATATTATTATACACATCTCAATATCCTTTTCTAATGAAACTATTGATACAATACAAACATTTATACAATAAGTTTAATGTTAATCAACAATATATTTTTTGCAATATGCTTTTTGATTTTATATGTGTCAAATTAATATGTAGGAATCCATACATCAAGGTACAACATTGGTATACACTTAATTTGCCAAGGATTGCTTCCAAATGTTAAAGCTCTTCAAATTGTTCCAACAAAAATGATGTAAAAATCAAATGTAGAGAAAGAAAATCCAAAAAAAGTGTCAAATCCCTATCATTCAAACATAAACAAACCTAAAATACCCATGTATCACACTTGATGGCAATGCAAACATGATCTGATTGGCAAGGATCATATAATTTAACTTATGTTTAGATTAGCATTACCAAGTTCAAGGTATTGGGTAGTTTCAAGTCTAGATTCTAAGTTAAGTTTTGGTATATCCAAATTACAGGTTCACAATTGTGATGAAATTACATTGGATTTAGACCATGAAATTATTTTTGGTTGGACTAGGTTGTAGTCCCTTTTTAAATAGGTCCTTGGGATATCTAGACATATAAGGACACAACTTTTTAAAAGTGCAAAAATCAAGTTTTTTATTGTATGACAATTTAACTTTAGGAAAACCTTATGGGGTGAATTGTGGTGGTGTTGAACACATATAAGATCACCAAACACAAATGGAAAAAAAGGTTTCATTGAGATGTGTTTTGTAGTTAGGGAACTACCATTAGTCTAATGATTTAATGTTAGGTGGCTACCAACTCATTGGTTCCCCTTCTCCCGGAAAACAAACCAAAAAAATAATCTACCCCTCTCCCCCCACCCCCAAAAGAGAAAAATAATCACCTTTTCACTATGTGTTTGCTTGTCTCATTGATTGTCAAGATTTGTTTTCCTAGCAATGTTCCTCCCCAATTTTCTCCTACATTGAAATATCCAACTTCCGTCAATGTGGATACTTTTTTAGGCAAGTTATTAGTTTTAGGTAGGATAAAAACACATTCTACAATGTACCAAAAGTAACATTTAATAATTCATTTTGAGAGTTCATTTCCTTTGCATTTAAAGCCCAATGAATAGGTTTGATTCTCAAATTGGTTCAAATGACATTAAATTTAACACCTTTTTCCATATCCAAGTTCATACCACCATATTTAAACATTTTTTAATACATTTTACGGGACATTTGCTAAAGATTGGCCTTGAAAAATATCTTACTAAATATTGAAATGGATTTATTTCACAATCCCAAGAAATACCCTATATGGCAAAACCCATTTTGATATTTCAATCAATGTTTTTGAGTCTAATCACAATAAAAAAAAGCCCCGGGGAGTATGGTTTTAATTCTTTTCCAATGATTGCATTAAACATATGGCCTTTTTTTATTGGTCATATGATGCCAAAAATTTCAAATTTGATATAAATTTTGAGACCAAATACGATTCATAATATAATAAACATCTAGAATTCTTACATCAAGCCCTATATTATAATCAAATGTGTGAATTTGTGTTTAGCCATGATCACGAGTTGTGAATTATCTTAATCATTAAAGAAATTCAAAAATAATTTAAATTGGGTATGTGAAGAGGTTCTAAAATAATGTTCACATGGTATGGTGTAAACACAAAGAAGCTACATTTTGACAAATTTATTTACAACTCATTTTTTATGTGACTTGAACCAAATATGTGGAGAAGATTTTGTGATGGAAATGTGCAATTAAAGGTGCATAACATCCTAAACTCTTGTTATGTTGTGAAATTGGTGCACATATCAATAATTCAATTTTTAATTGAGTTACACTTTCAAAGTACAATTGTTCATCATAACACCATAATGCAATAAAAAAGACTAAAAAATATCAATTTTAATGGGAAATTTTCCATGAATTTTTTCATATACAAAAAAACAACCATAAAACAAATCTCCAATAAAAATTTCAATTTGTTTTAAAACCCTGAAGTTTAAATTAGATGACATGTAAATATTTGGTAGGATAATATATTATGATTTAAGATTGATGATTATGACCTTTTTATCTATTGTAAAATGTTCTTTTAGTGCATATGTAATTGGGCTAAATGTTGTTCTTATCATTCTATAAGAATAAAATGAAACTTGTGTGAAATTAAGGAAAAAATGGTATATTATTGTCTCACTATTATCAAACATGGTGTTTAAAACAACCTTTATAAAATTGTAGTTGGTACATTTACATAAAACATAAATTTGAATCAATTTCATAGTCATTTAAAATTTATTATTATTAAAACATAAATCAATTATATGCGATTCCTATAATAATTCAAAATGAATAAAATTTTACTTGTTATTACTTTTGATACTATATGTACTTCCAATTTTTACTCCATCTATTTACACCATACCATGCAAATGCCCAATACAAACATATATATATATATATATATAATACATGTGGCCCTGTTTTTGTGAAGTATATGAAAGTTCACAATAAATTTTGAAAGCATTCAGTTGAAGTTTGAGTAACAAGAAACATGTTCATATTATGCATTATATGTAAGCATTGTTTAATAAGTGTTTTGCATATGAAAAAAATCTCACAATACCATTCAATGATTCCAAATTCATAGGATTATAATTTCATGAATGAGCACAATGTTAGAAAATACTTATTTGTTTTGTTGAAAGGTTATATACAATTAGTTTTAAAACTAGAAATGGTAACTTAAAATCGTATATTCAACACCTCCTTTAACTCATTTTGTTGCATATTTTTCAAAGATTAACCTTTAATAAATTTTGTTAAAGAGGGTTTAAATTATGGTGGTATAAATTCAGATATGTGATTGTACAAATACATTATGAGATAAATTCATATTTATTATTATTTTAGTTTGTGTTGTAATCAATGAAACTAGTAGAAATTGGCCAAAATGTAACCACTCTATTTGCGACTACATGCAACTATTAGTTATTTGTAATTATATTTGGACATTTTTGCAACTATTTCTTGTGTTGGTCATATTTGCGACTACATTACAACTAATTTGCGACTATTTTGGAGTTCATCCATCCATGTGAACAACATTTAGTTTGGTTTCACCCAAGAAGAACAATTTATGTCCCATTAGTTGCAAATGTGACCAATTTAGTTGCAACCCTATGAGTATACAAAGGTGTATTTTATGAATTTTAAGGAATATAATTGGGTGTATTAAGATTTATAAACATATATTTTGAATGTATATGAATAACCATATTACATGTGTATTCAAGTAATATAATTAGCATAAATGGTTTCAATATTATGGTTACACTAATTGATGTATATTTTGAATATGTCAAAATTTTATGTAAAATATTTACTAAATATATTTTGCCCATATTACAAGTTTATCCAAACCATTTTATGATATTTCTTAAAATTATTACAACTGACATTCATTAATATTAATATTAATATTTTATTATATGTTTATATTAATTACATGTAATAAAAAACTAAAAGTCCAATATATTATTATTATATTATTAAATTCCTTTCAAATGACTAATGTATTTATTTAAATTTTATTTTTATTTACTACTAATAATAATAAATCATAATAAATCATAATATATCTAACAAGTGACATAATAATATATAATAATAAAAGCTAACCTAGGCTAGCTACAAATTACATTATTATTTATTATTATTATAAGTAGTCAATTATGAAGTATTACTATATTATAATAATTATTAATTATTATAATCAATTACTAATATATATATATATATATATAATTTTGAGTTTTATTATTTTATAATAATTATTGTAGTAGTTAGAAGGAAATCTAATAATTTAATATAGAAATGCAGAATTTATTTTCAAAGGAAAAGCATGCTTGTTAAAAATGTAAAATATTTATTTTAATAATTCAAAAATATCTATAATGAGTGAAGTAATAATATGAATAATAAAAACAAAATAGTAAACCTTGGCTACCAATTAACTACAATAATAATTGAATTAATGTTATTGTTACTATTAAATATTTACATTTATATTTATTATGAACTATAAAAATGAAAATAAAAATGGGAATAATTATAATAAAATAGTCAACTAGGCTAGGTTTTAATTATATTATTATATTATAAAAAATTAGTACTCAATTTTTATAATAATTAATTAATAATTAATGAATATTTCCGTTTTTATATTAATTTATTTGGTTATGGAATAATAATTAATTAATTATTATTAATTAGCTAATTATTTTAATATTAGCCAATTACTAGTTAATGAAATTGGTTGATAGATCATTATAGTTCATATATAATTAAAATTAAATATTATTACTATTTATCCAGATAATAAATTAAATATAATTAAATAATAATTAATAATATAATTAGTTCAGTAAACATAATATATTAATGATTATTATTATAAATAATTAGTTAGTTGGATAGTTTATAAAGTGAATTAGTTAATTTCTAGTTTAGTTGTTAGTTAATTAATTAAGAAGCTTGTTAAATTTTTTAAATATATTTTATTGATTAAATAATTATTAATTTGATTAGTTAATTAGTTAGCTAATTAATTATCTAATTAATTGTCGCTTACCTACTTAATTGTATATTTTTCAAGATGAAAATGGAAGCCAAAACTTTTGGGACAAAATTTTTAATTGCGTGTCATTTGTTACTAAAAATGTCAATCACAAATGACTTGCTAAAAAGTTTATCCCATATATTTTGGCTTTCATTTTAATTTTGAAAAGTATATAAACAAGGTGTTTTGTCTTTACATTTTCATATTTTAAAAACATGGACATATGTGATGAGCCAATGAAAACCACTTAACCCAAAATAAAATATAAATATTCATGTACTGACACCTAACTACCTATTTCCCTAACTTACCTACCTACTTTTCTACCTACCTACCTACCTACCTACCTACCTAAATAGGTATTTGGCCTAAGTAGTTAAATAGGTCCTATTTAGATAAATGTTTAGCCTAAATGGGTAGGTAGGTAAGTAGGTACTTAGTTCAACCTACATACGTAAATATTGATTTAAATTGAATTTGGACAAATTCAATTAATATGCCACATGGCAAATTTCTATTGCACCATGTGTCACAATCTAAACCATCCAAACATAAAAATTAAACATCTTAGATTATTTCAAAATAATAATAAAATATTTTTAATTATTAATAGTTGGGACATGTGGCAACACATAATTTGTTCCCATTGTTCACCAAAAAAGTTTCATCCTAGTTGCAAATGACAATACATATATGACAAGTCAAAGGATGAAAGCGTATTTTGTTGATTTTTTTTTCATCCAAAATTTGTTGTCATTTGCGACTAGTGTTAATGTGACTTGTCCAATGCAACTATTAATATTTTAGTTGCAAATGTCACTTGCAACTAAAAATTAGTTGTAGGGACCAGTTGCAAAATTGCCATTTTCTATTAGTGTGATCTATTATGAATTGTAAAATCCATCTAAGATAGACTAGATTCATTATTTTGTTATATTTTTTTATTGTGGAATGACTTCACATGTTAGTTTCATATAAATGAATCCTTTTATGTGATATCGAATAATAATTTGAAACTCTATGCAACAATGATTTAAAAACAATCATGGTGATGTTTGTAAAATTCCATTATAGTTTGTGACTAAGGTTAATTTAAATCATAACATGAAAGTAAAATGTTATGCTCTTGCCCACATTCATGTCTAACATGTCACACTATCACAAGAACAAGTTCAAACGAGACTTATGAATTGTTTTGATGAAGGAGAAGATACAATAATGAAGAAAATTATTTATTCAAAGCTAGTTATTGAGATCGACATAGATGGTAAATATACAAAATTTGCATTTTCATTCAAACAATTTGTATGATCATGCTCTTCATCAATTCAAAATTCTAAAGATTGTGTCAAAACATTAAGATTACGTGTGCTTTCAATTGATTTCAAACACTGTCGATTTCACATATAATCTAATCAAGTGTGATATT
>Ga0116231_10012157_pt1 | contig 12806 bp, 12 predicted proteins | sample S1TSphgellanicum_2_FD_89695 | JGI IMG/M metagenome (GOLD analysis project Ga0116231, IMG submission 89695) | Host-associated microbial communities from peat moss isolated from Minnesota, USA - S1T2_Fd - Sphagnum magellanicum MG | ecosystem: Host-associated > Plants > Peat moss > Unclassified... | reverse complement strand
TTTTTTTGTGTTTAGGATTGGATTTATTTATACACTGGGGGTGGGGGGGGGGGAAACCCTTGCATTCACTAAAGTTTTTTCACAATATGTTCCCTCTATATCTCCTTTTAACTTTTGTTTTTTTCAAATTTGGTTAGTGTTCTTGTCATCGCCCAATGTCATTTCATTGTTCTTCAACATGGTTCCATTGTTTTTTAACATGTGTTTTCCATCTCATGCCATTCCCTAATGTATGTTTGCCATTTCTCATTGTTCTTCGACATATGTCCATCATCTCTTTATTTTTTTCAATGTGTGTTCATCATTGCTTGTCGTTCTCCAATGTGTCTTTGCCATTCTCCACCATGACAAGCATGCTCTTGATTGTGAATGATACATTCCCAAACCAAATATTCCCCTTTTTGAACTTATAAATTACAAGGCATGCCATATTACAAATGTTGACAACATTATTACATAAGTATTTTTATAAGGTTCATTAACTGAAAGTAAAAAAATATAATATTTCATTTAGTTACATTTTTATGAATCTACTTAAATGCATATTAAACCTGATTTTTCTTGTATCATTGTCATAATGTCAAAAAAATGTTTATATTCAACATTCAAAAATATTATTATAAAAATTTAGTATATCAACATTCAATTTATGGCTATTTTTTCATCTATGCCACAAGAAAATTGTAAGGATCACAAGTTGTTTATTTTACTTTGCTTACAAACTCTAAACCTATTGACGAAACCTTCGCAAACTTTACAAAACACCCAACAAAGGGGGAAAGGAAGAACAATGGGAAAGGACCCAAGTCCAAGCCAAAGGCACAATAACCCTAAGTGGGTCACAAAGCAACAAAGGAACAAATTATGTTCCCAAGCACTCATTAGTTGCAAGAAACATATCACAAAAGGAAAGTGAAATGAAACTTGAAAGTGTAATAAACCAAGAAAAGCCCTTACTTGCAATGATGGCACATTTCAAAATAGCTGCAACATGCGGTCTATGCAAGGTTATTGACATTTTTTGCTTATAGAAGGCACATAGAATCGCCATAGGAAGGCCATTGGTGCCTTTTGCAAACCATGCCATGCTAGCATATTGGTGGAAAAAATTGTCTATTTGTTGGTGTAAACACCCAAAAACCTTTATGGCAAGGAGAAGAAACACACGTGGCAAATGTCAATCATGGTAAATTCTTTCATTTGCCTAAGTCACCACCATCGCGGCCACCCTGTGAGATGAAACAACTCAAAAAACCAAATCTATTCAAGTGGGATTGGCAATGACCATGTTAACTAAGGTGCGAATGCCATCAGTTGATAACATGATGTCAACTTGTTGACAAAAATATCGAAGGGAAGGTGGTGGAAGGACATGGGTTTGCTCATGAAAACATGAAACCTTGCATCTCTTGCAATGGAGGCAAAAACGTCCCAAACCACATTGTGGGATTTAGTCCGTTCCCCACCATGGGATCAACAAAGAAGGTGGGTCCTTGTAAGATCTAAAGGTTGGCCACAAATCTAATGAATTCCCAATAAAGCCAAAGGATGCGGGAGGCCCAACTTGGTGTGTAACACATAAGAGAAAACATCAAAGGTTAAATAGAAAGGTGGAATGACTAGGCGAGGAAAAAACCAAGCATTTGCTTCATGCATGCAAAAGACTTCAAATGTGTGCAATGCAAATTTGAAACCATGTTAAAAATGATGTCGAAAAAATAATGGTTATGTAATCTATATGAAATGGTTTCTTGAAGCCAATATGATCCCCTTTTGACAAATTGCATGAAACAAGGAACACATGTCACGACATTTGATGAAAAAAGTTCATGTACCAACTTCAAATGGGCTTGAAAGGGGAATGGGTAGTAGTTGTTGACACCTATTGCCTCCAATAAGAACAAGCAATGATCCAATAGGAATCTAGCAATAATGATAGGTGTAATAAATGCTTAACTACCCAAACAAGTTGTCAACACTATGAGTTATATGGAAATGAAATTGATTCCCCCATGAAAATTGGGGATAAAAACTTGTTGATGCACTAAAGGGGCTTGTGGGGCAATCCAAAAAACCTGAAAACAACAATATCTCAAAAACTTACAAGAAGGTTGAATCGAAGGAGGTGAGTTAGTGCCAAAAGATTGATAAAGGTTCAAATGAATGGAGCAGATAAGAGGGATCTCTAGGCAAAACACCAAAAGAGGATCCCAAAAACAACTTGGACATCCCCTAATTTTGGAATCATTTCTACATGGTGAACATCTTCATTTAAAACATCTTTTAGGAAAGAATAATAGACCCAAATGAAATGCTTAAAACCCTGATGTCATCCAGTAGGCAACAAAACTTGACAAGAGGATAAAAACCATGAAGTAGACCAAAAGGCAACCAATTCAATATTGCCTTGAATTTATTGTTGTAATTCATCTTGTCATAGAGGCTATGTGGTTGCAACAAAAAAAAAAATTATAATCTTGATTTTCCATGTCACAACTTAAATATTGGGCAATTTTCATTTATTTGTGAAAATTGATTGATTTAAGGTCTTACATGATGTTATGATAATCTCAATCTAAAAAATACATATATCTTTTAGGTTGGTGAGATTCAACCAAGGTATAAAGATTTTTATTTTTTCTTGATTCACCTAGTTATTAGATAAAGTAGTTTTCACATATACAATAACAATTGGTTTTCACATTCAATTTTTGCAACTTGGTTATTATATTTTTCATTAATTAAAATCAAAATCAATAATGAATGAATTAATAATATAATTATTTCATTACTTAGAATCAATTTTTTTTACATTTCAAAGATCACTAAAATTAGATGAAAATTTATAGGTTGTAACAAATATTTTAATCCAAAATTTAAAACTCCATAAATTCATCCCTTTTAAAAGTTCCTTCAAACTCTTCAAACTCCTCCTCTAAATCTACATCAATGCCAATTAACTCTACTAAGTTAAAACGAGATTTACAACCTATCATAGGATCATTGGGCCAATTTTTGTTGACAAATATCAAATTATCCAAATTTTTTGATTGTAAGCAACATCTCTTAAAACTAGTAAGGATTCCAACTAAGGAAAATATCCTTTTCATCTCAATTTGGGATCTAAATATCCCTAAGATTTGTCTAGCATAGAAACCAATTGGAGGAAACATATACTCATTTTTTTCCCACCATTGAAATGGACACTTGATGTCTTTGACATCCAATTGATAACAATTAAAAATCAAAAGTTTTCTATTGAACAATTCCATTGTTGGCTCACTTGTGTTAGTTCTCATTTCAAAGATATCCAAAATTTTGTCATCTTCAACCCCTTAATCAACAATACCCCTTTCAAATTTAAACAAAGGATGCAAATGATAATGTCAATTAAGAAGCATACAAAACAAAGATTTTTTGTCATACTGTTCAACAATGGCCTTACCTTGCTTTTGATCAATAAGTGAGCACATAAGACGAAGGGTCTTAAACCTAGGGTCTAATAGCAAACAAAACATATTATGGGAATTTTTTTTAAATATTACTTTCAGAAGGAAAGAAAAGAATCCAAAACCCCAACAACTTCTTTTTTAATGTTGGAAGGCAAACATGATAATTCAAAAATAACATTTGCATTTTCTTCCATTCAATTGTCAAAGGTTGCACAATCAATTTCATCCTTGAATTTTTAACTCATGGATATGGCAAAGTTTGATGCACCACTTAACAACCAATGATATTTATATTACTTCAAAATATAAACATATACAACAAGGCCAATGGAATCAACAATAATTTGAAATGTGCCATGTCAAGAAAGGTGATACTCTTTTAATCATCTTCATATTCTTCTACAAGTTGTAAAAGAATACAATATATTTAAATTTGCAACCTTTTCGAAAAATGATAACTTTACTAACAAATTTGCAAAGGCAATTTTTTTTTGTAAACTATGTTTGGTAGGAATTCAAAAACAAAATGTAACATAAATGTTTTAGCAAAAATTAAAAGTTTACCTTGTCTTCATTGGAGTATTTCAATTTCCTTGGGGGAAGACCCAAATTCACACATTCTTTGTTTTATTCTTGCTTGTGATCTCTTAATTTCTTTTGACCAATTTATGTATTTTTGCAAATCTTCATGGGTAGCTTTGATAAATATATACATATTAAACCTTTGCAAACTTTTTCATACGTTGTTACATATTGACATGCTTTAAAAAAATGCACAGCCAAAACAAATTCCTTCATTTATTTTTTTCAAACCCAACACATCACAAATTACAATTAATTTTATGGTTACAGTCATAATGTTAAGGTTAAATCCTTCATCCTTAACATAAGCAACAATTTTCTTCCTTAATTCATAAGTGTTTGATAATTCTATCAACTTCCTTGCCAAAGTTTGTTCATTAGTATTTGTTGTTTCAAAAAGGTCAAGGGAAATGTGCTTTGATTGTTAATTAGCCCCTAAACAATGTACTCAAAGGGGACATTTAGTCTAAAGTTTGGGATGTAGGTGCGTCAAACAACCATTTTTAGGGGGGTATTAGATAATTGTCCAACCTATTTTTTATCACCTTATTATTATCTAATTTTTTAATATATACATATTAATGCCACCCTATATTAATTATAATATATTATTCCAGATTATTAATACCCTATATTATAAATAAATTGATTATTTGAATAAAATGTATCCTATGTTTTAGTTAATTAACTTATAATTTTTACCCAACAATCAATATATTGCACCTTATTTTTTATTCATGTATTTTCTACTTTTTTATATTAGTGTCCCTTCGAGACAATTGATCACCCAATGCAAAGATATCATGTCCACCTTTTCACATCCATAAATCGAAACTTGTAGTTGTAGAATGGCATTATGCTAAAGCTAACAAAACATGCAATTATTTATTTATTTTCACTAAACCAAATAGTAATTAAAAAAAACTATTTTTGGAAAGGAAAAAGAAGTCTTGGACACAAATGCATACTTAATCATTTTAATTTAATACTTTCAACAAATTGCGAGGAAGATGGGTTTTTACAATTAGAAGTCCCAAATTTTCAAAAAATTGTTTTTGCTATAAATCATCTTTCTTGAAAGGTTCCTTCACAACAAAAAAATTGGATACAAAACTACTAGAAATATTTGGTCAATTTTTTGTAGGTTGTCTTTCCTTTTTTCAAAGGATTGTTTTTACCTTCAAATTTAAAAATAATAATAGAGTGGTTTACATTTACATGTTTTTTCAATGCAGTTATATTATTAGTTGTGTTATATATGAATAATTCTTTTCTTGCTTGACTATTGTAATAAAAAATATAATGCATGATTTAATGAGTTGTTAAACCAACTTTTTGTTATCATTAACATAATAAAATCCCCAACTTAATACATTTTTATTATTTGGTTTCCAAAATAATCTTTGTGCATGTAATTTTTTCAAATTTTTTTTCATTTTCTCTTCATTAGCTTTTGGATTTTTGCTTCCTTTTGTTTGTACACTAGCATTTTCTTTAGGTTCCTGCAAAGGTTCATCTTCCATCTTTATTTCATTCATGAATACATCATATGTATTTTCATTTTCAGAGGTTCGTTCCATGTTTAGTTTGAAATTAAAAATTATTGTTTAGATGAGTAGTGAAAAAAACTAAACAATTATATGATCTACCAAAACTAACATTTATAAGCATTTACAAGATGAAATTTAATTTCCTAAACATTTACAAAACAAGATACAATTTGTATTGAAGTTTTGCATTGGAGTATGATGTGTGTATCCTACAAAATGAAAGTAAATGAAAATCTTACAAAAGAAAAAGATAAAACATTAGATAAAACAAAACAGTAGGAAAAAAAATAGAAAATTTAAAATGAAAAATGAAAAAAACTTATTTTAATGGAGTTGATAGTTGATCAATTTGGTGTTTCAAACTCCAACTTGCACACAGTTAAAGGGGAGGGAAGTACCAAACTAACACCAAGGAAATAAACGATAACACCAACATGAGAAGGCCAATAGCATTAATATGAGAAGCAACAACAAAGCGTTGGGCCTTAAGGTACTTGAACATCACCACCACATGAGAAGAATACTGACACCAACATGATAAGAACATTAGCATCAACATGAGAAAAAGAACAACACCAATGCAAAAAGAACAACATCACAAACAACACATAACACACTGAAAAAAAAACAAAAAAAAAACAACACATTTGTCAAAAAAAACGAGCTTGGACTCTTTTTATAATTGATCCCCAACCCTAGCTCTAAATAGTGCCTCCACCTCCCTAGCTAATGGTTGTTGTTTATGAAACCCTAATTTGACATAGGGTGTCTGAGAACTAGATGTAGGTCCTATGGGAGAACTTGAATGGTTCTTCACAACAAAATAAAATTGAAATTGATTCTCATTCATGTGAGAACATGAGGTCGATTCTCACATGTAAAGGTGCCAACTAGTGTGCCAACATGTGACAACCAAGTGAACATTCGAAACCACCCAACACTAGTTTTCACAACTCTATTATTGTCTTATGCAACAATCAATTAACAATTTCACTCTCAAAATAATCCTACATTTCATGAAAGATCAAAGCAAGCATATAGAATTACATTATCATATTTTAAAAGACAAAAAAATTAGAGAACAATCAAATTATCTTTGGTCTATTGGAGTATAGCTCATATTCTCTAAAGATGTCGCCAAAATCCAAAACTTTTGTTCTATTGTGAAGGACTTGCTTGACATTAGATGAAGAGAGAGAAGATGACTGAGCTGCAAACTAAGCAACAAAAATCACACATAAACAAAGAAAATTAAAACATAAAGCCAACCAACCTTAACCCCTAAAGTAGAAATTCATTAAGGGTAAAATGTCGACAGATAAAACAATAGATCGGATGATATGTAGTAATTTCAAAGGAGAATGTTGATAGATGAACAACAATTAGGATGAAAGGTTGTAATTCTAAGGGAGAATGTTGATGGATGAACAATAGTTAAGATGATAGGTACCATCATCCATACCTCTATGATTTATGTTCATCACTTCTTTGTTGAATATTGATTTATTTTATAATAATAAAAAAAATGAGGTTCGACAAATTTCAGATCAACAATTTCAGATTTAATTTTTTTCAGAATTTCAACAGTTGAGAGAGGAATAAGTATGCAAAGTAAGTAACATCTTGTGTTCCGCATTTGTAACTCAATGGTTTTCAATTTTCAACAATTTCAACAAATATCAATAAAATTTTCTCTTTTTTTTTTTCCTTCCAGCTAGCTAGACCTTTTGTGATTATTGATTGATTGATTTGGGTCTTTATTTATTTATTTATTAAAAATTATATTATTATTATTACTTTTTGGGGGGTGGTGAACATGAGTTGTAGGTGTAGGTAGGTATGGTAGTAATTCTAAGAGGGAATGTTTGTTGATGAATGAATAATAATTAGGATGATTAGGTAATAATTCATTCCTAATTAAGATTACTAGTAAAAGACAGTTTCAGAGAGTTGTTAGGCGGTTGTGTTGCATTTTGCACTTATCATAATACCTATGGAACTTGGACACTATCTACACCCCTATGGAAGTTAGAGGTTCCTATATTTTCTTGGTGTATTCTAAGGTGGGTGGAAGATCTCACAGAGAGTTTTTGAAGTTGGGAAGGTGAAAGAGAGATTTGGAGCTCAGAAGAGAGTTTTTGAAGTTGGGAAGGTGAAAGAGAGATTTGGAGCTCAGAAGAGAGTTTTGAAGTTGGAAGGTAAAAAAGAGAGATTTTTGGAAGCTGAGAAGAGAGTTTTGAAGTTGGAAGGTGAAAAGAGATTTGGAAGCTGAGAAGAGAGTTTTGAAGTTGGAAGGTTGAAAAGAGATTTGGAAGCTGAGAAGAGAGTTTTGAAGTTGGAAGGTTAAAAGAGATTTGGGAGCTGAGAAGAGAGTTTTGAAGTTGGGAGTTTAAAAGATATTTGGAAGCTGAGAAGAGAGTTTTGAAGTTTGAAGGTGAGAGAGATTTTGAAGCTGCCAGAGTTCTTCTGAAGCTCCTCGAGCTTGCTCAGATGGGGGTTCCAGCTTATTGCAGGAAGTAGACATCTTTTGTATAAAGAAATGGTGATGGGTTTGATGGTTGTTGGAAGTGTGTCTTAAGCTGCAGGGCTCAGATGGGTTCCAGCTGGTTGCAAGAAGAAGAAGAAGAAAAAGAAGAAGAAGATTTTTCATGGGGAGATTTTTTGGAGATTGGGTAACGTCTGATTCTTCTTCTTTTTGGGTTTCTTCTTCTTCATCTTCCTCAGGACGATGAATGTTTGAAACAAAGTGGGTTTTTGCAACTGGATGGTAGCAGCCCCCTGAAAGCAAGAAAGAAAGCAAGCAAGAAAGAAGTTGGTGAAAGCAGCAGCTTAGTGTACTGCATTGTCAATGTTCTTGGCCTTGCTTGTTCTTCTTGGAGACTGCACACAGACTTCTTCTTCTGGTTTCTGGAGTGATGAAACAGGAGCAACCTTGCTAGAAGGAGGGGATTCACGTTCCTTGAAGTAGAAGAGCGAAGAAAGAAGAAAACAGTGGGAGACGAAAGGTTGTGGTGTCGGGTGGGTAGGTGGGTGTGGGGTGTGGAGTGGAGAGTGGGTTTGTTTTCCTTTGGCTTGTACTTCAGAAGTGTTTTCTGCCTGAATCCCTCAACGTCCCTTTTGCAATGAAAAGGAGTTTGCAAGGAGGTCTGGTTCTCATGGTTGTTGCAGCAATCCTTCTGATTCGATGCAGTCTCTCGATAGGATCTTTGGGGAATTACCACAACACCCAACAAATCTGGTCCTCCTCAGATTTATATAACAACATCACAGCACCACCAGCCAAAACAAGCAAGGGATGTGATCAGAGAACTACTTCCCACTCTTCAATTTCTAATTGCTCTCACAAAGCAGCAGCAACAACATCAGCAGCAGCAGCAGCAGCAGCAAAGTCATCATCAAATTCATCAAACCCTAAATCCATCAACATCACACGTTCTGTTTTTCTTCTTCCTGGCAGTCAAAGAGTAGCATCAGAGCCAGTATGGGGATTTGTTTTACAGGTGTTATCTAGAAACGATGTTTTCAAAGAAGCCAAAGCTGCAAAGATGGAAGGATTATTGGCATGGAAAGAGCTCCACAAGACATTAGTCCAGGAATCATCTTCACAGCAGCAGAAAAACTCAAACCCAACAACAGATGGCAAACAATTTGTTGACAACAACAAGAATGATTGCCCATTCGCCATAAGCAATCAGAATGTGACTGCTTTGAAAGCAGCAGCTGGAGGAGGATCCGAGGTATACATTCCTTGTGGGTTGGTGCTGGAATCATCAATTTCCTTTCTTGGAACACCTCAGGGATATACAGGAGAATTTACTATTGAGTTGTTGCTTGGGCCACCTAAACGACTTCCAGCCACAGCACAGCAGCAGCAGCAGCCGCAGACAGATCCGCCACCTATAGTGCTGCACTACACAGTGCGGATGCGAGGTGATAAACTTACAAACAATCCTGTCATTGTTCAAAATACTTGGACGAGTGACACTGAGTGGAATGATGAAGAGCGTTGTCCTCCACCACTACTAGCTCCAATCAAGATAGGTTTGAAATTACAAACTCTTTCTCATTGAGTTTCTTCTCATCTTTTTTTCTCCCATTTGTGTTTTGTGGCTCTCTCTCTCTCACAAAGCGCCTGTTGCTTTTGTATGATGGCAAGGAGATTACTTGTTTGTGGGTCGAGGTCTTAAAAACAAAGAGTAGGTTGCCATTTCTAAAATTCATTTGATTAAGAATAATCTTGTTTTATTCTCTCTCAGCTGCATTGTTCTGGTTTTTGTGGATCTGCAAAATCTGTTTGAACTTGGAATTATTTTCAGAGCGAGTTGGGTATTTTGTGGTCAATCATTCCAATTTCAGTTTTGGTGTGCAGATGATGAAACTTAAGTGTGTGGGATTGGTGGAAATTGCAGTTGACAATTTGGAGAGTTGCAGTGCAAAAGTCGGGGAAAACATCATCCTGTCACAGGAAAGTGGGAAGTCCACAACAACAGCATCCAATTCCATTTCTGGTGGTGGGGATAAATCAAAACTGTGGTTTCCATTTGCGGAGGGAATTCCATTTGCAGCAACTTTGTGGTTGGGTGCAGAAGGATTCCACATGACGGTCAATGGGAGACATATTTCTTCATTTCAATACCGCCAGGTCTTGACGCCCTCTCCTATAATAATACCAAATGGATTAAAATCCATGAAGATTTTAAATTTTAACCATCAACCTCAAGGATTTTCCAATGTATTGCTTCAGGTCAGTTGTTTTAGGAATGTCCACGATTCGCATCAACTGTTTTCCACTCAATATATTATTGTCAATATGAAAAGGAATATCAAGGGTTTTCCTAGTCTTTGGCAGTTCTCAGATATGGAAACTGATAACTGGTGGTTCTCAGTGTGGCTCTCGAAGTTTTACAACCACAGTTCTCAAAAAACGTGAACTGGAGGTTCTTTGATTCTGAAAATGATAAAAAAACCTGGAACCAGAGGTTTTTTTATTCTGAAAATTTCCAAAAAATGAGGAAAACTGAGGGTTCTTTGATTTCCAAATTTAAAAAAAACCCAGAATTGAAGGTTATGTTTATAAAATCAGATAACTGCCCAACAATAGTTTTAGCTCTCTTTTCTTCTATGATCATATTATGTTAGGGAAACCCAATGAAGACAGTTTTGTTGAAAGCTTGTAATGGTTCATGATTTAGATATGTGCAGGGATTGGAGCCTTGGCTGGTAAACAGGTTACTAATCAGAGGTGATGTGCAACCATCCTCTGTAGTCATGACTGGGCTCCCAGCCACCGAAGATACAATGTTTGCACCTGATTTGGAAGCAATCAGAGCTCTGCCTTTGTCAGGAAGTGTTGAGCTCTTCATAGGTGTCATTTCATCAAGCAATAACTATGCCCGAAGAATGGCAGTGCGCCGAACATGGCTGCAGTATCCATCTGTTCGCAATCGTACTGTGGCTGTCCGATTCTTTGTGGGCCTGGTAAGTTGGGAGTTTTTATCATTTGGCAGAGCTTTCTTCTTCTTCACATATGTGTTGATATTGTCATTGTTTCCCAAAAGATTTATTGCAACATTTGTTGTGGATATCTAGATGATACTCATGTCTATTGGTGGCAAGCTGGGATGGGGGTGCAGCAGCAAAACAAGCAAGTGAACAAGGAGCTCTGGAAGGAAGCCCTCACATACGGTGACATGCAGCTTCTGCCATTTGTGGACTACTATGAATTGATCGTGTTCAAAACACTTGCCATCTGTATGTTTGCAGTATGTGATTTTCCCATCTGAAAATTAATCCTTTGTTTTTTCTCTGTTTGTTCCAAACTCTGCAAACTGCATTCTCTCCTTGGCTCTAACCACATGTTTGCTCTGCTACATCAATCCTTAATGTTTGCTTTTGTTACATTCCTTTCTTGATTGAATTGGGTGTTTTCTTTTTTCTCTTTCCTTTTTTCTTTGCCCAAAGCTTGGTTTTCTGATAGCTTTACTTATTAAGAAGTTTGCAATGGAATTGGGTGGGCTTGGTGGACAGACCAAAGGTGTCAAAGCAAAATACATGATGAAGACAGATGACGACACATTTGTGCGTGTGGATGCAGTTTTATCTGCGATTCGTAAAACCAATCACACACGTAGCCTTCTTTTAGGCTATATTGAGTTCACATCAGAACCCAATCGTGATACAGAAAGCAAGTGGTATGTTGATTACGAGGTACAAAGTGGTTTCTAGCCCCAGTCCTCCTTAGTTGGCTTTTACACTAGAGGAATGAAGGGTAGTTACTAAACTCAGAATTGTCAGATGTGCGTGATTGCTTGTATTACCGTGTGGCATAACTGTGGTTCAATCAAAGATAAGGAATTCACTGAAAGTAAAAAATAAAATAAGAAAGGAGATGGAAGTGTAGTTTGCAGTCAGTTTGCAATCGCTCAATTTGGTCCCCTTGGAGCAAAATGCTTACCACGAGTCCCTTTGGAGTTTGATTGAGTCTTAAAAGGGTGAAACTACAAAGATGGGAGAAATGATAAAACAAATGTTTGATAACTGTTACATTACTGTGGGTGGTTTTACAGGAATGGAGTTACATGAGGTATCCTCCATGGGCTCATGGACCGGGCTACGTCATTTCCCGAGATGTTGCTAAATTTGTAGTGGAAGGTCACCAAAAGCTGCTGCTAAAGGTACGCTGACCAATTTCTTTCTACAACTGGTGTGGTTTAACTTGTCAGTGTGGGGTGAACAGTATGTTAATTCTGGACTAGGTGTTAGTTACCTTGAGCCTAGCTTCAGACTATAGCAGGCCTTCTACCTAGTCAAGAGACAAGGGAGGGTTGAGACTAGGTAGATTGATCTTGCTACTACAGCTTGTAGTCAGGAAGGCTAAAAGTGGCAAATACTGTACATCGTCGAGGTAGCTAGTAGGTACCTTACCTCTTTAGCCATTTTCAAGCTTACTTGAACTAGCTATTTTAGGAACAAGCAGGTTACGGGGGCATAGCTGCTGTTGTGGTCAGAGCCAATGAACGAATCCCATGTCAGCAAACTTTTTCTCAAAACCTTAGCTATATCATTCATGGATTTATGGTTTGTGGATCTGGTAGGTACCTGTGCTGAGCCTGTGGTTTTTTTGGGGGGGGGGGGGGGGGGGGGGGGTGTGGCTATTTTTTAGGGGGGGGGGTGGGAGGGGGGGGGGGGGGAAGGAAAAAAAAAAGAGCGGGGAAACAAAGAA
>Ga0116231_10012156_pt1 | contig 12807 bp, 14 predicted proteins | sample S1TSphgellanicum_2_FD_89695 | JGI IMG/M metagenome (GOLD analysis project Ga0116231, IMG submission 89695) | Host-associated microbial communities from peat moss isolated from Minnesota, USA - S1T2_Fd - Sphagnum magellanicum MG | ecosystem: Host-associated > Plants > Peat moss > Unclassified... | reverse complement strand
TATTTAAACCAAAAATTGTAGGTTTGGGTAGTTAAGGGTTTTTAAAAGGTATTGGGATTAAAACAAGAGGCATAATGGTTTGGGAAATCCCCACAAGCCAAAAAAAAAAAAAAAAAAACAAATAAACTACTTTTTTAAATTGTAGGTTCATGAATTTTATAGATTCATATTGAAATAAATACACATAAATATGCCTGACAATATTTATTATTGACTCATCATTCATGTTCCAACATTATTATGAAAATTCACATTGTTTCAACTTGCATTATTAATGATCCTTTATCACCCCACATTCATAACATGTGTTGACGTGAATTAAATTCAAGCATGAAATATTTTTAATTTTGAAAATTTTCAATGGGATCTAATTCATTCAAACATTGTAAATGCCCCAATGCATTCATGGTTTTGACAATTTATTGTGGTTTTTTGAAATTGCTTTTCACATGATTGGTTCTCAAACATTATATTACAAATTTACTAAAATTTCACAACAAAATTTTAATGATGATGATATTCAGAATTGGTTTAGGTGAAATAATTATAGGGTCCAATAATATGGTTATCATGTGGAATTCCAAGCTTAACTACATCACTCCTTTCACTAACCCATCTACATGGATATCAAAATAGGCATATTAACATGTTTCATAATTCAATTGAATTCAAATCATGAAAAGAATCCAATTCTTCAATTTGCTTGATTAAAAATGAATTCGATTTGATTCAATTCAAATTTCAATGAAAACATTAATCCTTCTTTAGAATATTGTGTTCAATTGAATTCATTTTAGGAATTTGAATTCAATTCAAATTCAATTGAGTTGCATTCAATTCAAGTTTCATTATGCAAATTCATTCAATATTTTGTTTAAATGGAACTTAATTTTCACAAAATCAACTCATTTCTTTCACCATTTCATTGTCACTTAGTTGTAGCGCGCAATAACATAGAGCCCAAATAATTAATAAACTATAAAAACTTATCACTATCATGGGTTTACCTTCCTTAGAATATAAAACAATGTGATGGACGGAAATTGTTCCAATTTAGCGCATAAGTTTTCACGAACAATAGAATCATTTCAAACCCAACTATTATATTACCTAGATTAGGGTTAGGAACAAGAATAGATTGATCGTCCATGTAGAAGAAGTAGGAATGCAACAAATAGGGAGGTCAAGGGGAGTTCCACATGCAAGGAAAGCCTCATAGTGAGTTGAGAAACTCATCCAAACTCAAAGTTGTGTAACAAATTGAAGACTTTTTCGTAGTCATTCATAGGTGCATGCAAAAACTTTTTCAACTTTTGATCGAACAAACAAACAAGAAAACGAGAAGAAAACAATGAAGGACTCATAAGGAGAGACTCTTCGCACTATCTCCTTCCTCCACAATCAAACCAATCGCTTCTCTTGACTCATGGTGGTAGACTCTCTCTCTCTCTCTCTCTCTCTCTCTCAAAGAAGCAAGGGTTTACAAGATTGTTACACTATAGGCATAGCATGCATAAAAGGGGTGTGTTGGAAGCAGGTATAGGCTCCAATCCTATTACCACTATGATTATCTCAATGGCAAGGGGAAATTCGTGTGCTCATCAAATTGGGTCGGTTCTTCTTTAGCGTGCTCCAAAATAGCTAATGCTTTGTGAGAATGTTGTCATGATTTCCTAGAGCTCCAAAGATAATCAACGAATTGAACAAACTTTGAAGCACCAGGGAGAATCTTGAGGAATGAACCAGTGTTGGGCAGTTCTTGACTTTTATGAAGAACCTCGAGTTTCTGTTCTGAAAAATAAATTAGAGTGGGTTCTAATTCCGGGTCCAGTTGTTCAAAAAACAAAATCTTGCTTCTAGTTTTAAAAATCAGACAAAGTTTCAGTCCAGTTCCTAGATTAATAGGTGGGGTCATTAGATTAATGATATGGTGAAGCACCAACACTAGTGAATGGTTGCAATGGGGGAGATTTAGAAGTATCATATTCAGAAAATCATCATTGAGTAACATGAATTAGAACTGTGTCCTTGCAACTTACAGGATTTAGATGAGTAACACAGAGTTTTGTGTTGCAAGGCTAAGGTGAGCTGCATCTTGACACACGAAGATGGTAGTCCCTGACCTCTACACTTATGCCCATTATGTTGGTGGCTGACAATTTGGCACCCATCATCAGGTTCAAGTGTAAAAATCTGGAAGAGGACAACAGCAAAGTGTGCTTCTGTCACTCACTTCCCTTAAGTTCTGTGCCATATGATCTTCTGCAAAAGTCCTCAGCTTGTTGCTAAGGTGTGGTTTAGAAGAGAGAGTGCCACCACTACATGGTCCACTGTCTCACAGTTTGGCACTTCTTCAAATCTAAATTCCAACTTTCTCCACGGGTGTTGTCTGTACTGGTGGAAGAGCTTGTTATGCTCACAAACTTACTTTTTCTTTTTGCCATGGTGTGCTCTCACCAACATTGAGCAGTTGTACAATCCTGTCCCAGAAGAATATCCAACCAGTTTGAACTAGAAGAAGCCTGTACAACATAACTCCACACCAGGAAAAACCATCCGCCTTGTTTCATTAGACTGTGCGCCTCATCAATATTATTAGTGAGTGAGATGCAGATTGTAATGGAGGGCAAGACCTCATGCCACAAAAAAAGGTTGTTGATCAAGAGCGCAGCTAAATCTGAAACACTTCTCCATCATATGCTGCTCTTGATCAGCAGGCATCTTCAAGAAAAAAAGATGCTCAGGGAACTGACACAAAAGGAAACTGCAACAATCCCTCAGTATCATTCCAAAGGATTTCCATTTCTGAACCAATACCATAATCTTTTGCAAGGGGTTTTCCAGTTTTAAGTGTACAATACTCAGAACTTCTGAATGCTTTTTATACAGTTCAGGGAAGTTTCTGATTCTGTTGTAGATCTTCAGAATTGAGCACCATCAAGGTCTCCATGAATTCTATCTTAATACAAAAACAAAGTAAACAATCTCCTTCCTCTTGTTCGATCTAGTACAAGAAGGGAATCAAAGCTTTCCTGGAGGCTGGATAGTTGCTGAACTTCTTCAGATACCACTGATGGTGAACCGCAGCTCTAGGAACCAGGATTGCACAAACAGCTAGGAAGAAAGCAAGACCTGCAAAAGAGTTGGTCATCAAGGCCCATCCAAACCACTCCACGATCTCTCCCAAGTAGTTTGGACATGACACATACTCAAACAAGAAGCCTCTTGGGATCCTGTAAGATCTATCATGTTTGTCAGCACGCAAGTTCAGCAAGACACTGTCGGCCCAGATGTTGATACCCAATCCTAAGAAGAACAGGGCAACTCCAAGCACAAACTGTGGGCTTCTGAGCCAAGAAGTAGGGTAAGTCCCATAGTGCGAAATCCATCGTGCTTGCAAGTAGGCATTATGGGCATTGAAGAGGCCAAAAAGCACACAGACAAGAATGGGCATCGCCTTCCCCTCACTGCGCATTCTGAAGGGGTAGATGAGGCATCTGTTTATGTAATGCAGCTGAAACAACCTGAGCAACAAATGAGGAACTGTTGCAAGATGATGCTGGCCATGGTGATATACCACGGCTAATACAAAGAGCGCAGGACTCTGCATCACAATCCATGCCTCCCGTACAGACATGCTTGGACCCCATCCTTTACGAATGTGCCGCCCAAATGGAGCTGAAACTCGTGTCCCAAAGTATATCAACACAACCACAACAAACATTCCCCAAAGAGCAAAAGGGAACACATATCCATCTCTTAGCTCCACAACTTCTTCTTCTATCCCCATCCCAGCACCTGCCCAAACACTCTCTTGTCGTAGTTGAGACCTCAAGGAAGCCTGCTGAAAAAGCCACACATTCAAATAAACCACATCTTCATTTGTGCCTTTTCTTGTTCCTCTCTGAGACTAAAAACTCAACAAAATCCACTGCTAAGAAAACACACACTTCCACTGGACTAAACCCTAGACCCACACACACCTCTTCCAGAGCTACAACTAGTCAGGCTTCCTTAAGTTTTTTTCCATTATAATCTTCAACCCTAAACGATACAAATCTCCCAAATCCCCCCACAGGAAAGGGGAAAAAAAAACTACAGCAAGATGATGGATGGATGGCCCCCTTCCCAAAAATTCCTTCTATTTCACAACCAATCCAATTGGGTACGAAAACGAAATCAACCCCACAAAAAGCAAAGGAGCGCGCTTATTTTTCTGCAGTAGGTGCAGAAAAAGGAGGAGAAGATCAAAGCTGCCAGCAGCACAAGATAACAAAAAGCCCTAAAACACAAGCACCGAAAGCAAGCAGATGAAGAAACCACAATACCTTACAATTCTCCTGCTTCTTCTTCCTCTTCAAATTCTCCTCCTCCTCCTGCTGAGTTTTCTGCTTCTTCTTCTTCTTCCTCAAATCCTCGATTCTGCTGCTTCCTCTTCTTCTTCTTCTTCTTCTCCAATTCCTCCTCCTGCTTACGCTGCTGCTGATTTCCTGAAGGTGTGCAAGAAAGTGCATCTTGTCGGGGATCTTGCTTCCAAGAAAGGGGCTGTCGGGGATCTTGTTTTCCACAGGGAAGAATTAACTTAACTAATTTTAATTAACTTTTAAACAGTGTTATAATTCCGTTTAATTAGACTAATGAAACCCTAGAATGGTGGAACGAACCTGCAAAAAAGTCCAGTTTTGCTCCATTCCAAGCCAGAATGGAACGCTCCGTATTATGAGTGAGGCTGCTGGAATGTCGTCCTCCCTTTTCAGTACATTTTCCTCTGGAATCCTCTCTGTTGTATGGATCCTCTGGAGTTTCTCTCCACATGGGAGGAAAGAGGGAAGCTTCTTCTTGCAGGTATGGAGATGGCGCAGCAGCGGCGAAGAAGATTGGCAATTCTCGCCCATCACTTCAAATCCGCAAGCGATTCCTCCGCCACGATTCCATTCCTGGTCAGCCATTCCCTTTTGGATTTGTTTTTCACTTCTTCGAGTTTGAAGCGGTTTCTTTAAAACCCTAAAACCCTAAAACCTTTGCAACACGAGACCATCGAGAGGCATGGACAGTGTAAATTAATTCGTTCTTCGCGGAGGACAAGATGATGTGTATGGTGAATTCTTGATGATTCTCTTTCAGTAGTCATCAAGAGTTTTCAGGTCGACCATGATGCGGTTTTTGGGCTTTTTCCTTCTTCTTTGTGGCTCAGGAACTATTGCATCAGACTGCTAGCAATGAATTTGGGAAGAAGGCATCGCCCGTAGTGATTGGAGGTATGGTACTTGACATCCAGGCCACACCCTCTAAAGATCAACTTATGCGAGGAACTACTACACCTGGCCAGGTTAACCCTAATGGTGCCCCTTACATTAGGCTTTCACTGGCTTGATTTTTCTGTGACGAGTTTTCCAGTCTTGTTCTGTATGCGTTTGTTGTATGTGGCATTTGATGTAATTTAGGGGCTAGCAGGATTTATAAATTGTGTGGTCTAAAGTGGCAGTCTGGTTTCAAAGAACATTGAAAGATGATTGCTATCAAGCAGGTCTACTATGACAACAATGTTGAAATTTGTGTGTGGGTAGAACTATGTGGAGAAATCTTATATTAGCATTTCACTGATGAGATTTCCAGTTGTGTTCTGTATGCTTGTTTTAAGTGGCACTTGATGTAATTTAGGAGCTAGCAGGATTTATAAATTGGGTGGTCTAAAGTGGCAGTCTGGTTTCAAAGAATGTAGAAATATGATTGCTATCAAGCAGGTCTGCTATGATGAAAACGTTGATTTTTGTGTATGGGGTAAAACTATGTGGAGAAATCTTACATTTTCACTGATGAGTTTTCCAGTCTTGTTCTGTATGCTTGTTGTATATGGCACTTGATGTAATTTAGGAGCTAGCTGGATTTATAACTTGTGTGGTCTAAAGTGGTAGTCTGGTTTCAAAGAATGTAGAAATATGATTGCTATCAAGCAGGTCTGCTCTGAGAACAACATTAAAAATTTTGTATGGGGTAAAACTATATGGAGAAATCTGCAGGTGCAGTATGTGAGAGGGGGTGTTGCAAGAAATGTGGCAGAGAGCATGGCTCAATTAGGAACTTGTCCACTCCTCATCAGTGTTGTTGGTGAGGATTTTGCAGGTTGGTTGTTTAGGTTCCAGCTTTTATCTTTTTTTTGTTGTTGTTGCAAGGATCCATCCTCATCTGTTGTCTCAATTGAAGCTGACTATGTATGTTTGTATTCTTAATTTGCACGTTCAGGGGATTCTCTGCTCAGCCATTGGAAATCACTTGGGCTTTCAATAGCAGGTCAGTGTCAAGTTTTTCCCCCCCTCTCCAATCAGAGAGATGCAATTGTCTTTGTGGTAAGAGATTGAGAGCTAATCATTCTAGGTGGATTGTCCATGAAATTTTGAAGAAGTCTGCAATGTATGAAAATGTCCGACATCCAAAAATGCATTCTCTTTTGAGCTGGTTCTAAATTCTTTCAAGTCTGTTGTGACCAGAGGAGCTAAAAAGGATACATCTAGGTTTCCACTTGGGATGTTTAGGTGTATGACTTGGTGTGCTGAAAAGATAAGGGCAGGGATTCGCAGGTGTAAGGGTGCAACAACACCTGTAGTGTCTGCAGTCTTTGACATAAATGGTGAAGTGGCTTCAGCTGTTGCTGACACATATGCAATTGTAAGCACTGCATCCATGTGGCTAGATCCCTGTATTGTGTTACAATGGATTGCCATGTGTGCAACTTCACCCTGATGCAATGTTAAGGAGATTTATTTTGTTGCTCAATAAGAAGCTAGAGCTCTTGAGAGGTGTAACATGAGCAGTTTGGAATCATGACAACAGGATGAGCATTTGACAGCTGAGTGGATTTTTCGGTTTTCAGAAGATATCAAGAATGCGCCCATCCTCATGTTGGATGGTAATTTGTGTCCACCAGCCTTGGAAGCTGCTTGCACATGTAAGTATTTTCATGAAACAGATCTTCTCTGAAGTGATTGTGTAGCTTGAAGATCTGTTTACAGGTCAAGCTGGTACATGCTCTGAGTGCCTGGTGCCTTTGAAAGTCCTATGGAAGAAATTAATTTCATGGAGAAACTCAGAATGTGATCAAACTGAGGACATGACTAGAGGATACTCAACTTCTCTCATAGACTCATTGGGAGGCATGGGGGAGCAGTGGCAAAGGAGGGAAGTGTGCCAGTCTGGTTTGAGCCTGTGTCAGTGGCAAAGTCAGTGAGGGCTGCCAGTTTGCTTCAATTTGTAAGTTTATGTGGTTCCTTGTCAGTATGAATTCTGGACTGCGGTGCTTGATAGAATTTTCATTTTTCATGCAAATGTTTACTACTATGTGATACGAAGGGCAATACTATGGGCTGTTGCTAGTAGATTTGCTAGCAACAAAGGTGGCAACCTGTTGATATTTTTCTGTTTAGTATGATCCCAAAAGATCCCTTTTTTTTGAGAAAGAGGGAGGAAATGGATGATGGTGTGGCTTGGACACTTTTTCCTCTATCTCTGACTACTATGGAGGCACCTTTGCATTTTTGTGGTGCAGATCACTTATGCATCACCTAATGAGGCTGAACTCATAGCAATGGCAGAGTCTCTTCACCAGAATGGTATAAGAAGGAAGATTCTTGACAGGGACAGTTCAACACACAGGGAGCTTACTGAGCCTGCCACCACAATCTGGAAACTGAGACATTTTGTCCAGATTTTGTTGGGGGCAGGCCTAAAGTATATTGTTCTGACCCTTGGTAGTCATGGGGCTGTGCTGTGCTCAGCCAACCAACCATCTCTCAGTTCTCAATTCACGAGGTATGAAGCAGATGATGACACTACCTGTTCAAGAGTATCGCTGGGTCTTTCGTGTACATGAAACTGCCATGGTCACTGAAGAAGCTGTCTAATCTTGATTCTACTACCTAGTTGCAACTGGTCAGTTGTATCACGGAATTTGATTGTGCGTGGAATTGAATTATTCAGTAGCAGACAAAAATATGGGAACTGTTTTTAGTTTCTGCAACTATATCAATTGATTGTTGGTGTTGAGGTTGCTGTCTGGTCTGAGATTGCAACTGTGCCATTTAAACACCAGAAGCTGCTGTTTAACTGGAAAGCAAAGCTGTTGAAAAGCTCCTGTTTGTCAACAGTGATAATCTGAAGGAGAATATGGAGCAACAGCGAAATGCTTCAATCTTTAACCATGAAATGACAGCAGATGATGGGTCAAACCTTTGCACACCAGTTGACAGAGAAAGTAACTTGCAGGTGACCTATCTGCAGTTCCCAGCTTTGCCTGCCTCTATTGTGAACCTCAGTGGGGCTGGGGATTGCTTGGTTGCTGGTGCATTGGTGGCTCTGTCAGCAGGCTCAGATGTGGCAACAGCACTTGCACACGGAGTATCAGCAGCAAAGTGGGCTGTTGAGTCACAATCAAATGTGCCGCCTCAATTATCACACACTTTGGTATCAGGCAAGTGGCCCCTTATTTCTGCTTTACAAACTAATGGATTAAGTAGCACTGTTTTCTTATTAAAGTGGGCTCTTTTGGGATAGGTGTCCCTTCCCAGTCGGCCAAAGGTACACTAGCAGAGGGGTGCAGGATGTCTGAGGATGTGGGTCCCTATGCTTGTCATGCAGCAGATCACCCCTCTTGGACTCTTCTTTCAGGGAGAGGGTGGGGTGGTTCGGGTTTCTGACCTCATTTGCTGTTTGCAATTAATTGTACCTGTCAATTTTCTGGCAGTGTCTAACCTAATGCACTGTGATTTCAGATGGGGCAAATAAGGTGTCAGCTTCTATCAAGCAAATACTTTTGTGAGAGATGGAAGGTCTAGTGTTTCCATGCTGCCAGCATCTGTTCTACCATCAGTAGGTTATTTACTGCAGCATTAATTGTTACTAAAGGGACTCAGTTTCATTCAGCTGTTGCACCTGCACACATGTATATCTACAGTTCCTTGTCTCATTCATGATTGAGTTGCAATTTTCACCTCCCATTTGTCCAGTACACCAGAAATTTGGTGAATTTTTGCCATTCAATAAAAGTAGACCAGCTTGTAGTTGCTGCAAGTTGGAAATTTTAATTTCTTGCACATGGTATATGTATGAATGGCTGTCTTTCTCTTGAGTTTGAAAGTCTGAAGAGTATTTGAAAGGCTTGTCTTTCTCTTCAGTCCTTACTAGTATGCATACATGTGTACTATTGAAAGAAGAGGAATGGAAATTTTTCTTGACACTTTTGGGATGTGCATTTAGTTTCTTTGCTTACTCTTGACTCACAAAGTGTCAGAGTGGTTAATCAAAATTGATGTTTTAAACTTTTATTTTTTACTATTATCTATGCAAAGCTCTGTTGAGATGTAATTGACAACTGTTTGGTGAAGACAATTATTGTATCTTGCATGAGTCATGTGTACAGATGGACAACTGTCACAAATTACATGGGTCAAAAACTAAAGCTCCTCAATTCACAGATGCACAATCTAGAGCCCTTCGGATCTCACCTTGCGTTCCAGTCAGAACTCCCAAGTTGCCCATCTTGGTGATGACACTGATGTAGTCATTAACAAAGAGTGAATTGGAGAGGGCATACTGCTCCACTTGAGGTCTAGTTTGAAGATTAGTAAAAAGCTCCTGGTCTGTAGTCAATATACCTTCACCTTTCACTGTGTTCTTGTAGTAAGTGTTGTCGAATATCTTGGGTGTTGTCTGATCCAAGAAAACAACCACATTTGGGTCCAGATTGACATCGGGGCATGACAGTCGAAGCTGTTGTGCAAATCCTGGATTCATCGTTGGATCGGTTTGTGATGTTGGGCTGAAATTATATATGCGGTTCAAGAACTCACCACAATGAACAAATCCAATTGTGTGGCAACCTACAGAGGCAGAGTTGGACATCAGTTCACCATAAGAAAAGATGAGCATGATCAGGAAGAAAATTCTAGCATGATGTTCAACATGCAGTTCGACAGTGTGACACTGTTTTCATCATCAGGTATTATCTCCATATGGATCCGGCAAGTTTGTGCCTTCTCATCATCATGACTAGAATTCAACATATTGTGAATTTGCTGTCTTGAGTGGGACATTTGATACAGGTTTTCTATTTCTTAGGATGAGAAAATCTTGTTGGACTGTAGTGTACTACTCCATGTTTCAACCAGGTTCTTCAAAGCTCTAAGAACTCTAGATCCCCATCTGCACATGAATTCAAACCCACCCACTAGAATTGAACACTGTGAAGGTTATCAGGATGCAGGCAACAAAGGACTAGAGGAGAGAGCATGGAGGAGATGAGCTGCTTCATGGAGGAGAGCCTGATGATCACGAGATTGTGGGTTTTTCTTTGGGGGGTAACCTGAGAGAGTGACCATTTCATGCTGGGAGAAGCCTTTGGAACCAAAAAGAGCATTCAGCTGGTTGACTGTGAAATTGGCAGTAGGCAGTTGGCGCGTTGCATCGCTAGCTCTGGATACCCTACTGTCTCTCCGCCCCTTCAACACCGGGTACGTTGGACCTCCTACCTGGACAGATCCATTTCCCAAAATCCAACAACAGCCCAGAAAACTACTGAATCCTGAGCTAGCACGAGGGGAATTCAGACCCACACTGTGAATAAAGCGAGAGATAGCTGCAAAGATCTTGCAAGCTCCAAGGCTTTTGAGAGAGTAGTCTTTGATATCAATGGGGAGAATGCAGACTAGAGTTCAACTAGATGTGTGGAGCATGAAGGAGGTTCTTCTTGTTGTACCATGCTGACAAGATCACGTGTAGCAATAGCGAGAATATCTGCACACGAGACGACTCCGGGACAAATCTTCTCCAATGCCGTTTTGGCCTGGGTCACGGCGTCAAATGCATCTCCTGCCAACGAAAGATTGATGGGTGCGTCTCTCTCCGCCTGGTTTCCTGGTGTTGATGCAAGGAGCACTGATGCATCGCAACCCTGCCAAAAACCCAAAACCAAAATACAAGTCAAAGATTCTGAAACTGGCGCAGATCATGAATTAACATGAAACTAAAAGCTGCTGGATCATCATCCTACGAACATCTAGCTACATCCACCTTCATAAAGCTGCAAAGAATCTTGCAGCCGCATCAAAGTGCAGAGCTCATGGGGTGAATATTCAGGTGCTGCAGCAGCTTAGTAGCTTACATTGACCATGCAGTCATGGAAGAAGAGGCGAAGAGTGCCAGCAGCAGATGTTGGCGCTTGTTTGAATTTGGCTTCCATCGTCGTTTGAATCACTGCCTCCAAGTTACGACAAGCTGTGTTCTGGTAGAAATTCACGTTTAGTTGAGCACCATCTACATCCCCCGCCGTCAAAACTAGTAAACCCCATATCACCGCCACAGCCACAGCTACTGCATTAGATATGAGCCTGCAGGCCGCCATTCCCCACGACAGGTCTGATCTCCTTCCCCACAATAATTCTATCTCTGCAGCACCCATTACAACTCTTGCTCAGTTTCTAACTTCGGATCAGAAAAAAAAAACTCATACAGAGCAACAACAACAACAACAAATCAAGCTGAGGCCTTCTTAATCCAACTGCAGGTACATCCTGCTTGCCAGCTTTAGAACCCCAGCTCCATCAAGAAACTACTAGGTACAAAGTTCCTTGTCTTCTGCAAGCTACTCATGATCAGTTTTGTGCATATCCCAAGATTAAACTTGCCTTCAAATTACAATGTTACAGCTCCAGGCGCTCCAGCTCAGGTACTGTGGCAGTGATCCTTCACAGTTAAACTGCAATCACTTGTACAATTGGGTATATTCCCAGAACTTGGAAAGTTCACTTAAACTTTCTTCTATCAAAAGTTTCTTCTTCTACTTAGTAAAGTAATTGACAAAACTGATCATGAGTGATCAATACAGGATTATGAGATCTAGTCATGTGCAGCAATTGGCATGAACTAATTGTGATCAAAGTGAACATGAAGGAATGAATGAATGAATGAGAGTTGCAGCAGCAGAGGCAGCAGCAGCTCATGAGGAGCTAATTTAAGCTGAATTTTCGTGGAACCTGATCGATGATGCTTGCATGATGATCATCTAATGTAGGCTAAAGTCGAAGTTGACAATTGCATTCCGGGTTTTGTTGCGGAAAAAGTCGAAGTTGGTGCAGCAGCTGCTGCAGGCCGGAGAGCTTGCCGGACCTGTTGTCAATGCATTAAAGGCGAGACGAAAAGTCGAGAGCCTTTGTACACCGGCTCTGACAGACATGGACTACCAGGCTACAGCTGCTGCATAGTGTTTTTTTAAAAATTAATTTTAAAAAAAGAAAAACTTTTTTGGCGAATTTTTTTTCAGAAAATGAAAAAATAATTTTAATTTGTGATTTTAAACGGAGTTTTTTTTTTTCGAGTATTTTTTTTTACACATGAATTTTTTTCTAATTTTTAGAGGAGTTTTTTCGCCGTTTTTTGAAATATTAAAAAATTAAATTAGCCATATCTATACCTTGGCAGGTTCATATGTTGTCACTTGTTGCAAAGGTTTTGAAAAAATTGTTACAGCCCGAAATTGTCTTTCCAAAAAACAAAAAAAAAACAAAAAACTGTCTATTAGTTTTCCCCTTTTTTTCCCAAAAAAATCGCCAAAAATGGAAAAAATCACCATGTTTTAACACTTTGTGTAATTGGTCGCATTAATTAAAACATAATCCTTTTGACTACGGTGGTTTTTTGGGGTTGAATTTGACTAGGTGGTAATTTGACACATGGTCAAATAAATTATCATAGTCAAATTGATTAGTCAAAACATACCCATGTCATTTAGTATTTTGGCCTCTAATCAAAACATGTCAT
>Ga0116231_10012154_pt1 | contig 12808 bp, 9 predicted proteins | sample S1TSphgellanicum_2_FD_89695 | JGI IMG/M metagenome (GOLD analysis project Ga0116231, IMG submission 89695) | Host-associated microbial communities from peat moss isolated from Minnesota, USA - S1T2_Fd - Sphagnum magellanicum MG | ecosystem: Host-associated > Plants > Peat moss > Unclassified... | reverse complement strand
CGGAAGTTCTATTATACATAATTAAAACAGCACAAATTAACAAAAAATAAAAAAACCAATGAGGTAAGAATTTAGGGGGGTTTCAAAGAAAGGAAAAAAAAAAAAAAAACACGATTTGTAAGTTGGAATCTTATTTTTGTTCTTGTTACTTTTTCATTAATCCTTTTCTCTAGAGCTTGAGGTAGCGCTCCCATAACATTGTAAATCACTCAAAATGAAGCACATATAGATGAAGATATAAATAAGTGTTTGGTCATAGGCAGGCGATCGGTGATGGGCCGGTCTACCCTGTCAGAAAAGTGAAAAGAAAACCCCTGGAACTTGGAAAGACCCAAATTAATCATTGTTCCAAAATTTTGCACATTCCGACAATTAAGGTCGGGGGTACTTCGTGGGGAGTGCGTGGGGGAAAATGTTAAATAGGACGACGGTCTCTAATTGCTGATAGTACAGAAAGAACTGCCACTTGTTTCCCAACAACCCGGCGCCTGGCGCTGCCCTTGTGAGAAAAGAGGGAAATACTTGGCTACTTACATTCTGTCTGTAGTGACCAAACTGTGTCCCCACAATTCATGTCCCCATAAATGTTGCACTTTTATTGACCTTTGGTAATTCTCAAACTTCTGTTTGGCAAGCCTTTGACTTGCTTTCATCTTGAAAAAGACACTTAAACATGTAATTTGCATTAGAATCTTGTGAAAATGCTCAAAATGCACATGTATTTTTCCCAATGTCACAAGTAATATGTAAAGCTTTTCTCTACATGCAAGCAGGCGCATAAGAGGGAGATAGGTATATGAAGAAGACGAAAACAAAAGTATGGAGAGAAAGACAAAAGAAGCACAAAAGAAGCTATCAAAGTAACAAAAAACCAACAATACAAAAACACAATTATGATTACCGTGAAAAGTACCCACAAATTTGATAATACAAAAAACATTGTGTTTGTTTGCTGGATTTATTGTTGGGCTTTTCATCATACCAATGTCACAGAATGCAAATGAGTAGTTAGTGTGAGGAGGTAACAAAATAGAATCCAAGCATTGTTCACAACTTATGTCTAATCCATGCCATGTTTTGTCTTTGATTAATGATTTGGAGGTCATAGTCTTCAAATGCAAAATGTGTTATCAAACAAGTCTCCTTTTATTAGTGTTTAAAATCTATGGCAATATGTCTTTCAATTTGTATCATGAGTCCTTGTTTTAGCACTTTAAGTTTCAAAAGCAGTCATGTGGAAAATGTGATTTGGAGGATGAATAGCATGGAGAGGAGAAGAGGAGGAAGCAAAAAAAAAAGGTCTAGTTCTTGTGATGGTGAGGATAAAAACAAGTTCTTGGTTTTCTAGAGCCATAAGAATAGTAGCCCCAAATTGTGAAAATGATAACATTTTTATTGATTGTTAGAAGGATTTCAAAATGTGCTAATCCTTCTTAGACTTGTGTGTGTGGTCCATATCAATAAAATATTTGCAAGATTTGTGTGATGATTTAAACCCTAGCTATTATTATGTTAGTTCAATACCTAAACAAAACTTGCTTGAAAGTTCCCTTCAAAACATCATCTCCATCTCATTATATTCAACTTGCATCTTTTAGTATCAAAATGTAATCAAGTGCAATTTTTTGGCTCTTCTTGCAAATGCCGTTGTCATATTTCCATAGTTACCCAAAGCACCTCCATGCTTTGGTAGCTCTAACTAGTAAACATGGCATGGTTCAAGATGGTAAGGTTCAATGTCCCTTGTAATGCATTGGAGATAAAATCAACCATATATTTTATTTGGCTTCAATTGCAAGTGTTGATCTTTTCAAGAGCATTTGGAATTTGAAATTCTATGTTCAATGAGTAGGCGCTTGCACCTCATTGACTCCTCCCCCGCCTTCCTTTTTTATTCAAATTCTAAACCTATTGATAGTTATCCTTGCTTGGGCTTAAAAACCCCATGATAGGAGCACAAATGATTCAACAAAAGGTGCCACTACCAAAATTTTCTAATTGTCTTTCAATCAAAGTTTTGATCTGCATCTTAATTTTGTTGTTGCATTTTGATTTTGCACTTGATTTTCAATTTGGCTTTTGCATTTGAATATGATTTTGGACCCCTCTAGGTTTTTTAATTTTCTCATTTTCCTTCTTTAAATTTAAACTTCATTGATTTTTTTTCTTTCAAACATCTTTCTATTTTAGATTTTTATCTTCTTTGGATGTTTTAAATGATGGATTTCATTGATTCTCTTGACTTTTGATTATGGTTTAATTAATTATGATTGATTAGGGTTTAATTAGGTTTGGTCATTATTAATAAGGGTTTGATTAGGATTTAGTTAAGTTTAATTAAGATTGATAAAAGCATGGTTATGATTAGATTAATTTTGATTGAATCTTATTAAGATTGATTAAGGGTTAAAGTTAATTAAGGTTTGATGATGTCCAATTATAATTGATAAAGGTCTAGTTACAGTTTTATTGTCTTCTATTAAAAGTGATTAGGGTTTCATTAGGTTCAAATAGGGTCTAATTAAGTTTGGTTAGGCTTGAGTAAATTTGTTTAGGTCTAAATTGGGATTGAATTCTATTTGATTAGGTTCAATTAATAATTTTTTTACTTGAGTTGGAGTCTAAGTATGGTTTGATTAGGTTTATTTTCAGCCTTTGAATTTTGAGTAGGATTTTATTCAGTTTATTTTTAATTTAAAGATTTTGAATAGGATTTGATTAGTTTATTTTCAACCTTTGGACTTTGAGTAAAATTTAATTAAGCCTATTTTCAAGCTTTGGACTTTGAATATGATTTGATTAAGTTTATTTTTAGTTTCAAGACTTTAAAGTTATCCATAAAATCACCATGTCTTCACCTTGTTTTTGGGCCTCCTCTTAATGGGGTCATTCATGGTTAAGGTTCCCAAAAAAAGGGAAAAACATTTTAGAACTTTTTTAAGGCTATTTTTCGCCAATGACATTTACATGGAACAAATTTAAATGAAAAATTTGAATAGTCGAAAATAGGATAATTTGTGTGGTGGTGATGATTTTTCAAATACATACATAATTGTGCATTGATATTTTGGTTTACAAGTAGAATCACAAAAATGCTAAAATGAGTTTTTAAAATCAACTAAACATGATTTTTCACATGTTTATTTCCTACACATGTGACTTGCATCTAAAGCCAGGAATTTTGAACTTAGTGAATATAAACAACTAGTCAAATGATTTTTAAATGGAAGAATCATTTCCCTTGTAGCCCTTCGTTTCAAAATTTAAAGACTTAAAACTTTTCATATGATTTATTTATTCATCAAGTTGACTTAATGAACATGTAGTGTCAAAAAGGGAAACATATTTTTCTTGTACAAAGGGTTTGAAATCAATTGCATTATTTTATCCATTCCTTTTGCATTCCTTTATAAAAAAATTATAATGTAAACAAAGTACTTTAAATCAATCAAAGACTCAAAAGGACTATTAAACAACAATTAATAATTATTGGATTTTTTGAAACTTATTTTTTTAATATTTTAATTGTAGGAACATAGAATTATACCATAGTTGTAATATACTGAACACTATAAAAATTTAAAATTATTCTTTGTATTCCTCTCAATTGGACACTCCTTTTTGGAACCCCAATCGTGAATGAGCCTAGTGGTATCCACAAAATCTCAATATGAAATGTGGAAATTCAACATTTAATGCACAAGGTTCAAGAGTAATTATAGGAGTTGTACATGTAGGAGTAATAAAAATATATGTAGTAGAAGTGGAGGTGCTTAAGAAAAAGGAAACACATGATGAAACTCATTTTACCACCAAATTTGATGGTTTTATGAACTTCAACCCCAATTGAATGTTAATGTATTTCTTTGTAGATTTTTTAAAAATCTCACCCATGTATGACCAAACTTGGGGTTTTGGTTCTATGCTTTCCTTACTTTATGCTTAAGTCTTTTGAATAGGATTTTATTAAGTCTATTTTCAGCCTTTGGACTTTGAGTAGGATCTACTTAAGTCTATTTCCAGCCTTTAGATTTTGAATAGGGTTTATTTAGGTTTGTTTTTTGATTTTGGATTCTAATTAGGTCTCTATTTGTATTTCATTTTTAGCCATAAGAATTCAAACTTTGCTTTCAAATTCTAAAATTTGAACTTTTTTTTTTCGGCTTTGGAATTTGAAATTTTTTTTTGATTTTAAAATTTGAATTTTTTATACATTTTTTAATTTTTTAAAACTTCCATATTGTAATATTTATTTTTTATAGTACTAGGATCCATCTTAGAATCTATAAAACTAATAATAAATACCACTAGAATTTCATAAAGGCATAATTACATCAAAGCAACAGTGCCATTCTCAAAAAAAACCAAACTAAATTGAGTTTTATCTTTAGATTAAATATGATTAGGTTGGTAAAAAAATGTTTTATATATTTTTTCTCCTTTTTCTAATTATCTCCCCACTAATAAATAAACACAAATAAAATAACCAAACCAAATCACCAAAATGTCGATACCAAGCAGTTGTTTCAAAGCCAAAATGATGTGTTTGAATAAAATGTCTTAGATATTGCTGAATAGCACATATGATATTAAAATTTTAACTTTGTCTAGATTTTTTTCTGAGAAATTTTATGTGAATTTTCATTTGTGACCATAGGTATGGCGGGGTTTAATCTTGAGCCATTTTCCATGACACAAGAGAGTGATTGTAAGGTCTTCACCAACAAAAAACCTACAAAGGCTCCTTAAAAAGAAAAAAGGCCAAATTCCATTGTACATTCTTTGCACTTGAATTACATGGATGCCTTTTACCATCATCATTTTATGTTCTATAACAAACAAAAAATGTGACACATTTTATTTTAAACTAGTTTTGGAAATTTGTTTAGAATGATTGCAAGTTGTAATTCTCAAATTCAACATTTCTAAAGGAAAGCTTCAAGGATAGGTTGCAAGATACTTTGAAGGAATTGAAAACAAACACAACAAATGAAGAAGGTGTAGAAAGGGTTGTGTTGCAAAATGATCATGTTTTGACACAATTCAAAACAATTGATGGTCATGCAACATATAATGTACTCAAAAGACAGTAGCCTTTGATAAATGGTACAACAAATCCTTTGTCTTATTCCTTTCATAGGCATAGCCCTAGCCTTATGTTTGATGAGATATAGGGCCATCATTAAGACCTACTATTACATCTACATGTAAACCAATGGATAGGCCAATGACCAAGATCAAAATGCCAATTTCACAATTTAAGAGTTTTGCCACTATCACTAACAAATTGGAGGCCAATGTGAAGGACTAAGAGGTTTTGTTAAAACCAAAGATGAATGTTAACATATAAAATAAAAACTGTTTTTAAGATGGTAATTTGAAGGCATTTAGAAATTGTGTAATGTAGAATTCAAGGTTAAGGTTAAGGAGGTACTAAAGTTTTTTATAGTTGTCATCCTAATCATGGTTTGTTAGATCATCTAAATGATCATCAATAACTTCAACTATCAAGTCTTGGTGATGCTTATGTAGGAAGTTAATTACCTAGTAATGTAACTACCTTGAACATATGGTTATACTTTTGTTGTGTGGAATCAACATATTTCATTAGCCTTTTCAACTTGTAATTAACTCTAGGTGCTAACTAACATATTTCAATGTGACACATCACAAATATCTCACCCATGTAATTAGGGTCATCCAACAAATACTCAAAACATTCATCTATGTGCACAAAAGAGTATCACTAATTCTTGTGGATGTTTGATTAGTGCATCATGGTATGACCTTTGGGTATTTGAAGTCCAAATAAATGAACAACACACAATGATTCACCACCATTGTGCTCATGCAATACATTTTTTTCCCTCATGAAATTAACTTTTATGGGTGGGATTGTTCTAAAGCTTGTAAATCAATAAATCCAATGCAACCTTAAAATTACAAAATTTGCATAAATAACATTTGTCTCTCCTTGGTTATGAGAAATTGGATCTTGGTAACAAATTATGAAAAAATTGATGCAAGATGCAATAAAATGTTGTCATCATTTATTGCACTTTTGCTCCAATTCCAAAAGCCAAAGGAAAACATCATACTTAGTAACATTATCATGTTTCATATATAGGATAAAATTGAGCAAGTGTTGTTCCAAGGACAATTTGGATGGTTGTTTGAAAATGCAATATTGCTCCCTTGTGGAGCTTGCATTATTAATAATGATTTGGACCACAAGTTGCACCAATTCTTCAAACTTTTCCAAAAGGAAATTGATGAAGGTTTTAAACAAACTTAGCATAGTCCACATGGTCACCATGATGTCGTACACATTTATACTAGGTTTGACGAATTGCCCGCCTTCCTTTTCCAACTCCATTGGTGTGAAATATTCCCAAGTATTGATGTATGCAATTGCAACTTGTATTGGTATTCAATTTTTGCTTCAATTTCATCAAGTAGTTTTTCATTGTTGTTTGAGGAACTCAATTTGTAATTCAAAAAAATTTAAAATTCACAAGTTTTTTTATAAAGAAAAATAAAATGAAATGATATTCACAAAACCCTAAAAAATGTAGAGAAATGAGAGTAAAAAACCCCCAAAAAATTAATAAAATAAAGTTCATAAAACCCAAAAAAAATAATTATAGTGAGATGAGGGTCACAAACCCTAAAATAAAGTCAAGTGAAATGGGACATGCAAAACCCTAAACCAAACCAAACCAAGACAAAGGCAAATGAGATGATATGGCATTTGAAAATCTCCAGACCTTATATACTCATATGTTAAAAATTGCCCTAGGATGAAGGGAATCCAAAGTGATTAAGCCTTCGCAACTCTCACCATGCAAAATAGTTACAGGCCAAATAAAAAACCCCATGCACCACCAAAGTCCAAAATGTTGGAGTGTCCATAAAAGTTGAAGTCTCCTAGTTTTAAGCCATCAATGATTTTTCATCTTGCACCCACACACACACAAGGTGACTTTCCGAACAACTCTGAAATACTTAGAAAAATAAAAACAGGGTGTGTGAAGTCCTTGGCTGACTTTATGGATATCTTTAACAGCCAAGTTTTTAACATTTTTCTCACCCACGCACTTGATTGTCAACTTTGGAATTCGCAAAATTATGGAAGAATAACCATTAATTTGGGTCTTTCCAAGTTCCAGGGGCTTTCCTTTCAATTCTGTGATATCATGAATTTGGTCACGGTTTTTAAAAACTTAGCAAAATGAGTCAAATTTACACTTTAAAAACATAATAGTCCAAAAGCAATTCTTTTGTTCAAAAAACGAGAAAATTTGTGAAAAAAAAACCTCTGATTTCAACAGGTTCATTTCTTTGCAAGTTTGCGTGAATCAGAGTTTAATAGTGTCCGATCCAAGGATGTGGTCGGTTGCAAAAACAGATATTTTCACATTGTGGCTTGTTGAAAACTGAGGTGATTGATTGTGAGCTCAGCCTACTGTAGTTCTATGAAGGTTCTCATTCAACTTATCTTTGTAGTAATCCATATTTTGGGCCTGGCAAGTATCACGAGCATGACTCCGGTGTTCACTATACTCACTGGTCCTCCCTTTTGAGCTATTCATAAAGTCAATATAAGAAAGATCGTTACTCAAAAATAAGGATGAACTCTCAAAAATGATCATCATATCCTTTTTCTAACTATATTACAATTTACTCTAGTTATGATCACATTTTAGGTGAAAGGTTAATTCCCTAATTAGGGCCTATCTATCAATGGACTACCTATCAACTTACCCATAGGGTACCTACTTACTTACTCACCTATTTACGTAAGACAAGGATGACAAAAAAGTTTACATTGAAAGTTGCATAGGACCTACCTAAGGATTTACTTAAAGATTATCTAGAGATTATTTAAGGATTACCAAGATACTTACTTAGGTTAATGGATTCGTAGGGTTTATTAAGGAAGTTACATAAGGCTTCCTAAGGCACTATAAAAATATTGCCTAAGTTATGGGATATCTAAAGATTATTTAAGGAGCTACCTAAGTAATCTAAAAAATTATTTAAAGACCACATATATCCATCTATCTAAGTTATGGGCTATTTAAAATGAAGGTTATCAAAACTTTATTAGGAGATTACATAAGGACCTATTTAAGTTAGATGATACCTAAAGACTACCTAAGGACTTATTTGAAAAATTCCGCAAAACTTACACAAAGGCTATGAGTCAGCCTTAGGTAACCACTATGTAACCTTTTTTTGCATTGCGAATCAATATATTTCAATAACCCCTTACATAAATTTTTAGTATGCCTTAACCTAAGAAATCTCTAACTAGTTTCACAAGTAAACTTTATGTTGTTCTTTAATTTATCTTTAGATATTCCATAGCCTAAGTAGGCCTTCAGGTGTTTCCGTAGGTAGCTTTTGAGGTAATCTTTTAAGTAATCTTTAGGTATTACATAATGTAGGTAGAACCCTAAATGTTTCCTTAGGTAACCTTCTAAGTGGGTCTTATATAATCTCCTATGTAGACTTTTGATAATCTCTAGATAGCCCCCTAAGTAGGGTTTATGTAGCTCCTTAAATAAATTTTAAATATTTCATAGTCTAGATAGTTGTCTCCTTGGATTCCTTAAGTAAATTTAAAATAATTTAAAAATAATTTAAAAGTATACTATAACCTAGGTAGATCCTCAAGTGTCTCTTTAGATAGTCCTTAGATAAGTCTTAAATAACAATTAAATATCTCCTAACTTAAGAAATCCCTAGCTAATCCCTTAGATATGCTTTGTGTAATGTCCTAAATCCTCTTCAGGTATCCAATAACATAAGTAAGACCATAAGTAAACATGAAAATGCAAGTGAAACACCAAGACAAGAAGAAACATAATTTTTAAAAACATTTGCACATTGTGGTGCAACGGTCTAGAAATAAGAGGCTTCTAAGTTCAGATGCTATGGGTTAGAAATTACAGAAGCTAACAGGATCACACGCAAAACACATGGGGGGAGGAGAGAGCGAGATTGCGATCAGCAACCATTTTTTTTTCAAATTTCCATAAATTGGTGAAACTTTTTTTCCAAAAACGAATATGCACTTCAATATTCCCTTTTTCTGAAAAAATCACAAAAAATCGATAAAAATGCCACATTTTTACACATGACATAAAAGTAGCCATGATATATAAGGATTTTAATGAAATTCTACTTTCATAGCTTATCTATAGGAAAATGTGACAATCTCCTTGCGAATGATTGCCAATGTGGCAACATCACAAAATTGAAAAAAAAAAATCGGGGGCCAGTGTTTTTTTTCCAATTTTGTCATGCAGCAACAATGATGAGCTTCTTCTTTCTTTCTTTCTTTTAATTTAACGTCAATACCTGGACCAGAGAGATCCATTTGACGACAATTACATAGTTGACTTGAGCAAAACACTCCTGTTGTCTAGGCAAGAAACTAAGTACAAAGCTACCACTTTCTGATTAGCCGAATGCATCAATTCAGGAAGTAAGCTGCATGGTGTCAATAGTTTCCCTAAATGTTGACTAAACTTGCAACGAATGTCACGGTGAGCTTCCACAAGGATATTTCAAGGCAACTGGCAACAATTTTGTACAAGATCGTTAAATGTGTAATCAGTAAACAGACCAATCACTACCTGTGCAATCAGTAGACACTGGACAGATCTGTGACCACACTCTTACCCAAAAGAAAAAAAACCGGGTGAAATTTGACAACTTGTTTTTGGAAAAAAATAGAACCCTCTAAAATTTTGAATTAGCAGGGATATTCGTAAAGTCAGGAAAAGACAGCACCAGTACCCTGAGATTGGTCATGCACAGGGTGAGATTCAAAAAAAACCTGCAAAAAAGTACATTAGCATTCAAGGGGGGGGTGAAATTCAGAAAACCATCAATTTTGATGGTTCCTAAGTTTCACCCTGTCTTTCTATTTTCCTGAGCGGCTCCACTGCAGCAACATAGATTTTCACTGCTCCTTTACCTGTGCAGCTACTATAATTCCTCTCGAACCTTGTGCCTTAAATGCTGAGATTCAGCATTTCGTACTGAGATTTAATAAAATTTCATTACTTTACGGATACCACTAAAAGAGGTGTTGTGAGGTAAAAGGAGGCCCAAAGACAGGGTGACTTTATGAATATCTCTAGTGTCACCAAAAAACAGACTGATTGTGAGACTTTCATTGGGGTCAAGCATTTAGAGAAATTTACTAATGTATTTGACGAGCACCTTGTTAGTTATACCCATGAATCTAGTTATATCCAGAGGAGGAATCTTACACCTACTCTGCCTAAGATCTCTCTCACTCTTAAGGAGTCAGTGTAGGAACCCTCCCCCTCCTTCAGCTTGTGATCTCCATATCTTTTTGTGCATAATAACATTCCCCTTGAATGCTTTACAATGGGTAAAGCCCACGGGGTGATGATACTGCCTGAATGTGGGGCTGGATTCAACTACAGCGTCGTCATCCTATGCCCATTGTTTTCAGAACCTCTGCTGTGGGACTTTATCCTACACTTCACACCATTAAAGAAATTTTCTTGTTTTCCTTCATCATTTTCGATGTTCTCAATATGTACTTCACAGTTTACAGAACGATGCAATTGATTTGTTGAGGGAGCATTACCTTATTAGCATCACGAAGATTGAAAAGAAGCTTCCACTTCGTTTTGCTTCATCATTTTTTATTTTCTCAATATGTACTTCACAGTTTACAGAACTATGCAATTGACTTGTTGAGAGAGCATTACCTTATTAGCATCACGAAGATTGAAAACTGTGAATACACACCAGTCAGCTGCAAATTCATCCACCACAATTTGATGGAATCCAGCAACCTGCACCAGTCAAAGATTTTCATGTAACCTATCATTTATTCCCTGTTCAGAAGTGTCAAATGATATACTGAGCGTATACCCTGATAGAGCGACTCAACGTTCCTGCAAAGGTAATCCTCGACCAGAAAATTCAGGATATTTACTCATCTCTATCTGGCTACATAATGCTCATGGATATCCGTTCTAAGGTATAAGCACAAATGCATGACTCGCAATAGCTGGGAACATATTTTGAAGAATGTCCTTGATGCTTGATTTACATTTGTTGGTGAGTTAATTGTCTACTAATTGTATCAATTCCAGCAGATCCTTTGGCTGCCACCCCACAACCAACCCTAGGTTTACATACTCCATGAACATTCTCCCAGAATAATCTCAAGAGTCCGCATTTAGCAACTCACAACCTTCGTTGCAATTCCCAACTACAAGACTCTTTTTCATGACAAAGTCCTCAAGGGGAAGATGATGTTAGAACTCATTCAAATAGGGAAAGATGTAGGTGCAAGCAACACACAAGACTGCTTTACCCATGTATGGTACATGCTGGCCTACAATTTCTATTTTTGATGAATAAACACATAACATCTAAGTTATTAACTCAGAAATCAAATAAACAAGGGAAAGGGGTTATAAAGGCATATGCATTAAGGGGAACAATTCAGGACATTCACAAAAAACCTCTCTAAGGAGATTTGCAACTGATTTTTAAGATTACTACTCTGGAGCATGTATATTCTTTGAGGTAAAATCCCATAACGGGTACTCTCCTCAAATTTCTCAAATTGGATCCCATAGGCATCATAAAAGTTATCAAGTTCCGATGAGTAGTCAGTGTCTAAGAAGCCATTGCAAGTCCATCCCTTGCAATGAAGAGCTTTACAATAAAGAATTACAGCTGCTACTCTGATGCTGAAGTGGAGATACTTCCCATCACCAAGTGAAAATGGAGTTGCACCATTCATTTCCCATGATACAAGCTTTCTGAACATTGCCATCTCCATCATTTTGGGTACCTGAAATATCTCACACAAGCACTTGAGAGTGAAGATTCCAGAGTATGTCAAGCTGTAACTTTTTGGCAACTGTGAGTATGTTGTCCTTGCAATATTGACTCCATGTTTGCCCAATCTTGATGATATTTTGCTGATGATTTGAGCTGTGCACTCGATGTTGGCCATTGTGCTGATTACCTCACTAGAAGCCCATAGAGCCTTGTGATCTAATTGCTTTAGTTGTCGGAACATTTGCGGATGATGTATCATTTGTCCTTTGAGGTCTTCAGTTCTTGGAGATTTGATCATGTGGGTACTCTTCTTCAATGGGACTACAATGAAGTGATCCGGTAATGCTGGCACGTTTGGGAACAAGAATTGCCGCTTGTCCAAAAAGTTCCTTTGCAAATCCTCACCCGTTGGGTCTGAATCACTATCTACAACCAGTATCTGGATTGGAATCTCATAGTCTGACAATGTTTCCTTCAACGAAAGAATCCATTCGCACTGGATACTTTCGTAGATAGGGTGCAAAATCCACACAGCATGAATCCTATTGCTGCTGTTCAATGTATCCATCATGGGTTGTCGGCCCTGTTCATTGTCATGATTCCAAACTTCCCACAACAACACTTTCCATTGTGCAAGCCATGATGACCGGGTCCAGCTTAAATTCCTCTCTTTCAAGAAATTTTTGATGCGTTCTAGCTGCCCATTGTTGCCCATACCATTGCTTACATGAATGCACAGTGGAAGAGTGGGATGCTTCCACTCCCTGTTGATGTCCATGGTCTCTGAACCCAGATCAAGGAGATCAGGTCCAAGACTGTCCAACACAGTGGGATTCATCTTGCACAGTTGTGCCATGAATGTTGTCTTTGTGAGTAACTTTGTCGAACTACCTATTACAAGGACTCTGGTGACGTGGTTTGTCTCAACTTCTGCAGCAGCAAGAAATGCTTGGTACATGGT